>ERZ779737.1353-NODE-1353-length-19362-cov-6.742632_pt1 | contig 19362 bp, 20 predicted proteins | sample MGYA00511889_ERZ779737 | MGnify/ENA primary metagenome ERZ779737 (study PRJEB29588, sample SAMEA2163575) | human gut metagenome | biome: human gut; feature: human-associated habitat; material: faeces | place: Denmark | collected 2008/2010 ...
TCGCCCCTTTATCTCTGCTATGGTAATTCCTTTGTGTATGCTGCTGATCAGCTTCTCTTTGATATATCCGTAATCTTTCTTCAAAGGTTGCTTTTGGTGGTGTTTTCTCCCCATAGTTTTCTTCCCATGTGGCAACATCCATCTGATACTTATACGTGGCATCCTGAGCGATTTTAATTGCATTATAGAATTGCTGTACAGTATCGAATCCATATCTTTTTACAATACCGGATAATCCCGATTTGAGAATATCTATTTCCTCATTCTTTCGCTCAATCTTACTGTCAAGCTCCCTCTTCTTGGTTAGTCTTGAAATACCGTGCAAATCGTCTCGTTCTATCTCCAGCAAATTCCTCTCATGTTGGTGCAGACAATCTGCGGATGCATAACAAATAAGATCTAAATCAGGTGCATCTAATCTGCATGGAGCTGGTGCATCTAATTTGACGGACAACATCCAATTACCTTTTCGACGGAAATTTTATAACATCTTTTGGTCCCACTTGTCTACTACACCATTTGTCATTTAAAAATACAGCCTAATACACCAATTACTACACCAATTCTTTAAAAATTTATACCATTTTGCAATAAGATACGATAGTTTCTATTTTTAAACAAAATTGCTGTAACCACAGTAAAATCAAGCATTTCCGCCACTTTCAGCCACTTACTTTTCATCCACCACCTGAAAAATGTAGAACTTCAAATAGTAAGACTCATCTGCTGCCCACAGGATCGGATGATCCGGCGCCTGTGTCCGGAACTCTACCTGCCGCAGGCGTTTGTGTACGTTCCTTGCTGCCTGCCCAATGGTCTCTGTAAAAAGCTCATAGGACATAAAATGAGAGCAGGAACAGGTTGCCAGAAAGCCTCCGTCCTTTACCAGCTTCATGGCACGCAGATTGATCTCACGGTAGCCCTTTACAGCATTTTTAATGGAGCTTCTGGACTTGGTAAAGGCCGGAGGATCCAGAATAACTACATCATACTTTTCTCCCTTTTTCTCTAACTCAGGCAATAGTTCAAAAACATCCCTGCAAAGGAATTTTGCCCGATCCTGTACCCCGTTTAGAATTGCATTCTTGGATGCCTGTTCCACTGCAAGCTCCGATGCATCCACGCCGGTCACTTCCCTTGCTCCGGCAACTGCTGCATTCAACGCAAAGGAACCGGTATGGGTAAAGCAGTCCAGCACGCGCGCACCTTTGCAAAGCTTCTGGATTGCCAGTCTGTTATATTTCTGATCCAGGAAAAAGCCGGTTTTTTGACCGTCCTTTACATCTACCAGATATTTGACCCCGTTTTCTTCTATCTGCACATTGGTGTCAAACTCCTTGCCGATAAAACCCTTGACTCTTTCCATTCCTTCATTCTGTCTTACCTTGGCGTCACTTCTTTCATAAACGCCCCTAACCTCAATACCATCCTGTCTTAAGATCTCCTTTAAAATCTCTATGATCTGCTCTTTCAGTCTGTCGATCCCAAGCGCCAGGGATTCCACCACAAGCACATCCGAAAATTTATCCACCACAAGTCCGGGCAGGAAATCCGCTTCTCCAAAAATAAGCCTGCAGCTTCCTGTATCCACCACCTTCTTACGATATTCCCAGGCGTTTTTTACTCTTTCATACAGAAAATCCCGGTCGATCTCCCTGGACACATCCCGGGTCATCAGTCTTACGCGGATCTTGGAATTTAAATTGATAAAACCTTTTCCCATGGGATAACCGTCAAAATCATGAATGGTTATCATGTCGCCGTTTTCAAAATTTCCTTCCATTTTTGCAATCTCATTGTCAAAGACCCACATGCCTCCGGATTTTAAAATTCTGCCTTCTCCCTTTTTGAGCGTAACCACTGCATTACACATTTATCCTGATCCTTCCTTTTTGTATCCATTTTGTAACAAGTATAACACAGGTAAGCTCCCTGAACCAGTAAAATGAATGGCTGCTCAGGAAAGGCAGCCATCCACAATATGAACGATCCGTTCCGCTGCTTGTGTCCAGCGCTCCCGTAGGCTCATCCGCTAAAAGCAGCGCCGGTTTTCCCACAAGGGCCCTTGCAATGGACACTCTTTGCTTTTGACCTCCGGAAAGTTCGGAAGGCTTGTGGCGCAGCCTGTGTGAAAGTCCAAGCATTTCGATCACAGGCATACAGGCCTCCTGCGCCTGTTTTCCCGATCCTGACGGCCCCAATATGGCTACATATTCTCCCTTTCTGACCCTGAAATCCACATTCTTCAGGACGGGCACCTTTTCTGTCCCCAGTAAATATCCTTTATTGATCTTTTTCATTTCTATGATAACATCCTGTTCCATTCGCCCTCTCCCTTTCTGTCTTACTCTGCTGACAAGGCAGCCACCGGCACCAGCCTTGATGCCTTATATGCAGGATAAAATCCAAAAACCGTCCCTGTGAGCACACCAAATATCAGCGACAGAGCAGCTCGCCGCACGCGCCAAAAGCGATCATAAACAAAACGGCAAAGTTTCCGGCTATCTTTATCTGCTGAAAGAAAAGGAGGAGAGCACCCAGCTTTATCTTTTGGATTACTCCCCTGAAAGGGATATGTCTGCCCGATTGTTAAAGGTCTGCTTGTGGGTGGGACTTGCTGCAATTTTCGTCTTATTCATCCCTGTTATTTTTCTTTCCAGATGGGTTACAAAACCTGTACAGGTCGCATTTGACAAACAAAAGCAATTTATTGCGGACGCTTCCCACGAACTGAAGACTCCCCTCACGATCATTACTACAAATGCAGAGGTTTTGCAGCGGGAGCTTCCTGACAATAAATGGCTTGTGTATATTTTAGAGCAGACGGGACGTATGAAAAACCTTATCAATAGCCTTTTGGAGCTGGCCAGGCTGGACGCTTATTCCGATACCGGAAGCTATCTGACCTTTGATCTGAGCAGGGCTGTCAAAAGTGCTGCCCTTTCCTTTGAAAGTCTTGCTTTTGAATATGGAAAATCTTATTCTATGGAGATAGAGGACGGATTTTCCCTTCACGGAAATGAAACCCATATCAAGCAGTTAGTCACCATCCTGCTGGATAATGCCTTTAAATATTCCGATGAGCATGGAACCGTCAGGATCTGCCTTTCTGCCCATGGTGACAAAAAAATGCTCCTGGTAAGCAACACGGGAAAAGGAATTTCCCCTGAAGACCAGAAGCATATCTTTGAACGTTTTTATCGAAGTGATTCTTCCAGAAACCGTCAATATGGCGGTTACGGTCTGGGCCTGTCCATCGCACAGTCCATTGTAAAAGCCCATAAGGGTCACATCAGCGTCAAAAGCGATGGGCAAAGCTTTACAGAGTTTGTGGTGATCCTTCCTTAATGGAAGGAAAGCTTCTCCTTGCCATGGATGCACTTTGTCTGACCATCCAGCTCAAACCACAGATCCATTCCGGTAGGATTATAAAGGATCACGCCATCTGTAGAGCGGCGCAGCTCCCGGAAGGATTTAACATAATCTACGAGCTCAATGTTGGTAGCCATCCAGATCTGCTCCCGGTACTTTGACACATATTTGAAAAAGTCTTCGATCATTTGCCAGTTATTTTTCTGGGTAAATTCATAGCTGTGTCCCCACAGGTAAAATAATCTGGCGCTGTAGCCATCATTTTCGCAAAAATCCTTGGCGATCTCCATCAGGCTCTGCGACTCATGATGACAGGTCGGGTGCCATTCCAGAAAATCCGCAGGCAGATCAAACCCATTTGTATCTACTACTGTTCTTGCATATTCGATCCCGCAGGCGCTGAGCACTTCCTCAACGGTTTCATTATAGGTTCCGTAAGGGTAAGCAAATCCTCTTACCAGCTCTCCCGTCAGCTCCTCCAGATTTTTTCTGTCCTTTAACACTTCCGCTGCACCCATATTGGAGGGAAGCGCCGTAAGAGATGGATGCGTCAGGGTATGGGAAGCCACCTCATGACCTGCATAAAGTGTCTTTACCTCTTCTGCCGCAATCCTGCTCATATCTGTTTCATACCCGTTAATGACAGCCGTTCCCTTCTGGGAAAACATCCCGGAATTCAGATTAAAGGTTCCTCTGATCCCATACTCGTTCATCATGGCTACAAGCCTTCTGTCATGAATTGTTCCATCATCATAGCTTAATGTCAGTACTTTTCTTTTTCCCCCGTCAAAAAGCATTTCCATTTTTGTCCCCATAAACTACCTCTCCTTTTCTTTTAAAATCAAATTACGCCCCCAAGATCCATCATCCACAGCACGCCATAAACAACCGGTTGATGCAGCAGATAGATCCAAAGAGAATTTCTTCCCAGGAAGGAAAATCCCTTCCACTCTTTTTTCAGGTAATGCTCCATAAAATCCGTTTTCTTTTCTTTCATCCACCTGCAAAGAAAATACCCTGTGATAAACAGGAACATCCATGGAAAAATGGGAAAATAATCTGCAGAATAAAAGCCCTTTTCCATAAAGCCAAGAAGGGTTGCGGCCTTGCCCTGATAAAGAACCTCCGGCAGGTTCAGCCTGAATCCGTTTTCAAATCCCAGATACCCCAGCCTTAAATCTCTGGAGATCACAAAAAGAAAAAAAGCTGTCAGCATTCCCGCTATGGGAGGCACCCGTCGGCATACCTTATCTAGCAAAGTCATAAGGAGCATGCAGGCTCCGATCAGCGTCAGCACCCCAAATATCACCTGTCCCTCCGGAACAAACAGGGTTGTGGCCACAGAAATCAAAATCCCGGATAGGGAAACGATCACGCCCCTTTTCACAGGATGCTTCCCCAAAGGCCAACAAAAGCCTGAAAGAAGGATGAAACTCCAGCAGATGCTCTGCTGCCAGATATAGGCAAGGTCACTGAAATACCAGTCCCATTTCATCTGAAAAAGATATACCAGATCCCAGCAGGCATGAAAAATGATCATACTGATCAGTACGATCCCCCGGAAGCTATCCAGAAAGCCATATCTCTGTTTTTTTGGCAGCTCGGTTCCCACGCTTTGCTTTTCCATACTCCTTTTTCTCTCTCTTTTTCCTGCATTATCTTTACTCTATCATAAATAAACCCTGATTTCCACATTGACCTTTTTCTTTTTGTTTGGTATAATCTTTTATATAATATTTTAGCTTTTTCTAAAATAAATTCATGAGAAAGGGAGCAGATATGGCAAAATTATTCATTAACGAAAATAAGGTGCTGAGCAGGATCAGCGAGGACATTTATGGTCACTTTTCCGAGCACCTTGGCAGATGTATTTACGAGGGACTTTATGTAGGGGAAAATTCTGAAATTCCCAACAAAAATGGTATGAGAAGCGATGTTGTTGAGGCTCTTCGGGATATGAAGATCCCGGTACTCCGCTGGCCGGGCGGATGCTTTGCTGACGAATATCACTGGAAGGACGGCATTGGCCCCAAGGAAGGCCGCAAAAAAATGATCAACACCCACTGGGGCGGCGTCCTGGAGGACAACAGCTTTGGTACCCATGAATTCATGGAGCTTTGTGAACAGCTTGGCTGTAAGGCCTATGTCAATGGCAATGTGGGCAGCGGCACTGTGCAGGAAATGTCTGAATGGGTAGAATACATGACCTTTGACGGAGTATCTCCCATGGCCGATCTCCGCCGCAAAAACGGACATGAAGAACCTTGGAAGGTGGACTACTTTGGCGTTGGCAATGAAAACTGGGGCTGCGGCGGCAATATGACTCCGGAATATTATGCAAATCTTTACCGCAGATATCAGACCTATGTGAGGGATTACGATGGAAAGGGAACTATGCAGAAGATCTGCTGCGGCCCTAATTCCGATGATTATAATTGGACAGAAACCGTAATGAAGAGCGCCCATGGCTATATGAATGGCTTATCCCTTCATTACTACACGGTGCCCGGTCCCTGGAATCACAAGGGCAGCGCCACTTCTTTTACACAGAAGGATTGGTTCTGTACCTTAAATAAGGCTCAGCACCTTAATGAACTGATTGAAAAGCACAGCAGGATCATGGATCAGTTTGATCCCGATAAGAAAATCGGTCTGATGGTGGATGAATGGGGCTGCTGGTTTGATGTGGAACCCGGCACGAATCCCGGCTTCCTCTATCAGCAGAATACCATGCGGGACGCCCTGGTTGCCTGCCTGTCCCTTAATATTTTTAACAAGCACAGCGACCGTGTTAAAATGGCAAACATTGCACAGCTTGTTAATGTTCTTCAGTCCGTGATCCTGACGGAAGGGCCTAAGATGATCCTGACCCCTACCTACTATGTATTCCGGATGTATAAGCATCATCAGAATGCACAGCTTCTGGAAAGCTACAGCGAAACAAAGCTGATCGGAGAAGGAGAATACAAGGTTCCGAATATCAGCGAGTCCGCTTCCATAGATGATGCAGGCGTTATCCATGTTACGCTGGGCAATTTATCTCCCGAAAGCACAGAGGAAATCGAAATCCAATTTTCCGATAAAAGGCCTGTCTCTGTCTGCGGTTCTGTTTTATCAGGAAAAATGGCAGCACATAACACCTTTGAAGCTCCGGATGAAGTTACAGAAAAAGAATTTACTGCTTTTCATATTACAGACGCAGGCACCATTTGCGTTACTCTCCCGGCCTGCAGCGTTGTAAGCTTAGCCATTCAATAGGAGCGTATAAAGATGGAGCAGAACAGGATCTGTCGCAGGTGTCTGGCAAAGGAAATGCCGGATCCTGAATATTATCAGAACATGTATGATTATATTGCGGCTATGGATGAAACCATTAAAGCTCCGGATGAAGTCTATCAAAACAGGCTGTCACACTGTAAAGAGTGTGACAGCCTGCTAAATGGCATGTGCCGTATTTGCGGATGTTTTGTGGAGCTTCGGGCTGCCATCCGGCAGAAAAGCTGCCCTGCCGTCCATCCTAGATGGTAATTCCAAATTCCTTTTCTATGGCGGCAGTCACCAGTTTCCACTGCTCCATGGTTTCAGGGTACAAAGCCCTGATTTGTTCCTCATCTTGTTCTTTTCCCGCTAATTCCAGTTCATAAAAAAGCTCTCCCAGCCTATCCGCACCAATTCCTCTTGCCTCCCCCTTTAATCCATGTACCTGGACTACAAACGAGGAATACTCTGTTGTTTCCTGAAGCTTCTTTTCCTTTTCTTCCCTTTCCTGTGCAAACATCATCAGAAGACTTTGATAAAATGCCACATCATCATCTGCATACATGAGCCCTGACTCAATGTTCATACCGATCCCGGCAAGCTCCTTTAACGCAGGAAGCTCCTTTTCCTTCTTGGCCTCTTTTACCTGAAGCCTCCCCAGATATTTGGCAAGAAGCTGCTCTAAAAGCTCCGGTCTTATGGGCTTGCTGATATAATCGGCAAATCCCTCCCTTTCATACAATTCTCTTGCCCCCGGAATTGCATTCGCGGTAACGGCTATGATCTTTGTTTCCCTGTTTTTTCCTTTGGCGTCCTGCCGGATCAGGTGAAACGCTTCAATCCCATCTATTTCCGGCATCATGTGATCCATCAGGATCAGGTCATATGTTTTTTCCCGGCAGCACTGTACGGCTTGTTTTCCTCCCGGAGCAGTCTCGATCTCAATTCCTGTTCTTTTCAGCAGATACTTTATGATCAGAAGATTTTTGGCATTATCATCCACGGCAAGAATCCGCTTTCCACTAAGATTGATCTTTTCCTTCGGAACCGGCTCCGGTAAAAGCTCTCCTGTACTTAAATGATTTCCTTTTTTGTCCTCCTGTATGTCGTCTGCGCTGACCACAAGAAGCTGATCCACCAAAGATACCATATTTTCCCCTGCGGACTGTATCTCCCTTGCGTACTCCTGTATGGTTTTCTCGCCGCTTTCCCTCAGGATCATTTCATTCATGCCAAGCATGGTATTTAAAGGCGTTCTAAGTTCATGGCTCATTTCCATGAGAAGCTTTGTCTTGGTCTCATTTTCTTTCTGAAGCTCTTTTACATGTAAATACTGCTCTGTCTGATTGATAAACCAGAGCATGAACCCGCTCTTTTCCCCATTTTCAATGATGTACTCGCTTCTGATCTCATAGATTTCCTTTCCGCTTTTGATCATGGGTCTTTCCATTTTCAGAACGCTTGCAATGTCCTTATAGGCAGCCAGGGAATCGCCCACCTGTATTCCCGGGTAAAACTGATCCATCCTCTGATTGACAAAAATGATCGCCCCATCCATATCCAGAATGATCAGTCCTTCATCTCCATGGTTAAAGGCGTTGTCCACTGCCGCATGAAGGGATCCGAAATATCCGTATCTCACAACTGCGATCATCATGCAGAACATGGTAAAGGTCATAACAATGGTAACAGGATTATAGCTTCCAAAGGCTCCAAACCCTTTCAGGATGATCTCTGCTACAAGGCTTCCTATGCCTGTCATGATATAAAGGATCCTTTTTCTTTGAATTGATGTACTCTGCCTATAGCTGCGAATACACATAATAAGGATCGCTATCATGGTAGTGAAAAAATAAAGATAATGCAGATACCAGATGGGCCCGCCCGTAACTCTGATCCTGTTATACATGCCGTCCCTCAGGATTTCCATGGAAGAATAAAAATAAGGATGATGCTCCGCCGTAAAAATACCTACCAGGGTAACTGTGCTGATGACAATTTGAAGCTTATAGACCCATGCCGGTATTTTAAACCTTGCAAACACGGAGATAAACCATAAGATCCCCATAAGAAATCCAGCCTGCCCAACATATTGGACGCACAGACCGGATAAAGCCGCCTCCACGGTATCTGCATAGGTCAGCTCAAGCTGGATCCCTACAACAAAAATAATGGAAAAAATATCATAGATCAAAAACGCCACCTGAACCGTGGTAGGCTGCTTTTTAATGATCACCGCAAACATAAAGAGCATTAATAAGATCACAATGATATTAACACTCTGCAACAAAAATAAAGCCATGCTTCCCCTCATACTTTCACAAATTAAGCAGCAGCCTGTTCAGGGCTGCTGCCTCTCTGTTACTTGGAAAATAATTTTGTGAAAAATCCCTTTTCTTCATAGGGTTCGCTGAAAGAGGACAACGGTTCATATCCAATTCCCTTGATTTCCTCTTTAAGCTCCGGTATATCCAGCTCCTTTTCACTGATCACAATACTTTCGCCTTTCTTGGCAGAGGAATTAACCTTTTTTACCTCTGGATGCTTACGGATCAGATCATTCATATGCGCTTCACACATACTGCACATCATTCCGTCGATCTTTAGTACTGTCTTTATCATATGATCACTCCTTCCTGAAAGCATCTAAAGTATATACTCCCAGGGGGTATTTGTCAAACTATATTCCCAGTTTTTGATATTCTTCCTCACTTACCGGCTCGCACCACTCATTGGAAGTCTCTGTTCCCGGCTCCTCTACCACAATATGACTGAACCAGCTGTCCTTCCTTGCCCAATGCCAGTGCTTTACCTGAGCAGGTATGATGCCCAGTACGCTCTCCGTTCCGCCGTAGGCCGCAATCCAAAAATAAGCTTTCGTTGTGATCCCCTTGCCTTCCCTCTATAGCATAAACCCTATAATGCCTTTTTCGGACAGGCCTTTACACATTCCATGCACAAAATACATTCCGTTCCATTCTTACGCTTTCTGGAGTTATCTGTAATATCAACCTCCATGGGGCATACCCGCTTGCACTTCCCGCAGGAAATACATTTTTCTTTATCGCATTTCACCCTTAGCAGGGCAAAATAACTCATAGGCTTTAAAAAGACCGTGATGGGGCAGATATACTTGCAAAAAGCTCGGTTATCCTTAAAGGCATATGCAAGGATAATCCCTACGGCATAATATAAAATGTTTCCGATCAGGAATGCCCAGAACATGATCTTTTCCAGATTTCCCACATGACACAAAAAGAGTGCCGCTACAAATAAAAGCGAGGCTGTAAACGTAATATACCGTATAAAACCGATCTTCTTTCTGGGGCCCTTTGGAATTTTATAGGGCAGAAAATCAAGAACCATTGCCGTCCAGCACGCAAATCCGCACCAGCCTCTTCCAAAAAATAACGGGCCAAAAATCTTGGCAACCGCATAATGGATCGTTGCCGCTTCAAAAACACCTGTAAACAGATAGTACCAGAAACCTTCTATCTGCATATTTTCATTGCAGATCAGTCCCAGATACACTAGCATATACAGTCCCACAAAAAGCTGGACAATCCTTCTGGCATGCTGATAATGAAACTGAAGTAAAAGAAAGCCAATGGCAATGGCTGAACCGATGTAACTGAAATTAAAAAGATAAAACAGATTATCCTTGGTCAGCCATAAGGTTACGGCAACCGTTTCAAATACTACCCATATCATAAGCGGGACAACCCACTTTTTTTGTGTATCCATTTTGTATCCCCCTCGCCTTATCCTTTGAATCCGCTTTCAGAATATCAGCTTTTACCTATCTTGTCCACCTTATGAAGGATAACCTGCTACATATGTAACTGCAGCAGGGATTTTTCTTTTTAGTAATGATATTTTTTGCGCTTTGCAATCAGGAAGATAACGGCCGCTGTCTGGAAAACCAGTGTTCTGAGAAAGGATATCAGTGCAGAGGTTAAGCCATCATTCAGTGCCGTAAAGAAGCCCGAACTATAAATAGCGTAGCCCATAAAGATAAAGGATAACGCAAAAATCCGAAAACCTGAAACGGTCATTTTCATCAGCTCGGCATCATAGCTCACAAAGATCTTTGCAAGCGGTACGGCGAGCAGCTCTGCGGAAACAACCATTGCAATACCGAATGCGCCGATCATGATCAGGCTCTTTCTGAACAGTCCCTTTAATTCCGGGCCAGAAGCTGATCTACAAAAAAACACCCTTACAACTGCTTTTGCAGTTATAAGGGCATTCTTATATTTTGCGTTTTCAAATCATCTGCTTATAAATTCTTACCCATTTCATAAGCCTGCTTAAATTCAGGGATTGCTTTCACTTCACCTGCTTCCATCACGCCTGTCGCACAAAGAATGCCTCTCTCCTTTGCGTCTGGCACACAGCAGGTGAAACCACGCAGGGCTGCCAGTATGGTTTCCGTATATTCCATGCCAGGTCCTGCGCATGTGACAATAAAGTAAAACTCTTTCCCTGCCAATTCCTGATAAAAAGAATAAGTGCGGTCTATAACGGCCTTTAACTGTGCTGTCATAGAATAAAAATAAACAGGGGAAGCTAATACAATTACATCCGCTTCCAGCAATTTATTTTTAATTTCCTCCATATCATCCTTTTGTACGCATATCCCGCCGTTACGATAACAGGCATTACATCCCATGCAGCCTGCTACCTTTTTTCGGGAAAGTAAGATCTTTTCCGCTTTATTTCCGGCTTCTGCCGCACCTCTTATAAATTCATCGCACAGCATACTGGAGTTTCCATTTGGTCTTGGACTGCCCGACAATAATACAACCTTTTTCATCTATTTCTCTCTACACTTTCTTATTTATTTTGCACAAAAAAGCTTGTATTTTAGCCATTCGTGCAATGATTAACTAAGTTACATACAATGATAAGCATTCAATAATAGGCGAATCTGTGTCCCGTTCTTCCCTATGGCTGCTAACCTCTCATAGGCTTCCTCTATCTGCTCATAAAGTGGACCCTCAAAGTCTCTCTTGTCAATAAACACTACTCTTTCTATACCTTTAAATAATGCACACTGAATTTTTGCAAATGGAAATGTGTTATCAGTCAATAAAACAAATGCATTCGTTGGAACCAGTGTTCCATCCACATTTTTGATAATACTCCAATTAATTAAATTCTGTACAGTAACATCCTTTACCTTCTCTTTTTCACTTTTGGTTTTTACAGCCTCAACCATGTATCTTTTGATTGCAGCACATAGCTCTTCGGCCTTCGCAGCATCATATTTCTGCCCTATACACACCATTTCATCAAAAGAATGATGCGTTCCCTGTAATTCCAAATCTTTTAAGATTGCTTCATCGGCAGATCTTGATGTGCCGGAAACTCTAATATAGGTACCAGACTCTTTTCCAAATGATTTGATATAATATGGTCAGCTCATTTGTGGCAGAATGGTATGGCTGAAGTGCGGAGCGGCATCATGAATGAAGTGTGATGTCGCTCGAAATTATACGCAATGAAATAAGCGCGGTTCAGCAGGAATTGCTATTGAAGTTGGAAATAAAATCAATCGCCATGCTAGAATATGCACCAAAACAAGATTCCGAGGCCTGCTGAAAACAGGATCATCAGAATTGGCGATGGAGCTGTTTTTCTGATTTTTTTACAAATCAGATGCGTTGCTCCGAGCATGGCAAATACTGCGATAGAGCGCAAATCGGGCGCAAATCCGGCCTGTAAATCTGTGAGGCCAAACAGCGTAGACAGCGCCATGCTGAGCGCGGTCGCAAGGATCATCGCTACAACGCACGGACGAACTCCCGATAAAAAGGCGTTGACGGGTGCATATTTCATCAGATTCTTTAGTGCGGATGCAATTAAGAGAATAATCAAAAATGACGGCAACACCACGCCCAGCGTTGCAACAAATGAACCGAGGATTCCGCCCTGTGTTGAGCCGATAAAGGTTGCCATATTCACGGCAAGGGGTCCCGGTGTGGATTCAGATACGGCAATAAAATTCAGAAACTCGTTCTCTGTCAGCCAGCCGTTGGAAAGCACCGTTTCGCGTACCAGCGAAACCATTCCATAGCCGCCGCCGAAAGACAAGGCACCGATCATCAAAAAGTTCAGAAAGAGACGCAGGTATATCATGACGTTTTCCCATGTCCTTTCCGGATTTTTCGCAGAAAGAAAACAACAAGCCCGACCGCGCCGCAGATCAGGATGTAAAACACAGAGGAAAACGAAACTGCTGTGATCGAGCAGCAGAGCATGGAAGCCATGACCAACGTGAGAAGCGTCAAGTTTAGTGTGTTTTTGTCAATACTTTTAAGCATTTTCAGCCCTGCGGTAAGGATCAGATAGATCACACATACCTGAATCCCGCGGAATGCGCAGGAAACCCAGCGCAAACTGAGAAACTGATCAAAGAACAGCGAGATACCATAAATTACAAAGAAAGATGGAATGCAGACAGCAAGTGTGGACATGGCTGCACCCGCAAATCCTGCAATTTTGTAACCAATGTAAGTCGCACTGTTGATGGCGACTGGTCCTGGCGTGGATTCGGCTACCGCAACCATGTCCAGAAACTCGCTTTTTTCAAGCCATTTTTTCTTTTCAACGAACTCATTTTCAAGCAGCGCAATCATAGCGTATCCGCCGCCAAAGGTGAACGCACCGATTTTTAAGAATGTGATAAATAAAGAGCAAATTAGTTTCATGCCTGTATATCCTGCCTTCTGCGAATAATACCTACAAGTAAAACACCCAATAGAATCAGGCAGCCAGACAATACCTGCGACACGCGGACACCTGGCATCAGATAGAGACTGTCAGTACGAAGTCCCTCTACAAAGCAGCGTATCACACCATAGCCGATCATGTAAAACGGAAGCAGATATCCCTTTTTTCTGAAATGCGGATAGGAGATCAGCATGACAATCAGCAGCAGTGTATTCAGTGCAGATTCGTAGAAGAACGTCGCCTGATGCCACTGCCCGAGTTCCTCTATGTAAACACCATACGGAAAGAATTGGAGATCTGGATTTGTGATCAGATTTCCGTAAGCCTCCTGATTCACAAAATTCCCCCAACGCCCGATGGCTTGTCCAAGAACAAGGCTGGGAATCAGCGTATCTGCAAGCGACCAGAAGTTTTGCACCGGCGAAGTGCTAGCATAAATCCGAGGATCATGCCAAATGTGATGATGATACCGTACCATGCGATGTTCAGCCCTTCTATGTCAAACAGGTTTTCAACAGCATAATGATTCATAGATTTTTTGAAAGCCTCCCTGCTATTCAACGCGGAGCATCCGATAGCCGATTCCGATGTGCGTTTGTATGTATTGCTGCCCGTCTTTTCCGCGTTCCAGCTTTTTGCGCAGGGTCGCCATGAACACCCGCAGAGAAGCAATATCGTTTTCCCAACTGCTGCCCCAAATCTGCTGTGTGATGTAGGTGTGGGTCAGAACCTTGCCCACATTTTTTGAGAGCAGACACAACAGCTTGTATTCGATGGGCGTCAAGTGCAGTTCTGCACTGCCAAGATATGCGCAGCCTGCCGCATAGTCGATTTTCAGCGCACCGTTCGTAAAAATCGGAGATTCCTGCGCTGCGTCTGTTTTCATCAGCGACAGTCTCCGCTGCGTCACTCGCAGCCGCGCCAGCAGTTCATCCACGGAAAAGGGCTTGGTGAGATAATCGTCCGCCCCGGCATCCAGCGCCACGATTTTATCAGAATCCTCTGTTCTGGCGCTGATCACAATGATCGGCATATTTGACCACGAACGGATTTTTCGGATGATCTCCACGCCGTCCATATCTGGCAGTCCCAAATCAAGCAACACAATGTCCGGGTTGTGAGACAGCGCCTCCATCACGGCGCTTGCGCCGTTTTGCGCAGAAAGATACCTGTATTCATGGGTTTTCAGCGTTGTTGTGATCAGATTGCGCACCGGCGTATCATCTTCTACAACGAGGACGAGTGGCTTATTCATTTAGGTTCACCTCACTGAGCGGTACTGTAAAGGAAAAGATGCAGCCATGCGGCGAATTATCTTTCAATGTCATTTCGCCATTATGGGCATGAATGATGGCTTGACAGAATGTAAGCCCAAGTCCAAGACTTCGGCGGCTGTCGCCAATCGGATTGCCCCCGGTAAAGAACATTTCAAACACATGTTTCTTCAATTCATCTGGAATACCGGGACCGTTATCGCTGACGCATATTTCAGCCATATTTTCTCGCGGGATTGCCGTGATCCGGATGTTCGAGCCAGCCGGAGTATATTTGACTGCGTTGTTCACCAAGTTGATAAGCACCTGCATGATGAGTCCCGCATCCACCCGAACCAGCAACGGTACATCTCCGCAATTCACTGCGATGTGATGTTCTGCGGACCTTCGGTCAATATGTCGGAGCGATTCCGATACGATGTCGTCTACGACCTGATCAGAAAGGTGCAGTTTTACGCTGCTGTCCGCAATTTTTGTAATGGAAAGCAAGTTCTCAACCAGTCCCGTCAGCCATTGCGCATCGTCATAAATGTCCGTAAAAATCTGTTTCCGCGTTTGTTCATCCAGCACGTTATAGCTGTGCAGCAGCGTATCCGCGTTGCCGGAAATGGAGGTCAGCGGGGTTCTAAGGTCATGGGAAATTGAACGCAGAAGGTTTGCACGAAGCTGTTCGTTCTTTGCAAGGACGGCGGCTTTTTCCTTTTCTTCGGCGTTGCGTAGGCTTTCCAGCGCCAGAGCGCACTCGCCGAGAATGGAAAACAGCACGCTGGATGTAAATGCGTCAGGCTGCGTTTGCTTCTCCATCGGAATCCCGACAACGCCGAAAACCTGCTGCCCGGTACGAATGGCAAGATACAGCCGTTTTGCCTTTGGAAAGTTTTGCGTCGTTGCGCCAGCACGCTTTCGGTTTTGCCAGACCCATTGAATCACGTTCTGTTCCTGATCAGTATCCGGGATGCAATATGGACTGCTTCCGTCTGCCGGATAAACATTCCCATCCAGCAGCGCGTCGCCTTGTGCCGGATAAATCAAAACGTCCCGCTGCATGAGCTTCTGTATCTGCGTCGCGGTCATCTGATAGACCTCATCCGGTGTTTCCGCCTTTTGAAGCTGCCTGTTCATATCAAAAAGGAGTTTTGTCCGATAAGCATCCCGCGCGGATAGCTGCGCATGGGCTTTGAGCTTTGCGGCAAGCGTACCGGTCAAAAGCGCCGCTGCAAACATGACGGCAAAGGTTATTAGGTATTTGCTGCCATAGGCTACCAAAGACAGCCGGGGTTCCGTTAGAAAATAATTGAACAGAATGACACTCAAAAAAGCGGACAGCACACCGCAGGTATATCCGCTGGTAAAAGCGGAAGTCAGAAGCACCCCCAGCAGGTAAACCATGATGATATTGGCATTTGCAAAGCCGAGCCGCAGAAAGACCCATCCGATGACCGTCGCAGCTGCCAGAATCCCGATGGTCAGAAGCAGTTCCCATGCGGTCGGAAACGCCGGACGGATGGTAAGCAGCCGTTTCCTGCGGTAGCTCTTATAGGCTTCCACATCCGGAATGATATGAATGTCCACCTCTGGTGCAAGCGCAATGAGCCGTTCTGTCAGCGTCGGTTCACTCCAAAAATGCCGCCGCTGTACGCCGCTTCGCCCAATCACAATTTTGGTCACATCAGAGAGCCGCACATATTCCGCGATCTGTGTTGCCACATCTTCACCATGCGTTGTGACGATCTCTGCGCCAAGCTGCTGAGCCAGACGCATATTCGCCTGCAAGCGAACGGTATCTTCCGCATTCATATCAGCGTCTCCGGGTGTCTGCACGTAGAGCGCGGTAAGGCTGCCACTAAATGCCTGTGCCATTTTCCCTGCCATTCGTACAATGCGTTCATTGGATGGAGACGAGGACAGGCACACAAGAATATGCTCTTTTGGCAGTTCGCTTCCTTTGTTCTGCACATTTTCACCACCCCTCTTAAACGATATTATAGCACCAAGATGTGAAGATTTCTACTGCGCCCAATCGGATTCGTTGTCCGGAAATGAAATTTGCTCTGAATCATAGATCACGATTTCTACATGGGCATGACTGCTGCGAAACCGGGAAAGCGTTTCCTCAAGTTCGTCAGGAGAAATATTTCCGGCCAGATGCACGCACAGCTCAGGCTGCTGTTGTTCGGGCGCTTCCTCGATTCGCTTCTGATTTTCATCCAGAAAGCGATCCAGCCGCTTCATCAAAAACCAGCCGAACAGGAACATTAACGCTGTCCCAGCGATCAAAACGACATCTTCCACATACCCTCACCGTCCGTTCAGATTCGGAAGCACTTTTGCAGCGCTTTGTATTCGCCCAACGCTAAAATCGTTATTTCCCCGGACAGCACCGTATCCGGTGTAATTGATACGTCGGTTTTTCCCGAATGCTTGATGCCAAGAATGTTGATTCCAAACTTTCTGCGGATATCCAGTTCGCCAATGCTTTTCCCGGCCCAGCCTTCCGGCACTTCCACCTCAAAAATGGCGTGCTGTTCGTCGATCTCTATGTAGTCGAAAATATGGTCGGCAGTGTATCGGATCGCTGCCCATTTTGCCACCTGCTTTTCCGGGTAGACTATATGGTCTGCACCGTTGCGAAGCAGAAACTTTGCCTGCACATCACGCTCGGCACGCGACACCACGCACTTTGCCCCCAGCTCCTTCAACAGCGAGGTGGTTTCCAGCGAGTTCTGAAAATTACCGCTGATGGTCACGATGCAGACGTCAAAATTTCCGATGCCAAGAGAGCGAAGAAACTCCGCGTTTGTACTGTCGCCAATTTGTGCGTTGGTGACATATGGCAGCACATCACTGATTCGTTCCTCGTTTGTATCGACCGCCATGACCTGATGCCCCAGCTGAGAAAGCTGTACTGCGATATGCCGTCCGAAGCGGCCTGTGCCAATCAATAGAATGTTTTTCATGTGAAAAGGCTCCTTATCCAATCGTTATTTTTTCCTGCGGCAGCCTTGCATTCCCCACTTTTTTGCTGGAAAGTGCCGCATAAATGAGGGTAAGACCGCCGACTCTGCCCAGATACATTAGCAAGATCAGCACCATTTGCGATGGAATGCGCAGCTGCGGTGTAATACCAAGTGTCAATCCCACCGTCCCGACCGCCGATGCCGTTTCATACAGGCAGGCAGACAGCGGAAGATTCTCGTATGCGCTGATAAAGACCGCACCGCCAAAGAACAGCACCAGATACATCGTCAGAATGGTCGCGGCGGTCTTGACGGCGCTGCAATCGACTCTGCGTCCGAAAAATTGGGCACTATCGCGCTGGCGGAAGGTCGCAGTGGCATTGGCAACCAAGACCGCCAGCGTCGTTGTTTTCATGCCGCCTGCTGTAGAACCCGGAGAACCGCCGATGAGCATCAAAAGGATCATCACGCCCTGCGACGCACCGGACATCGCGGATAGATTTACCGTGTTGAAGCCCGCTGTCCTCGGCGTGACGGACTGAAAAAAGGATGCCAGCAGCCGGTTTCCGGCGGGAAGCGCGGAAAAGTCTGAAAAGAAGAAAAACACAGCAGGCAGAAAAATCAAAAGACCTGTCGTGACGAGAATAACCTTGCTCTGCATTCGGTAGCGATGAAACCGCCACTTGTTTTCGAAGATGTCATCCCACGTCAGAAATCCAATGCCGCCAATCACGATCAGCAGCATAATCGTGATATTGATTACCGGGCTGTCCGCGTAGCCGGTAAGAGATGGATAGCGGTTGCTTTCTGTCCCAAGAATATCAAACCCGGCGTTGCAAAAAGCAGATATGGAATGAAATATCGCCATCCAAACGCCGCGCCATCCATAGTCACGGCAGAACACCGGCAGCACGACAAGCGCCCCCAGCAGCTCAATCAGAAACGTCCCTCGCAGGATGAAGCGTGTCAGGCGGACGATTCCGCCGACCTTTGGTGCTGAAATTGCATCCTGCATGGTGCTGCGCTGCATCAGAGAGATTCTTCGCCCGGACAACAGTGCAAACGACGCTGCTACGGTTACGACACCAAGACCACCAATTTGGATCAGCGCCAGAATAACCGCCTGCCCAAAGGTTGACCAGTAGCTGCCTGTATCCTGCACCACAAGCCCTGTCACGCAGACGGCAGAGGTTGCTGTAAACAGCGTTTCATTGAATGGAGTTACATTCCCTCCAGTCGTGGAGATCGGCAGCATCAGCAGCAGCGCTCCGAGCAGAATGACCCCGGCAAAACCTAATATGATAATTTGAAAAGACGAAAGGCGGCGCTTACAGCGGACAGCTTCTTCCGGCATATAAATCCCCCCTCCGGTGTGATCATGTTCATCATACCAGAGGGGGCTTTAAGGTGGCATAAGGGCTGCGTGATCGGTATTAAGATGGTACAAAGATGACTGTGCTTTTATGCTCTTGAAGTAAAGGTGGAAATAAGCTGAATTACATGAGAATGGATATTGCAAGGCAAACTTACAATTTGGGCACTGTCGCTTTGAAGTATTATCCTGCTGTAATATCTGCGCAGTCCCCCAGACGCCTAAGCATCTGGGGGACTGCTAATTATACTATCCGAACACCACCTCCTGCATCACCACTTCCTCCGCCGCATTGTGTATGTTGTTCATCGCATCGACCCACGCCATTTGATCTGCAGCCTTCAATTGCTCGGTGATGCCCTGCGCCTGTGCCATCTGCTTCACCAGCAGCCCC
>ERZ779737.1354-NODE-1354-length-19361-cov-3.283124_pt1 | contig 19361 bp, 14 predicted proteins | sample MGYA00511889_ERZ779737 | MGnify/ENA primary metagenome ERZ779737 (study PRJEB29588, sample SAMEA2163575) | human gut metagenome | biome: human gut; feature: human-associated habitat; material: faeces | place: Denmark | collected 2008/2010 ...
GGTGTCATGTTGTATCTGCGTTTGAACTGCCGCATGAAATGTACGTCATTTTCGTATCCGCATACGGCGGCAATGTTTTTCACTGTCATGTCAGTGCTGAGAAGATAGTATTCAGATAACATTAAGGAATTTCCTATTAGATAGGCAATTTTTAGAAAGCCAATATTTGCTCCTACTAAAAATAATGTTAATCCTATTAAAATAACAAAAAGTCCTAAAGATAATTTTTTTAATTCTTTTTTATTATATTTTTTAGTGATTATTTGATATATTATCAATACGGCAATGATAGGAATTATAGAGATTAATATATCAGAACCATAATTTAGAAATGCACCTTTAAATAAAGATGTTAAATTAGTACTTTCATTAATTTTGAAAATATAGTTACTTTTAAGTTCATAGAAAAGTCCCATTATTAATACTGTAATTATTGGTCCGATTGAGCATATTCCTATCATTCCAAAACTGTCTTCATTGGCCTTTAAATCGTTACGAGTAGATATTAATCCTAACCCAAAGGATATAATAAGCGGAACACTGATGGAACCAGTTGTAGCTCCCGCGGCATCAAAGGAAATAGCAATAAACTCTTTGGGAACAAAAAATAATAATATTAAAATAATACTATAGAATGTTATCAGAATAGTATTAAATTTATATTTACGGAAAATACGATATGCTGATATCATTAGAAAAATACCTACACCGATACTGACTGTAATTATGAAAATTAAGTTAGGAATATTAGATAACTGTCCTGATAAGATAATTAAATCTGGTTCTACAATAGTTACAGCAAATCCTAGAAGGAAACTGATTATTAGAATTATAGTCATTTTTTTACTTTTAAATACAATTTGACCAATTTCCTTGCCTAGAGGAATTAACGATATATTAACTCCAAAGGAAAACAAAGTCATCCCTATTATAATAAGGATAGAACTAATTAAAAATGACATTAAGTCTGGGAAGGATAATTTTAAAAATAAATTTAAAAAGAAGACAATAAAAATAATGGGATAGATTGTATCAAATGATTCTTTTAAGGCACTATATATTTTCTTTACCATATTATCTCCTTCCTATTATTATTATGTTTAGTATATCAAAAAAATAAAAAAAAATAAATAAAAAGAAGGAAAAAAAAACAAAAAAGAATTGACAATGATTAAATTAACTTATATAATATAGAAGAATTTTATTTGGGTTATATTGGAGGTGGAATTATGAAGAGAACTTTTCAACCTAATAATAGAAATAAAAAGAAAAAGCACGGTTTTTTTGCTCGTATAAAAGGTAGTGTACTTAATAAAAGAAGAGCTAAAGGTCGTAAAAAATTATGTGCATAATACCACGATTACGTGGTTTTTTGTTATTTTGATAAAAGAAAGTATCGGTGATTTAATTGAAAAAAAGGGATATTATTAAAAAAAATCAAGAATTTCAACATATTATTAATAATGGTAAATTTGTTAAAAATAGATTTTTTTCGGTATATTTTGTTAATGCTGATAAATGTATGTATGGAATATCCGTTCCTAAAAAGACGGGTAATGCTGTTTTAAGAAATAAAATTAAGAGGCAAATTAAAAATATTATAGATCATAATGAAAAATATATTCAAAATAATAGACATTATGTTATAATAATTAAGAGGAGTGTTTTAGATTTAAGTTATAAACAATGTGAAACTAATTTGTTGGATTTGTTTATGAAAATTAGTTATTAGAAGGAGATATTATGAAAAAGAAAATTTTAATTTGTTTGATTTTGATATCTTTCATGTTAAGTGGGTGTACAAAACAACTAAAAGATAGTGATGGAAAAGTTGTTCAAAATGAACTTACCGGACAAAATCTTACTAAAAATATTTTGTGTAAGCCTACTAATGAAGATGTTATTAATCTTTATGAAAAATATAACGTTGATTTAAACAAGCTACCTAGTTGTGAAACTATGTCAGTTACAGATGGTGGCTACGAAGGTTTGTGGACTAGTATATTTGTAAAACCTTTAGCTTGGCTTATTATTCAGATTGGTAATTTGGTAAATAATTATGGACTTGCTGTTATTATTGCTACACTTCTTATTAGATTAGTGGTAATGCCTATTACTAAAAAAACGGCTGTTCAATCTGAAAATATGAAGCTGGCTAAAAAAGATTTGGACAGATTGGAAAAGAAATATGCGAATAGAACTTCACAAGAAGATCAAATGCAGAAAGCTCAAGAAATGATGATTATTTATAAGAAATTTAATATTAATCCAATGTCTGGTTGTTTACTGGCATTTATTCAATTACCTTTGTTTTTTGCTTTCTTAGAAGCAATTAATAGAGTACCTGCTATTTTTGAAAATAAATTTTTAGGTCTTCAAATGGGTACTAGCGCTTGGATTGGTATTAGTAATGGTAATTATCTATATATTATTTTAATTGTTTTGATAATTGGTACAACTTATTTCTCATTTAAAAATACAATGAATGATCAATCTGGACCAGCGGCAAAGCAAATGAAAACAACATTATATATTATGTTAGGATTTATTGCCTTTGCTTCATTTACTTTATCAGCGGCTATTGGTGTTTATTGGATAACTTCTAGTGTATTTACAATTGTTCAAAATCAATTAGTAAAAAGAAGGAAGGAGCGTAATAGTAATGTTATATAGTTATGAAGCACAAAACAAGGAAGATGCTATTAACAAGGCTTTAAACGATTTAAACACTACAAGAGAAAATTTACTTATTCAATCTATTGAAGAAATAAAAGGAATCGTTAAAAAAAAGGTAACTATTAAGGTTTTAAAATTTGATGAAGTAGTTAAATTTATCAAGGATACTTTATATGATATTGCTAAGTATATTGGTATTGATATTAATTTAGAAGTTAGAAAAAGAGAAGATCAGATTACGATTAAAATGTTTTCAGATAATAACAATATTTTAATCGGTAAAGGTGGTCGCACTCTGATGGCTTTACAGACATATATTAAGCAACTTCTTTATAACACTACTCAAGAAAAGATATCATTTGTTTTAGATGTAGAAAATTATAAAGAAAAAAGAATCAAAGGAATTGAATATTTAGCAAAGAAAATTGCAAAAGAAGTTGCTAATACTAAAGTAGATGTTACCTTAGATAGTATGAATTCATATGAAAGAAGAATTGTTCATGAAGCTTTATCTAAGGATAGATATGTATATACTGAAAGTATTGGAGAAGAACCTAATAGATGTGTAGTTATTAAGTATAAAGAAACAAAATAGTTTCTTTTTTTATTGTAATTTTGTTATATAAGTAATATAATAAAGTTATAGTAGTATGTGATAGTTAGGAGAGTTTATGAAGCAAAGATTATTGGAATTAATTGGTGAATATATCAATAATGAAAAAGAAAAAGAAAATTTTATAAAAGATATCGATGAATTAATTGGTGTTTGGGATGAAAATTTACTTGATATTTTACAGAATAAACACAAAAATTTATTTGAGAGAATACTTAATAAAATAATACCTGATTTTTCTACTAATCAATCTTATCTTAATTCTATAGAAATATTTGAATCTTACCAACAATTTGGCGATATTGATATTAATCATAATTATTTGGTAGAAGTTAATAAATTTTTACTTTATTTAAAAAATCTTGTTTTAGAAAAAAGAAAAAATCTTAAGATAAATGATACTACTGAACTTAATAAATTATATGATCAATTACAAAATGATGTGGAAGTAATAGATTACGAATTATTATATAAATTTTTAAAGCAAATTGATTTGACAAAAGAAGAATATGAAAATATTAGTAATTATTTAAAAGAAAGACAAAGTCGTTTTAATAAAGAAGTTTTGTTATCACAAACTTTAAATAGTTCTCAATTGGAAGAAAATTTTGCTGTACTTTTAGATATTACTAGACAAATATTTATTTCTGAGATAGATAAATTGCCTAGTATTGATGATAAATTAAAAAAGATTGATGAATTACTTGCAAACGATATTTATGGAAACGTTGTAGATAAAACCAATGCTATTGAAATATTAAAAGCTATTATTAAAGATGAAATATTAGAAGAAGAAGCTTTGGTAAATGAACTTGATGATAATGAAAAAAAAGAAGTTTTGGATAATGTGAATTTGTTATATAAATTAATTGTATATTTGAATGGCAAAGAAAAAGAATTTGACGAAAATGAAGAAATTCGCGATACATACTTTGACTATGAAAATCATAAAAATAAAATTGTATATTTATCCAATAATATTTTAAAAGATATTGAAAGTATTGACGATTTTAAAACTTTAAAGGATTTATATGGTTTATTAATAGGTATTAAAGAGGGAAGAATTCCAGTTAAATCACATATGCAAAAAATGCAGATACCTAATCGTAAAATAAAAAAGATAAGACCTAATTCAAATAATTCACAAGCTAGAATTAATTGTGAAATACTTGGAAATAACACATTTGGTATTGTCCTTATTAATGCTAAAAAAGATACAACAACAGATAAGTCTACTATAACTTCTATTAGTGAAAGATTAAAAATGTACAATCCAGATACAGTATTAGATTCTTTAGATATGGAAAAGCAAAAAGAATATGATAGAGAAGTATACGATTTAATTATGGGTAAGTTAAATAAAAAAATGGCAAAGTAATAATGCCTTTTTTTCTTGTACTTTAATTAAACTAGTGTTATAATCTTAAGAAAAAGGAGTTTTTTTTATGAATGATACAATTGTTGGAATATCAACTGCATTAGGAGTTGGTGCTATTTCTATAATAAGAGTTAGTGGTAGTGAAGCAATTAATATTGTCAATATGGTTTTTAAAGAAAAAAATTTAAATAACGTCGATACTCATACTATTCATTACGGACATATTTTTGATGGTGATGATGTTATAGATGAAGTTTTAGTTAGTGTGATGAAAAAACCAAAGTCTTATACAACGGAAGACGTAGTAGAAATTAATTGTCATGGTGGGATTGCTACTACTAATAAAATTCTAGAGTTATTAATAAAGAAAGGGTGTCGTTTGGCTGAACCTGGTGAATTTACTAAAAGAGCTTTTTTAAATGGTAGAATTGATTTAATTGAAGCTGATGGAATTATGAATTTAATTGAAGCTAAAAGTGAACCTGCTAGGAAGATGGCAATTAATCAATTAAATGGGAATGTTTCTTTAATGATTAAAGATTTAAGAGATGATTTAGTCCAAGTTATTTCTAATATTGAAGTAAACATCGATTATCCTGAATATGACGATATTGAGGTAATAACCAATGAAAAAATATTACCTATTTTAAAACAAGTAAAAGACAAAATTATTAAAATTATTAAATTAAGCGAAGATGGCAAATTGATAAAAGAAGGAATTAAAGTATGCTTAGTAGGTAGACCTAATGTCGGCAAAAGTAGTCTTCTTAATATCTTACTTGGCGAAAATAAGGCTATAGTTACTGATATTGCAGGTACTACTAGGGATATTGTAGAAGGTACTATTCAATTAGATGGTATTATTCTTAATTTAATTGATACTGCTGGGATTAGAGATACTAATAATATAGTCGAAAAAATAGGTGTTGAAAAGAGTAAAGAAGCTATTTATAATTGTGATTTGGTAATATTAGTTTTAAATAATAACGAGCATCTTACAGATGAAGATAGGCAATTACTTAAAATAATTGAAAATAAAACTAATATCATTGTAATTAATAAAATTGATTTAGATAAAAAAATTGAAAGTATTGATTCAGCTAATGTTGTAGAAATAAGTACAAAAGATAATATTGGAATTGATAAATTAAAAAATAAAATTAAGGAATTATTTAATCTTGAAAAAATTGAACAAAGTGATATGAACTATTTAACTAGCGCAAGAAGTATTGGGTTATTAAAAAAAGCTTGTGATATTATTTATAATGTAATTGATAAAATTAACGATAATATAGAATTAGATTTATTAGAATTAGATATAAAAGAAGCTTGGAATATTCTTGGAGAAATAATTGGGGCGACTTATAAAGAAGAGCTATTGGATGAAATGTTTAAAAGATTTTGTTTAGGAAAATGAGGTGAGTAAATTTATGAAGTATGAGGTTATAGTTGTTGGTGGAGGACATGCTGGTTGTGAAGCTGCTTTAGCTTGCGCTAGAAAAAATCATAGTACTTTACTTATAACTGGTAGAATAGAAAATATTGCAACAATGCCTTGTAATCCATCTATAGGTGGTTCTGCTAAAGGAATTGTTGTTAGAGAAATAGATGCTTTAGGCGGAGAAATGGGAAAAAATGCTGATAAATCTTTATTGCAAATGAAAATGCTTAATTCATCTAAAGGTCCTGCTGTTAGAAGTTTAAGATCACAAACTGATAAAATTACTTATCCACAAGAGATGTTGAAAACTTTAACTAATCAAGATAATTTAACTATATTAGAAGGAATTGTTGAAGATTTAATTGTAAATGATAATACTGTTTATGGTGTTATTTTGGAAGATATGAGAAGGATAACTAGTGATGTTGTAATTTTGACAACAGGCACCTATTTAAAAGCAGATATTTTAATTGGTTCAGAAAGAAAAAGAGAAGGTCCTCACGGAGAAAAGCCTTCTAATCACTTAAGTGATAATTTAAAAAAATATGGTTTTGATATATTAAGGCTTAAAACAGGTACTCCACCTAGAATAGATAAAAATAGTATTGACTTTAGTAAGACAAAAATAGAGTATGGAGATAATCTGGCTTATACATTTAGTTTTGATAACGAACCACTTTATGATGTTACAAAACAAATACCTTGTCATTTAATATATACAAACGAAAAAACACATAAAATTATATTTGATAATTTAGATAAATCAAGTATGTATGGTGGATATATAAAGGATGCTGTAGGTCCTAGATATTGTCCTTCTATTGAAGATAAATTAGTTAAATTTAAAGATAAAGAAAGACATCAATTATTTTTAGAACCAGAAAGTATTTATTATGATGATATATATATACAAGGGTTTTCTACTAGTATGCCTAGAGATGTTCAAGAAGAAATGGTTCATAGTTTACCTGGATTAGAAAAAGCTAAAATATTAAAATATGCTTATGCTATTGAATATGATGCAATATATCCTACACAGTTAAATCAATCTTTAGAAACTAAAATTATTAATAATTTGTTTACTGCTGGTCAGATTAATGGCACATCTGGTTATGAAGAAGCAGCTTGTCAAGGATTAATGGCGGGGATAAATGCTTCATTAAAATTGGAAGGAAAAAATCCATTAATATTAAAAAGAAACGAAGCTTATATTGGTGTTTTAATCGATGATTTAGTAACGAAAGGTACTGAAGAACCATATCGTTTATTAACTTCAAGGGCAGAATACAGATTGCTTTTAAGAAACGATAATGCCGATTTAAGACTAAGGGAATATGGTTATAATGTTGGACTTATAAATCAAGAAAAATATAATAGATTAATTGACAAAAAAAATAAAATAAATGAACTAATAACTTATTTTAAAGAGACGAAAATAAAAATTGATGGTAAAAGCGATTATATTTATAATATTTTAAAAAGACCTGAAATTAATATTAATTTTTTAAATGAAAAATATAACTTAAATTTAAAATATTCTAAAGAAGTTATAGAACAAGTAGAAATACAAATTAAGTATGAAGGTTATATCGATAAAACAGAAAAAGAAGCAAAAAAAATGTTAAAATTTGAAGAAAAACAAATACCTTATGACATTGATTATGACAAAATTTCTAATTTAGCTACTGAAGCAAGACAAAAATTAAATAAAATTAAACCTACTTCAATTGGGATGGCAAGTCGAATAAGTGGGGTTAATCCTTCGGATATAGCTATTTTATTAGTATATTTAAAGAGGTATTATAATGAGTGAGAAAGTGTTTTTAGATGAATTAGAAAAAATTGGTATAAAACTAGATACTAAACAAATTAATCAATTTGCAACTTATTTTCAATTACTTATCGAATGGAATGAGAAAATTAATTTAACTTCTATTGTTGAAAAAGAACAAGTTTATCTTAAACATTTTTATGATTCTTTAACAATTGCTAAAATATGTAATTTAGATAATCAAAAATTATGTGATATTGGGACTGGTGCTGGTTTTCCTGGGATTCCTTTGAAAATTGTTTTTCCTAACTTGAAGGTAACTTTAGTTGATTCTTTGAAGAAAAGATGTACATTTTTAAATGAAGTAATTGAAAAACTTAATCTTGAGGATATAGAAGTAGTAAATGAAAGAGCTGAAGTGTTCTCAATTGAAAACGTAGAAAAGTATGATATAGTAACTGCTAGAGCTGTAGCACCTTTATCACAATTATTAGAAATTGCTATATGTGCAGTAAAAATTAATGGTATCTTTATAGCAATGAAAACTAAAAATAGCGATGAAATTTTATATTTAGACAATTGTTTAAATAAATTATCATTGACACTTAACAAAAAAATTGAATTTCTCTTACCATTTGAATGTAGCAATAGACTTTTAATTTCTTTTAAAAAAAATGAAAGAACTAATAAAAAATATCCTAGAAAATATAATTTAATTAAAAAAAATCCACTCTAAATTATTTCCCGGGAAATAATTTACTCGGGAAATAATTTTATTTCCCGTCTTTTTTTGTTTGGGAAATAAAATTATTTCCCATTTTTTTGTCATTTTTCTTGTTTTTTTGACAAATATATTGTATTATAATATTGTATATAATAAAAGAATAAAGAGAGGGTGAAAATTATGAATTTAGGAAAAGAAATATCATATATCAAAATTAGCGATATAATACCTAACAGATTTCAACCAAGGCTTACTTTTGATGAGAATGAGTTAAATGAATTGGTAGCTTCAATAAAACTGCACGGAATAATTCAGCCTTTGGTTTTAAGACAAATTGGGGATAAGTATGAAATAATTGCTGGTGAAAGAAGATATAAAGCAGCAGTTAAAGCTGGATTAACCGAAGTACCTGCTATTATTACTGTTCTGAATGATAAAGAAAGTGCCGAAATTGCTGTTGTGGAAAATATTCAAAGAAAATCTTTATCGGCGATTGAAGAAGCAAAATCTTATAAAAAATTATTGGATTTAGGACAATTAACTCAAGATCAGTTAGCTCTTAGAATGGGAAAAAGTCAATCTAATGTAGCAAATAAACTTAGATTACTTAGTTTGGATGGAGAAGTTCAAAATGCTTTACTAGTTAATAAAATATCTGAAAGACATGCAAGAAGTTTACTTCAATTAAAAGATTTAAATAAACAAAAAGAAATTTTGAATAGAATTATTAACGAAAGGTTAACAGTTAAACAAACAGATGATATTATAAAAGATTATTTAAATAATATTAACAATTATAATGAAGAAAAAAAAGAAGAAATTAAAATGGTTTCTGAAAAAGAAGTTACACCTATTAATAATATAAACAAAGTTAATGATGAACAGGTTAATATAATTAATCCCACACCTTCAATTAATCCAAATTTAAGTGATAATAATGTTATTAATTTAGATTTATTAAATGGTGATAATATTTCTAATATGGAAATTAATGATAATATTCAAAATGCTTTAAAAAATTTGGATATAGTTGATACTAAATCAGATGTATTTAATGATACTGAACCAGTAGTTGAAGATAAAACTCAAGTATTAGATATTAATAAAATTAAAGAAGTGGCTCAAGATATTAATAAACCTAAAGATTTACCTAATTTTGATGATTTATTAAAATCTGATTTACCTAAAAATGAAGATAATACTAACAATAAAAATCCTATTTTTAATCTTAATGATAATAAATTTGTACCAAGTTTTAGTGAATCTACTACAATCGATAGTAGTAATTCACTAAATAATGAGGCGAAAATTGTCGATAATCCTTTATTTAATAATCAATCTAATGATGAACTTAATAATATTATTAAACCATTAGAAATATCAACTATTGAACCATCCGATGAGATAAATAATATTCCTTTAGTTCAAAAATTTGATTTACCAAAATTGGAGCCGATTAATACAAATCAACAATTTAGGTCAACAAATTCTATTAACCAAGCAGTAAATATACTAAGAGATAGTGTTAAAAAAATTGAGGATTTAAATTATGATGTTGATTGTGAAGAATTGGATTTACCTGGAGAATATCAATTTATTATAAAAATTATTCAAAAAGACTGATATTTAAGTCTTTTTTTTTTATATTTAATGTATTTAAAATAAATATCCACATGTATATTTTTATTTTTTATTGTTTTCCACAGGCTTTTGTGAATTATTTTTCTTATTTTTATTATAAAATTTTAATTATCCACAGTTTTCCACAATGGTGTTGATATATTTTTGCACATTGTTTATATATAAATTTAATAAATTTGTGGATAAAATAGCTAATTATATTAATTATTTAAAAAATAATTGTTCATATGTTGTTTAAAAGTTGTGAAAAAGATGTGAAATGTGTAAAATGACCTTTATTTTTAGGGAAAAATAAGTTAAAATGTTGTTAGAATGAAATGAAGGAGGCTATTATTATGAACAGTGTTAATGTTGATATAATATGGAATAATTTTTTAGATAAAATTAAAGAACAAATTTCTTCCATTTCATTTGAGGCTTGGTTTAAAGATACTAAACTATATAAAATCAATGGAAACACTGCAATAATCATTGTTCCCCTTAATTTACATAAAAAGCATTTAACAGAAAATTACATTACATTAATTGAAGAAACATTTAATAATTTAACAGGTACTAATTTTAATTTTTCTTTTTTGCTAGAAGATGAGGTGGAAAATGAGGAAAATGTCGAAGTTAAAAGTGAAAACGGTGGTATTCCTTCATATAACTCAATAGACGCAAATTTAAATCCAAATTATACATTTGATTCTTTTATTAAAGGGGAAAGTAATAAATTTGCATATACAGCTTCACTATCTGTTGCAGAAAAACCTGGTAAAGCTTATAACCCATTATTTTTATATGGCAAAAGTGGACTTGGAAAAACACATCTTATGCACGCGATTGGTAACTATATTTTAAATAATTCAAATTTAAAAGTATTATATGTTACTAGTGACGATTTTGTTAACGATTTTATTAGCGTTATCAGAAATAAAGATAAGGATAATTTTGAATTAATAAATACATTTAAAAGCAAATATCGAAATATTGATGTTTTACTTATAGATGATATTCAATTTTTAGAAAATGCTACTGCTACTCAACAAGAATTTTTTCATACATTTAACGAGTTATATAATTCTAACAAACAAATTATTATTGCATCTGATAGATCTGTTAATGATTTGAAACTACTTGAAGAAAGGTTAAGAACAAGATTTGCTTGGGGACTTACTGCCAATATTTTTCCACCTGATTATGACTTAAGAATGAGTATTATTAGAAAGAAAATAATGTATAATGAATCTGCAAAAGATGTTCCGGATGAAGTTATTGAATATATTGCTAATAGTTTTGATTCTGATGTTAGACAATTAGAGGGGGCTATTACTAGAGTTTTTGCCTATGCTTTAATGATGAATAATGGAATTGTAGATTTAAATACTGCAATTGATGCATTGAAAGATCAACTAACTACCAAATCAGCTTTTAAAAATGATATTCATAGAATTCAACAGATTGTAAGTGATTATTTTCAAATAAAAATTGAAGATTTAACAGGTAAAAAAAGAACTAAAAATATTGCATTTCCTAGACAAATTGCTATATACCTGTGTAGAAATATGACTAATGAATCATTTCCTAGAATAGGAAGTTATTTTGGCGGAAGGGATCATTCTACTATTATGCATTCTTGTGATAAAATTGCCGATAGTTTAAAAAATAATGAGCAGGTTAAAGATATAATAAAAGAACTTAAAAAGCTTTTATCCACATAGATATTTAATTTTCAATAACTTTATTTACATATTTTCAACATGTAAATTAAAAAAAATGTGCATAAAATAAGAGTAAATTGGAGTTATCCACATTATCCACAGTATAATAATCAATAAAATATTATATAAGAAAGAAGGAATTAAAATGAAATTTATTATTAAAAAAGAAATTTTGATGGAAAACTTAAATAATGTGTCTAAAGCTATTTCATCTAAAAATTTAATACCGATTTTATCAGGTATTAAATTTGAATTAAATAAAAAAGGATTGTTCTTAAGTGCTAGTGATACCGATATATCTATAGAATGTTTCATAGATAAGGAAAATATTGTTAATATATATAGTGAAGGAAGTATTGTTATCGGTGGAAAATATATTGTCGAATTAGTAAGAAAGTTACCTAGTACTGACATTACTATAGAGGTAATTGATGGTTATAAGATGTTGATAACCACTGAAAATTCATCATTTAATTTAAATGGTATAAATCCTAATGAGTTTCCTAATTTATATCTTGAAGAAACCAAAGAACCTATTACTTTAAATACAAATTTATTTAAAGAAATTATTAATCAAACATCATTTACTGCTAGTAGTAGTGAAACACGTCCAATTTTAACGGGAATTAATTTTAAAATTAATAATAATGTTTTAGAAGTTATTGCAACCGATTCATATCGTTTAGCAAAGAAGAAAATAGATGTTGATGTAAATGTTGATAATATAAATGTGGTTATTCCTTGTAGAAATTTATTAGAACTTTCTAAAATAATTACAGATGATAATATTAATTTAGAAATTCATTTATTTACTAATAAAGTGTTGTTTAAATATAAAAATATTTTATTTCAATCTAGATTATTATCAGGTACTTATCCTGCTAGTTCAAATATCATTCCTTTAAATTTTAATATTAGTGTAGAATGTGAGTTAACTAAATTATTTGGTATGATAGATAGAGCTTCATTATTAACTAGTGATAAAGATAAAAACACGATTAAATTAATACTTGAAAATAAAATATTGACAATTTTTTCAAATTCTCCAGAAATTGGAAAGGTTGAAGAAAAAATGAATGTTGATAACGATAATTTTATCGATATTTCATTTAGTTCAAAATATATGTTGGAAGCTTTAAGAAGTTTTAAATCTGATAAAATTTTAATTAATATGATTGATAATAATAGTCCTATTATATTAAAAGAAGTAGATAATGACTCATTAATTCAATTAATATTACCAATAAAAACATATTAGTACGACAAAAATCAACAAAATTTGACAAATATATGTGCTTTAATAAACAGCATATATATTTTTTTTAATATATATTGGAAGGAGGCAAATATGAATAATTCTTATATAATTAATAAAAACACTTTATTAATTAAGTCAACTATTGATAAAAAAGGTGTAGTAATATTTGATGATAAAAAAACTATCAATTTAGACATTATTTTACACAAATTTATTAATGATTGTTGCAAATATTATGGTAATTCATATAAAGGAAAATTTGAAAGTAGTAAAATATATTTAAACAAGAATATAAAGTTACCTATTATCATAAGTGAAAATTACGAATTAATTATTTTTCCTACTAATTCAATTAGAAATCCTAATTGTATATGGATTGTTTATAATAATATAGATAATATCAAAAAATTAGATAATAAAAATACGATTATTATTTTTAAAAATGGTATTGAATTTTGTGTTAATTGTTCTTATAATGTTATAAATAACCAGATTAATAATTGTGCGAGATTAAAGTGTGTTTTAATTGAGAGAAAAAGAGCGCTTAATGTGTAAAAAATAGTGCTTTTTTCTTTTTTTTTGACGAAAAATATGATATAATTTTAGTAGTTATATAGAGGAGTATTTGTATATTAAAAAGGTGATTATATGAGCTATAAATTAGGTTTTAAATGATATTAAAAAAATTAGAATTAAAAAATTATCGAAATTATAAAAATGCATGTTTAAATTTTAATTCTGGTTTAAATATTTTAATAGGAAATAATGCTCAAGGTAAAACAAATATTTTAGAATCTATATACGTACTTAGTTTAAGTAAATCATTTTTAACCAATAATGATAAAAATTTAATAAAAATAGGGGCTGATTCTGCTAAAATTAAAGGTATTTTTGATATTCAAAATACGACTAAACAATTTTCTGTTTTATTAAATCATTTAGATAAAAAAGTTTATATTAATGATAAAGAAGTTAAGAAAATAAGTGATTATGTTTTAAATATTAAAATTATTAGTTTTGGTCCTAGTGATTTAAAAATTATTAAAGATAGTCCCAGCGGTAGGAGAAAATTTTTAAATATTGCCTTATCGCAATTGGATTATAAATATTTCAATACTCTAAGTAAATTTAATAGTATTTTACGTAATAGAAATGAGTATTTAAAAAAGATTAAGAAAGATAATGGCAAATATGATATTGCATATATTGAAGTATTAAATAATAAATATGTTGATTTATGTATAGAAATATTTATTAAAAGAAAAACATTTGTGGATAATATAAATAATATTATCTTTAAAAAATATGGTGAAATCACTGGTGATTATAATTTATCTTTAAAATATGATTCTATATTTAATAATGTAGAAAATACAGAATATAAACAATTTTTATTAAATAAGTTATCAGATAATTTTGATAAAGAAATATATTATGGTAGTTCTATATATGGAGTTCATAGAGATGATTTTTCTTTTTATTTAAATGACATAAATTTAAGTTTATATGGATCCCAAGGACAACAAAGAGTAGCAATATTGGCGTTAAAATTAGCAGAATTAGATATTTTTAAAGAGTATTTAAATGATACCCCTATATTATTATTGGATGATTTATTTAGTGAATTAGATATTTTGAAAAAAAACAATATTTTAAAAAAAATAAGTCCTGATATTCAAACAATAATTACTACTACTGATTTAAATAAAATAGATGATGATTTAATTAGTAAATCAAATATATATGTGATAAACGACGGAGAGGTAGATGATAAAAATGGAAAATAATAATCAACATTATGATGCTTCAGATATTCAAGTATTAGAGGGATTAGAAGCAGTTAGAAAAAGACCTGGAATGTATATAGGTACAACTAGTTCTAGGGGTTTACATCACTTAGTTTGGGAAATTGTGGATAATTCTATTGATGAAGCTTTAGCTGGATATTGTGATGATATTGAGATTATTGTTAATAAAGATGGTTCTGTAACTGTTAAAGACGATGGTAGAGGAATTCCGGTAGATATTCATAAAAAGACAGGCATTTCTACTGTGGAAACTGTATATACTGTTTTACATGCTGGTGGCAAATTTGGTGGTGGCGGTTATAAAGTATCCGGTGGATTACATGGTGTTGGTGCTTCTGTTGTTAATGCTTTAAGCAAGTGGGTTGAAGTTACTGTCTATAATGGTGGAAAAGTTCATTATGTTAGATTTGAAAATGGTGGTCATATTGTTGAACCATTAAAAGTTATTGGCGAATGTGATATAAATAGAACTGGTACGACTGTAACTTTTAAACCTGATGCTGAAATATTTAGGGAAACTACTGAATTTGATTATGAAATATTAAAAACAAGGGCTAGAGAATTAGCATTTTTAAATAAAGGTTTACGAATTATATTATGTGATGATATTACTGGTCAAAAAGATACATTTGTTTACGAAGGTGGAATTAAAGAATATGTTAAATTACTCAACCAAAACAAAACACCTATTCATAACGATATAATATATGTTGAGGGTAATGAAAGTGATGTATCTTTAGAAGTAGCTTTGCAATATAATAGTAGTTATAATAGTGCTATTTATTCTTTTGTTAATAATATTACAACTCCAGAAGGTGGAACTCACGAAGATGGTGTTAAAAATAGTCTTACTAGAATTATAAATAATTATGGTAGGGTTAATAAAATACTTAAGGATAATGATGAGGCTTTAATAGGTGACGATGTTCGTGAAGGTATTACAATGATTGTTTCTGCTAAAGTACAAAATCCTGAGTTTGAAGGTCAAACTAAAACAAAATTAGGTAATAGTGAAGTAAGAAAAATAGCTTCTAATATATTTAGTAAAGAATTCGAAAGATTTTTAATGGAAAATCCTGATCAAGCTAAAATAATTGTGGAAAAAGCTATAACTGCCTCTAGAGCCAGAGTTGCTGCTAAAAAAGCTCGTGAATTAACTCGACGTAAAGGTGGCTTAGAATTATCTAATCAATGGGGAAAATTGACGGATTGTTCAAGCAAGGATGCTACAATTTCAGAAATATTTATCGTCGAAGGTGATTCAGCTGGTGGTTCTGCAAAAGGTGGTCGTAATCCTAAAACACAAGCTGTATTGCCATTAAGAGGAAAAATATTAAATGTGGAAAAAGCAAGGTTGGATAAAATATTAAATAATGAGGAAATTAGAAGTATGATAACGGCTTTTGGTACTGGAATAGGTGAAGAATTTGATATTTCAAAATTACGTTATCATAAAATAATTATAATGACCGATGCCGATGTTGATGGTTCACATATTAGAATATTATTATTAACCTTATTTTATCGTTTTTTTAAACCTGTTATCGAAGGTGGGTATGTTTATGCAGCTCAACCACCATTATATAAAATAAAACATGGTAAAACAATAAAATATGTATTAACTGATGAAGAACGTGATGAATATGTTAATGATTTATTGTTAAAAAATCCTAATACAAAGTATGAAGTTAGTCGTAATAAAGGGCTTGGTGAAATGGATCCAGATGAATTATGTGATACAACTATGAATATTGATCATAGAACATTGGTTCAAATTACTATTGACGATGCTCTTCAAGCTAACGAAATTTTTGAAACTCTAATGGGAGAAGAAGTTGAACCACGTAGAAAATTTATTCAGGAAAATGCTACATATGCAGAAAACTTGGATTTTTAGGAGGAATTTATGGATAAATTTGAACAAAGAGATATAGTAAGTGAGGTAAAGAAATCATTTATAGAATATTCAATGAGTGTTATTATATCAAGAGCTTTACCTGATTTAAGAGATGGTTTAAAACCGGTTCATAGACGTATTTTATACACTATGTACGAAGATGGTTTAACACCTGATAAGCCTTTTAGGAAAAGTGCTACTACAGTAGGTGCTGTTTTAGGACGTTACCATCCACATGGTGATACATCTGTATATGATGCTATGGTTCGTATGGCACAAGTTTTTAGTTATCGCTATGTTTTAGTTGATGGTCATGGAAATTTTGGGTCAATAGATGGTGATGGAGCAGCAGCTTATCGTTATACTGAGGCAAGGCTTTCAAAAATATCCTTAGAATTATTACGTGATATTAATAAAGATACGGTTGATTTTTTGGATAATTTTGATAGTACAAGAAAAGAACCTAAAATTTTGCCTAGTAGATTTCCTAATATATTGGTTAGTGGAACGATGGGAATTGCAGTTGGTATGGCTACTAATATTCCTCCTCATAATTTAGGTGAAGTAATCGATGGTTGTGTTGCGTATATCGATAATCCGGATATAACAATTGATGAATTAATGAAATATATAAAAGGTCCTGATTTTCCTACTGGTGCTACTATTTTGGGAAATAGTGGTATTAAAAAGGCTTATGAAACGGGTCGCGGAACAATAACAATTAGAAGTAAGGTTGATATTGTTGAAAACAATGGTAAGAATCAAATAGTAATCACTGAATTACCTTATCAAGTAAATAAATTGGAATTACAAAAGAGAATTGGGGAATTGGTACGTGATAAAATTATTGATGGGATTGCTGATTTACATGATGAAAGTAACGTTCAAAATGGTGTAAAAGTAGTAATAACTTTGAAAAAGGATGCTAACGCTAACGTTGTTTTAAATAATTTGTACAAGCATACTCAATTACAGACAAATTTTGGTATTATTTTTCTAATGATAGATGAAATGGAACCTAAAATACTAAATTTAAAAGAAATAATTGCTAAATATATTAATTATCAACAAGTTATAATTGTAAGAAGAACTAAATTTGAGTTAGAAAAATCAGAAAAAAGAGTTCATATATTAGAAGGTTTAAAAATAGCTCTTGATAATATTGATGATGTTATTAAGATAATTAAATCTTCAAAAAGTGATGAAATTGCAAAAGCACAACTTTCTTCCAAATATGGTCTGGATGAAGTGCAATCTGACGCTATATTAGAAATGAAATTGCGTCGTTTGACTGGATTAGAAAGAGATAAAATAGAAAACGAATTATCTGAATTGCTTAAATTAATTCAAGAGTTAAAAGAAATTTTGGCTAGTGGTGAACGAATATTGAATATTATTAAAACAGAGTTATTAGAAATTAAAGAAAGATATTCTGACGAAAGAAGAACATCAATTGATATGACCGCTATCGAATATATAGAAGATGAATCGTTAATACCTGTGGAAAACTGTGTTATAACTTTAACACAAAAAGGTTATATAAAGAGAATGCTTTCATCAGTGTATAAAATTCAAAATCGTGGTGGTGTTGGTATTAAAGGGATGACTACCAATGAAGAAGATTATGTGGAAAACATTATTAATGTAGTTTCTCATGATTATGTGTTATTTTTTACAAATTATGGAAAAGTTTATCGTATGAAAGGTTATGAAATACCTGAATATAGTAGGCAATCAAAAGGATTACCAATTATAAATTTATTAGGACTCGATAAAGGTGAATTTGTACAAGCGCTTTTGAAGATAAGTAATGAAGAAGAATATAAATATTTAGTAGCGGCTACCAAAAAAGGGATTGTTAAAAGACTAGATATCTCAGATTTTGATAGTATTAGATCTAATGGTAAGAAGTTTATTACTTTAAATGATGACGATGAAATAGTATCAGTTAAGAAAACTTTTGGTAATAATGATATTTTAATAGCTTCATCATCTGGTAAAATGATTAGATTTAACGAAACAGATGTTCGTGTTATGGGAAGAAGTGCTTTTGGTGTAAAAGGTATAGATTTATCTGACGACTCAATAGTAGTTGGTATGGAAATAGCTGAAGATGATCAAATGGTGTTGGTTGTAACTGAAAACGGATATGGTAAAAAAACAAATATCAGCGAGTATAGAATTACCAAAAGGGGAGGAAAAGGCGTAAAATCATTAAATATAACTGAGAAAAATGGAAAAATTATTGCATTTAAAACAGTTATGGATGGGTATGATTTAATGCTTATTACAAACGAAGGTATTGTTATTAGATTAGATGCTGATAAATTACCAAATCTAAGTAGGGTTACACAAGGAGTTAAATTAATTAATTTAAAAGATTCTCAAAAAGTTTCATCTATAGCTTTAATAAAAAAAGAAGATGAAAATAGTTCTGATATTGAATTTAAT
>ERZ779737.1357-NODE-1357-length-19341-cov-3.420305_pt1 | contig 19341 bp, 20 predicted proteins | sample MGYA00511889_ERZ779737 | MGnify/ENA primary metagenome ERZ779737 (study PRJEB29588, sample SAMEA2163575) | human gut metagenome | biome: human gut; feature: human-associated habitat; material: faeces | place: Denmark | collected 2008/2010 ...
CGCCGTTGTCGGCGCGGAAGCCCACGGAAGAAACAAACCCGTCCGCACCGCGCTCAAATAAATCTTCTGCAGGGACTTCGTTATCCATCAGCGCGCTGTTCACCAAAATAACGGTGGACTTGTCGCCCGTCATGCGGATATGGTCAATCATAAATACGCTTACGCCGTCTTCCAGCACATAATCCATCAAAATTACATCGTATTTTACTTCTTTTACCCATTCCATCAGCTTGCCCAGCGAATCAAACACCGCCACGCGGCTGCCGGTCCCTAAAAATCCCTGGGCGTTCCAGCCGCGCGCCCATTCCAAAATTTCCGGGTCGTCGTTTAATACGGCAATCGTCATCGGCGGCAGTTCGGCGGCCATTTTCTGCGCCCGGATAAATCCGTCAGACCCGGGGGACGTGTTTTTCATCGTCAAAGAAGTGCCGTCCGGGTCTTTTAAGAAAAACCGATCCGCGTTAAAAGAATTCTCCGTGCGGAGTTTTTCCGGCATAGAGGCTTTTTTCTTGCCGGACAACCCGGCGTAAGTCGGTTTTAACGCTTCCATTACCCGGTCCATATATAACTTACCCAAATGAACGCCCCGGTCCCGCGCGCCCACAATGCGCTCCATCTCCTGCAGCGCCCGGCGGGCCTTTCGGGCCTCCTCCCAGCGGGCGTTTACTTCCAACGAAGAAACGTTTTCCGGCTCCAGCATCTGATAGCGCAGGAAAATATCCAGCTCCCGCTTGATTTCCAAAAATTTATTTAAGTTGGAGCGGTACTGCTCCGACAGCCGCAGACTTTCCTGCACTCCGTGGGCCAGCAGGCCGCTGCGGATGGCGTCCGCCGTTTTGAATTCCGCTACGGAAAGCGAAAGATGATCGGCAAAAAATTCGCGCGCGGCAATACGGGAAAATTTATTTCCGTTAGCCATTACCCCGGCACGGATGGCCCGCAGGGTGGACGTATAACGGTCCTGCGCAGAGGCGGCCCCGGCCGAAGCCAATAAACACAAAGAGAGTAAAACACCGGTTAATTTGTTCATACACCTATCCCGCAGCTAAAAGTTACTTATAAATTAACTTTTTATATGCCTTTTCACAAGAGCAAAAAGACCCATCCGGAGGATGGGCCTTTTGACTTTCGTATGCCGCAACCGGCCTGCAACGCTTTTTGTGTATAGGCATTAAAATCCCCGGGCAGCTCTCGCTTCCCGGGGATTAAATTTGCCTGTATGTTGCGGCGCGCTTACTTCACTGCGTCGTAACCGGCCTGCAATGCTTTTTTATTCAGCTCCAGCATGGCCGGTTTCGCGCGCTTGTACACTTTCTTCATCGCGTGTTCCACGCTTTCCAGCGTTACCGCACCCGTTAATTTAATAAACGCACCCAATGCCACCAGGTTGGCAATGCGGTCCATTCCCAGCCCCTCGGCAATTTGGTTGCACGGTACGCATACCGTCGTAATATCCGTACGCGTCGGGCGGGAGTTTACCAGCGAGCTGTTAATAATCAGCAGTCCGCCTTTTTTAACCATCGGCTCAAACTTGGGCAAAGACGGCTCGTTCATCACGATGACCGTATCGGGCGCGGATACGATGGGCGTATACACTTCCCCGTCCGACACCACGACCGAGCAGTTGGCCGTGCCGCCGCGCATTTCCGGCCCGTAGGAAGGCAGCCAGCTGGCGTTCTTTTTGTTTTCCACGCCGGCCTGCGCGAGCAAAATGCCCGCGGAAATAACGCCCTGTCCGCCGAATCCGGCGATTCTGATACCCTGATACATATTAGTTCGCCCCCTCGTCTTTAAAAACGCCCAGCGGATACTGCGGCATCATCTGCGTGCGCACAAACTCCAGCGCCTGCGGCACACTCGCGTGCCAGTTGGTCGGGCACTGCGAAAGCACTTCCACCATAGAAAACCCGACTCCCTGCACTTGGTTTTCAAACGCTTTTTTGATGGCCTTTTTCGCCTTCATCACGTTTTGGGGGCAGTCCACGGCCACGCGGGCCAAGTATTTGGCGCCGGTAATCTGCGCCAGCATTTCGCACATATTAATCGGCCAGCCCTGAAGCTTCGGGTCGCGCCCTTTGGGGGCGGTGGTGGCCACCTGGCCGACCAGCGTGGTCGGCGCCATTTGGCCGCCGGTCATACCGTAAATGGCGTTGTTGATGAAAATGACGGTGATGTTCTCGCTGCGCACGGCGGCGTGAACGATTTCGGCCATACCGATGGAAGCGAGGTCTCCGTCGCCCTGGTACGAAAATACCACGGCTTCGGGTTTGCAGCGTTTGACGCCCGTGGCGATGGCGGGGCCGCGTCCGTGCGCGCCCTGCACCATGTCGCAGGCAAAGTAAGAGTCTGCAAACACCGCGCAGCCCACGGGGGCTACGCCGATTACGCGGTCGGCGATGTTCAGCTCGTCAAACGCTTCGCCCATCAGGCGGTGCACAATGCCGTGGCCGCAGCCGGGGCAGTAGTGCATCGGCGTATCGGTCAGGCTGGCGGGTTTTTTGGCGATAATGGTCATAAATTTATTTGCCTCCTTTCAGGTCGCCCTGGATGCCAAGCCGGCTGTCGCGCTTACATTCATAAACGAACCCTTCGGCGTGTTCCTGCAAATCAAACAGGCCTTCTTTGCCGCCGTTTAAAATGGAATGCACGGCGGTCAGGATGCTGGCTCCGTCCGGTTGGCCGCCGGCGGGGTAAGCGTTTAAATAGACGGGCGTCCGGCCGTTGACGGCCAGTTTCACGTCCTGCACCAGCTGGCCCAGGCTCTGCTCCACGCTGAGCACGCCCTTGGCTTTCGCGGCCAGTTCGGCCAGGCGTCTGGACGGGAACGGCCACAGGGTAATCGGGCGGAACAGCCCGACTTTTACCCCCTCTTCTTTGGCTTTGTTCACGGCTTCCAGGCACGCGCGGGACGAAAGACCGTACGCCACCAGCAGCACGTCGCAGTCTTCGGCGTCGCGTTCTTCCCAGCGGGGTTCGGTTTTTTCAATCAGTCCGTAGCGTTTGGAACGCTCCACCACGTCGGCAATCAGGTTGTCGCCTTTATAGGAAAAAACATTGTTTTTGGCGCGACCGTTTTTGTGGATGTCCACCGCCCAGTCAAACTTGCCCAGGGTGTTGGGGTCCACGGGGTCAAAATTAAAAGCCATACTTTCCATCATCTGCCCCAAAATGCCGTCGGCCAGAATCATGCAGGGCATACGGTATTTTTCGGCCAGCTCAAAACCCAGCTTGGGGAAATTGCCCAGCTCTTCCACCGAGTTCGGCGCCAGCACGATGACGTGATAGTCCCCGTTGCCGCCGCCGCGGGTAGCCTGGAAATAGTCCCCCTGCGCGCCGGCGATGCTGCCCAAACCGGGCCCGCCGCGCATCACGTTGACGATTAAGCACGGCAAATCCGCGCTGGCCAGATAGGTAATGCCTTCCTGCTTGAGGCTGATGCCCGGGGAAGACGAAGAAGTCATACTGCGCGTACCGGTGGCGGCGGCACCGTAAACCATATTAATAGCGGCCACTTCGCTCTCGGCCTGCACGAACGCGCCGCCCGCGTCGGCCATAAAGGCGGACATATATTCAGGCACCTCGTTCTGCGGGGTGATGGGATATCCGGCAAAGAAGCGCGCCCCGGCGCGGATAGCGCCTTCGGCCAAAGCTTCGTTGCCTTTTCTTAATGTTTTTTCGGTCATAGGTAAAAGTCCTTAAATCGTTATTCTTTAATCACGGTGATGGCAATATCGGGGCACATCATATAGCACATGGCGCAGCCGATACAATTTTCGGGATGTTCCATCTCAGCGGGGAAATACCCTTTCTTGCTGATGGTTTTGGATTTGCCCAAACATTTCTTCGGGCAGGCATTGACGCACAGGTAACAGGCTTTACACTTGTTGGCGTCCACTTCAATTCTTGGCATAATTCTCCTGTGGGTCCGGGGGTATAACCGGTAAACCCATATATAAAGTATATTTCTTTTAACGGCAAAAGTACAACTCATCCGAAAAGGTTTTTTGCTACAATACGCATATATGATTTTGCCCGATAAAACACATTTGTACCGGGAACTCGCGCCGCAGGTAAGCGCCCTCTTGGAAAAGGAAACCGACCCGGTGGCCAATATGGCCAACCTGGCGGCGGCCCTGTATCACGGGCTGCCCGGCCTCAACTGGGCGGGGTTTTATATACTCAAAGGAAGCGAACTGGTATTGGGCCCCTTTCAGGGCAAACCCGCGTGCGTACGCATTGGGCTGGGCAAAGGCGTATGCGGTACGGCGGCCCTGCGCAAAGAAACCCTGGTGGTGGCGGACGTGCATCAATTTCCGGGGCATATCGCGTGCGACGCCGCGTCTAACAGCGAAATCGTCATCCCCCTTTTAAAAGAGGCGGCGGTATGGGGCGTGCTGGATATAGATTCCCCGCTCCCCGCCCGGTTTGACGGGACGGACCGGCAGTACCTGGAAAGCTTTGCGGCGGAGTTTGTCCGCCGGAGCATTTTATAATTTTTCCGGCGCCAAAAACGCCGGGGCGGTGTGGTTTGCCGTCTGAAAACCGGATTTTTATTGCCGAAGGTTTTGAAATTTTGTATGATATTTAGGTAATGCCGAGGTAGCTCAGTGGTAGAGCACCGGTCTGAAAAACCGGGTGTCGACAGTTCGATCCTGTCCCTCGGCATTTTTTTATCGCTTTTTACCCATAAAAAACCCCGCCAAAGGCGGGGTTTTTTGCTGCTTCAAATGCTATTTGGAAAAAGCGGCTTTCAGCGTGTGTGCGGTGTATTTCCGGGCCAGATTTTCTTTTTGCCGTTTTACCGCCTCCGAGGAAAACTGGGATAAAGACGCATACAAAGCCGCCCGGTTGCCGTTTTTCTGCAGCACGGTCAGCTGCTCGCGCTGGGAAGGCGAGAAATCAGCCGCCGCGGCGGGGTTGGCGTTATACGTGTGCAAATACGCCGCATACGCGCGAACCAGCCGCTCCAGTCCTTCGTCTTCCTGAAACAATTTGGTTAAATACGCGTCCGTCAGCGTAACCGCATTATCCGGGTAGTTTTTTAAAATATCCGTCAACAGTTCTTTATTCTTGGCGATGATTGCCAGGTTTTTAGCCGGAAGCGCGTTGAACGTAACAAACGGAACGTTTTTGGCGCGGCGAATGTCCTGGCGCAGGCTTTCTTTAAACCTGCCGATTTCCTGCCGCTTAAAATCAAAAAATTCTTTGTACTGCCGCGCACGGATTTCACGCGCTTTTTTGTTTTTGTACATCGCCACCAGCCTGGGCGCCCCGGGATGCCGGCCTCCCCACGCCAGCAGTTCCTGCCGCTCCTGTTCCAGCCGGTTGTACGCCGCGCGGCGCTCCGCCCCGTTTTGGGCAAACGCCCCTGTAACCGCCAGCAAAAAAGTGAGTACGACAAGCAAACTTTTACGCATAATAAGAAAACCTCCCGGTAAGATGTCTTTTCTTCATTATGCCATAAATGAAAAATGCGGAGCAATACGGCGCCGAAACAAAAAACACCCGGGAGTTTGGCCCCCGGGCGTTTTATATGCAGCCGAAAAACTAACGCAGCTGAATCAGCGCAAAATGCAGGTATTCCGTTTCGGGCATACCGATTAAAATCGGATGGTCCTTTGCCTGCCCGCGCAGTTCCACCAGCACGGCCGTGCGGCCGGATTTGCTGACGCCCTGGCGGATAATATCCGCAAACAGTTCGCGCGAAATGTGGTGCGAGCACGTGGAAAACGCCAAATACCCGCCCGGTTTAATGCCTTCCAGCGCCATTTTGACGAGCTTGACGTATAAGCCCACGGCCTGCGGAAGCGCCTTGCGGCTTTTGACAAACGCCGGCGGATCCAACAGCACGATATCGGGCTGGTCGGGCAGTTCGCCTTTTTTCATAGCGGAAAGCAGCCGTTCGGCGTCGTCGCGGTGGAAGACCACCGTGTCCGACACGCCGTTAAGCTCGGCGTTTTTCTTGGCCCATTCCACGGCGGCGGCCGAAGAATCGCATCCCCACACCTGCGCCGCGCCCGCCAAAGCGGCCGTAATGCCGAAAGAACCGATGTAGGAATATAAATCCAGCACCAGTTTTTCTTTAAAATACGGTTTTAAAAATTCGCGGTTTTCGCGCTGGTCAAAATAAAACCCGGTTTTCTGCCCGCCGCGAAGCGGCACGAGGTATTTTACTTTGTTTTCTTCAATCTCCACGGCTTCGGGCACTTCGCCGATGATTTCCGGCGTGCTGCCCAGCCCCTCCAGGGCGCGGAAAGAACTGTCGTTCTTGTAATAAATGCCTTTGGGTTTAAAAATTTTCTGCACGGCTTGGGTGATTTCGGGCTTTAATTTTTCCATCCCGGCGGTCAGTACGTCAATCACCAGTACGTCGCCGTAGCGGTCAATCACCAGGCCCGGCATATGGTCGGACTCGCCGTAGCACATCCGCCCGTATTTGCGCACGCCGATTTCCTTGCGGTACGTGTAGGCGTTATCAATGTTTTCAAATACGAAATTTTCCGGCAGTTCGCCGGCACCTTTCATCAGCAACCGTACGGCAATCAGGCTGTGGGGGTTGAAAAACCCAATGCCCACTTGTTTGCCCTCCTGGCTCATTACGCGCACTAGCGTACCGGGTTCTATGGTTGTATCCAGCCCGTCAATTTCGTTGGAAAACACCCACCAATGTCCGGCCTGGAGCCGTCTTTCTTCTTTTGCTTTGAGTTTAATTTCTGTCATACGGTTTTTTATCCTGTTCGTTTAATTGCCCTTATTGGTTTCTTCCACTTCGGAGAAGGGAATTTTGGCGGCGCAGAGGGGGCACTCTTTCGCCGTAAAAGTTTGCATCGGGTACGACAACAGCGCCCGCAGCGGCACGGCCAGCGGCAGGTATCCCATGGAGCGGTCCACAATCACGCCCACGCCGATTACGTTTCCGCCCAGCTTGCCCACCAGCTCAATGGCTTTGTTGATTTTCCGGCCGGACACGGCCACGTCGTCCACAATCAGCACATTTTCGCCTTCTTTAACGGTAAAGTTGTGCTTTAAAATCATTTCGCCGTCGTCTGCGCGGGAGGCGAAAATCGCGCGTACGCCGCGCGCGCGGGCCACTTCCTGCGCCAGCACGGAGTCCGACGGGGTAAGCGCCATCACGACATCGGCTTTTTTCGTGAATTTATCCGACAGCGCCCCCGCAATGCGCTGGGCCAGATGGGGATGCTGCAAAAGAAGAGACGTTTGGATATACGTCTGGCTGTGAAAGCCCGAGGGCATCACAAAGTGCCCTTCCAAAATGGCCCCGTGTTCTTGCAGGAGGCACAGCACGTCCATATTATTTCTTGGCATGAAAATCTCCTTGGATAAATTCCTGTGCTACTTTAAAATCGGTCTGCAGCCCTTTCTGCTGGGCGGCGCGGATGGTTTCCCCGGTCTTTTTGGCGCGCAGCATTTCCAGCTTGGGTTTAAGCATAGACGACGTTACCCGAAACGCCAGCGCCGGGTTGCCGGATTCGTCCGTCAGGTTTTCGGCCAGTGCGCCGGAACGCGACGTATTGTTAAACATCGTCCATATAATGATATCAAAATTTTCGTTCACCCAGTCAGTCCATCCGCTTACGGCGGCGGAAATGCTGGGCCCCGCCGTGTAAGCGTTGTTAATCTGCATACGGCCTTTATTAAAATCCACCGACGCGGCCATATCGTTAAACGGCACGTCTTTAAGCACCTGGCCCACTTTAAAGCTTCCGGCGCGTTCCATGCGGTGCATCATAATAAACGGCTGAAAAGTGATGTTGAGCGCCTGCTGTTCTTCGGCCAGTTTTTCCATCTGGTGGATGACGCCGCCTTCCAGGCGCGCTTCCAGCGGGCCGGAGAGGTTTTTCATCCCCGCGCGCATACCCGTAAAATCAAACTCCGCGCTGAACCGGTTGCCCGACAGCACCTGCGTGGAAAAAGTATCCGCCGTAAGGTTGCCCGCAAAATTGGGCATAAAACCGGGCAGCCGGTCGCGGAAGTTGCGCAGCCACGACAGCGGTCCCTCCACCGGCGCTTTAAACTTGCCGCCGCCTTTCACCAGCGGGGTGATTACGTCTACAAAGTCGCGCACGGTGGCAATAAACGCCATCGGGTCCAAATGCTTCCAATAAATAGACGTGCGGATTTTCCGACGCGCGCTTTTTAAATTGTTTACCGACAGGCTCAGTTTAAACGGCACGCCGTTAAGCTCCGTAGACGCAATATACGCATACAAATTGCCTCTGCGCCAGCTGGCGCTCATATTCAGCTTGTCAAAAACGGATTTGCTGACGGTTACTTTGCCCGTGGTGGTCAGCGCGTACAAATCGGCAAAGTTCTTTTTGGCCTGGAATTCGCCGTCCACCCCCGCGGCTTTAAACCCGTAGAACAGGCCGGATACGTCCTTGCCCTGCACGGTAAGCAGGGGAAGCGCATATTTGCCGTCCGCGCGCGTAATCGTCGCCGCGGCGGAAGCCTGGCCCGTCAGCTTATAGCGGCCCACGGGCGGATAATAACGGTTTTTGCCCGCGAGATTAAAGAAATTGGTGGAGGCCTGCAAATCCGCCGCGTACGGGGCCTTGGTAAAATCCAAACTGCCCGACACATTTAACTTTACGTCCGCCGCCGAGGCCGTTACCTGCGTGAGTTTTAACAGCCGATAATCTTTATCCAGCATCCCTTTGGCCGTAATTTCGGACTTGGGGAGCGAAAACTCCGCCTTTTCCGCGTGGAACAGCGACAGATCCTTCCCTTCAAACGCCGGCACGCTGGCTTTTACGTTAAAATACGGCGTGCGCAGATTGTCCAAATCCACCAGCAGGTCCACGGGTTTTTGGAACAAAAACACCTGGGTGCGCAGGCTGCGCAGGGCAAAATTATTCCAGTTAAAATCGGCAAAATTGACGTGCCCCGTCCCCTTAATTTCCATATCGGAAATATTATCCCCCCATTTGTTGCGCAGCACCATTTCGGCCTTGAAGCGGGACAATTCGTTAAACCGCAGGCGTTCAAAATGCAGGTTAAGGCCGTATATCGCGTGCGACACGCCGGTGGCTAAATCTTTATAGCTCAGCACGCCGTTATGCACGGCCCAGTCTTCCACGCTGACGGTAAACTTTTTGCCGGTCAGTTCGCTGGTGTAGACGGATTTTTCGCGCGGGGAGCGGATTTGCGGCATATTATACGTGCCGTCGGCCATGCGCACCACGTTAAAGCGCGGCGCGTTTAACGAAACTTCGTCAATCACCAGCTGCTGGTCCAAAAGCGGCAAAAGCCTGAATTCCAGCGTAACGGACTCGGCCGACAGCAGGGCGTGGCCTGGCGCGCCTTCCGTATCCAGCACGGAAAATCCTTTCAGCTCAATGGTATTGATAAATTTAAGGTCCAGCGACGTGATGATAACGGGGCGGTCCAGGCGTTTTTGGAGTTCTTCGGTAATCAGTTCGCTGATGTGCTGGGCGTTAAAGGTTTTTAAAAAAAGCAGCCACAGCCCCGCCGCAATGAGCAGCAAAAACATAACGGTAAACAGCACCGTGCGCAGGCTTAAAACGAAGCACGATGTGAAAAACCACCAAATCCAGGCCCAAAAGCCTTTCTTCTTTTTATTTTTGTTTTTGTTCTTTTTACTCATTTGCTTGCGGCGTTTACAGCCTGCTCCACTATATAGTTTACTATAATTCGCCACACGTTTACGGTGCCCGCCAGCACGTTTTTACCGCCTTGCGCCAAAAAAACCGTTTCCGGGAACAGCGCCTTTAACACCAGCGCCAACACCACCAGATTAGCCAGCGTAATGATAACGACGGAAAACACCTTTCCGCCCGCGAGTTTTAAATCGGGCTGGTCGGCTTCAAACAGCGTTTTAAAGGTTTGCACGAAATGAAACGCCGTAAAAAAACCGATTACAAACAGAAAAATCTGGCGGTACGGCGTTAAATCCACAAATAAATCCGTTATCAAATATACGCCGGCGGTAAGAAGGACGTACGCCGGCACAAAGTACGGCGCCAGCACGACAAATGCATTGCAGCGGTCCATTTTTACAAAACCGCTGTCCCTCCCGACGGAAACTTCTTTAATGCGGCACCCGCACAATAAGGCGGCCAGCGCGTGCGTCATCTCGTGCGCAAACACATACGGGCGCGCAAAATTATAATACCCGTAATGAATCCCGCAGTATACCAGCACGCCCATAATAAAGCTGACGGCCGCCCCCACATTCCCTAATACGGCCAACAAAATCCGCACCGTTTCCGCACACGTAAGTACGGCGGTAGGCAGCAGAAAAAACGCCAGCAGGAGTTTAAAAACACGCACCATTAAAATTTCTCCGTCCACGCCGCCGACGCATACCGCTCCCGCGCCAGCCGCCGGGCCCGTTCCAACAGTTCCCCGTCCGCGCCCTGCGGGCGTAAATCCGCCGCAAAATAATTCCGCACCGCCGCAATAACGGCGTTTTTATAGACGGGATTTGTCCGCGCGCCGGGCGTTTGCAAAGACCCCTGATACAATACCGCCGAACCGAAACGGCGCAGCGCGCCGCCGAGGATTTTTTCCCCGTTTTCGGCCAGCAAATCGTTCTCCACCGGGTTTGAAAAGCACGCGCTTGCCGTATGCCCCACGCTGGGCGCATACGCACCGGCGGGCAGTTTGGCGTCAAACACGCGTCCTTTTTCCCCCAGGCGCGCCAGTTCGGCGTGTACCAGGGAATGAAATTTTTTGTAAATATCCGCAGGGCGTTCACGCGAAGGAAACACGAAAGAAAACGTCAAATCCTCCCCGTGAAACACCAGCCCGCCGCCGGTCGGGCGGCGCGCATACGGTCCGGCGGCGCGCGTTTGGAGCGCGCGGCGCACCTCGCTTATAAACTGCGCGTAGCCGAACGTAACGGCGGGGCCGTCCGTCCAGCGGTAAAAGCGCAGGGTCAGCGCGTCCGGACGCGCGCGGACGATTTCTTCGTCCAGCGCCATCTGTTCAAACACGTTTAGTGCGGGGGCGGATAAAATTAAATTCATCGTTTTAAAAGGCCCCCGCGCACCTTCGGCGGGGGCCGGACGGCAAAACTTGGGCGGCTGTTCAAACGGCTTACCGCCGCACGGCCGGGACGCGTGTCCGGCCGGACATTACCACCGCAGGTTCGGCTGGCGCGCGGCGGACACTTCGTCAATACGGCTGACGCACTGCCCGTGCGGCGCGTCTTTCACGGTCTGCGGCTCGGACTGGATTTCCGCGTAAATCTTTTCCATCGCGCTGATAAACGCATCCAGCATTTCCTTACTTTCCGTTTCCGTGGGCTCAATCATCATAGCCTCGGGCACAATCAGCGGGAAATAAATCGTGGGCGCATAAAAACCGTAATCCAGCAGGCGCTTGGCCACGTCGGACGTATGCACGCCGTTCATTTCGGCGGGGTTCAAGCTCAGCACGCACTCGTGCATGCAAACCGCGTCAAAATACGCGTTGAACCTGCCTTTAAGCGCGGCGCGGACGTAGTTGGCGTTGAGTACGGCGTTTTCGGCCACTTCTTTAAGCGTCCGCCCGTCAAACTGGCGCAGGTAACAATACCCGCGCAGGCAGACGGCGATATTGCCGAAAAACGCTTTCATCTTACCCAGGCTTTTGGGCATTTTGCCCGACAGCGTATATTTGCCGTTTTTAAGCTCCACCATCGGTTTAGGCAGAAAAGGCGCCACATGCGCCGCCGCCCCCACCGGGCCGGACCCCGGGCCGCCGCCGCCAAACTACTTTCAAATTGCAGATTAAGATGCATTAAATCCGCGCCGAAATCGGCCGGTTTGGCCGCGCCGATAAGCGCGTTGAAGTTGGCGCCGTCCATATAGAAAAGCGCGCCCGCCTTATGCACCATATCGGCAATTTCGCGGATGTCTTTTTCAAACAGGCCCACGGTGTTGGGCACCGTCAGCATCACGACGGCAGTCCGTTCCGACAGCGCGTTTTGTAAAGCCTCTTTGTCCACACAGCCGTCCGGCGCGGACTGGATGTTCACCACCGTATACCCCGCCATATTGGCGGTGGCCGGATTGGTGCCGTGCGCGGTGTCGGGCACGATGACTTCGGTGCGTTTAAAATCTTTGCGCGCGTCGTGATAAGCGCGGGCCGTTAAAATGCCCGTCAGCTCGCCCTGCGCGCCGGCGGCGGGCTGCAGCGTAAACGCCGCCAGGCCCGTCACTTCTTTAAGCAGTTCCTGCAAACGGTACAGCATTTCCAGCGTGCCCTGCACCGCGGACTCCGGCGCAAACGGATGCGCCTGCGTAAACCCGGGCAAAGCGCTCAACGCATCGTACGCTTTCGGATTGTATTTCATCGTGCAGGAACCCAGCGGATAAAATTGTCCGTCCAGGCAGTAGTTCAGCTGCGAAAGCCTCGTAAAATGGCGCACCGTTTCAAACTCGCCGAGTTCCGGCAGCCGCGGCGCGGCGGAACGCAGGTACTGCGCGGGCAGATACTGCGCCGCATGTTTTTGAACCGCCGCAAAGCGGATGCCCCGGCGGCCGGGGCGGGACTTTTCAATGGACAGTTCGTCGTGTTTCAAAATTTCTTCCATATTAAATCCCCCTCAAAGCGTTCGCATACGCTTTTAAATCTTCTTCGGTTTTGGTTTCCGTCGCGCAGACGAGCAGGCAGTTTTCCATCCCCTTAAAGTCCGCCCCCAGCGCATAGCCCGCGCTGATGCCCTTTTTCTCCAGTTTTTTAATCACCGTTTTGGCGGGCACCGGGCATTCCAGCACAAACTCGTTAAAATACGGAGCGGTAAATTTCACTTTAAAGCCCGGCACCTCGCCGGCCAGCGCGGCCAGCGTATGCGCGCGCTCCAGGTTCAGTTCGGCGGCTTCCGCCAAGCCCCTGGGGCCCAGCAGAGTCAGGTAAATCACGGCGTTCAGCGCGCAGAGCGCCTCGTTGGAGCAAATGTTGGAGGAGGCTTTTTCGCGCCGGATATGCTGTTCGCGCGCCTGAAGCGTCAGCACGAACGAGCGTTTGCCGTTCTTATCTTTGGCAATGCCCACAATGCGGCCGGGCAACTGGCGCATATACGCCTTTTTCGCGGTCATAATCCCCAGGCCGGGGCCGCCGAAATTGACGGCGTTGCCCAGCGGCTGGCCTTCGGCCACGGCAAAATCCGCGCCGAAAGCGCCCGGCGTCTGCAGGACGCCCAACGCCAGCGGATTAACCGCCGCCGCCAACAGCGCACCCGCCCGGTGCACCAGGGCGGACACTTCGTCCGCGCGTTCCAGACAGCCAAAAAAGTTCGGCGTGGGCAGCACGAAGCAGGAGGTGTTGTCCGAGAGTTTCTCTTTTAAAGCGGTTAAATCCAGCGTGCCGTCCGCCCCCAGCGGGGATTCGGTAATTTTCACGCCCGGCTGATGGCGCGTATAGGTTTTTAACACTTCTTTATAATGCGGATGGAGCGCGGCGGAAATTAAAACTTCCTTGCGTCCGTTTACGCGCAGGCACGCCAGCACGGCTTCGGCCAGGGCGGTGGCTCCGTCGTAATGGGAAGCGGTGGCCGCGTCCATTTCCAAGAGGGCGCACATACAGCTTTGAAATTCATAAATCGTCTGCAGCGTGCCCTGGCTGGCTTCGGCCTGGTACGGCGTATAGGCGGTTAAAAATTCGCCGCGGGACGACAGCGCGCCGACGGCGGCGGGAATAAAATGTTCGTACATACCGGCGCCGATAAAATTTTTAAGCGGCTTGTTCTTGGCCGCCAGCGCGCGCACATGCGCGGCCAGTTCGGGCTCGGTTAACGCTTTGGGCAAATCCAAAACGGGGTACAGCAGATCCTGCGGGATTTGCGCCAGCAGTTCGGTTACGGAAGAAACGCCGATTTTCGCCAGCATTTCTTTGCGGTCTTCGGGTGTATTGGGAATAAACATTTGGAAAATCCTCGTTTAAAATCCCCCGCCTAAACGCGGGGGATTTTCGGTTTGCTTATTTGTTAAGAGTGGCTTTGTACGCGCTCAGGTCCATCAGGTTTTCATACTCGGCGGGAGCCGTCATTTTTACTTTAAACAGCCAGCCGCCCGCGTGCGGTTCGCGGTTTACCAGGGCCGGGTCGCCGGCCAGGGCTTCGTTTACTTCAATCACTTCGCCGCTGACGGGCGAATAAATTTCGGAGGCGGATTTGACCGACTCAATCACGCAGCAATTCTGGCCCGCGGTAACCTGCTGGCCCACTTTGGGCAAGTCCACAAACACAATATCGCTGATTTCTTCCTGCGCGTGGTTGCTGATGCCCACGGTGGCTACGTCGCCCTCCATATGGGCCCATTCGTGCGTCTTGGCAAAACGGCTGTTTTCTTCGGTATGCATACTTGTTTTCTCCTTGGTTAAACCCGGTTCTTGTAGAAAGGCGTTTTGACCGCTTCGGCGCGCACCTTTCTGCCGTGAATTTCAATTTCCACTTCGCTTCCCGCCGCCACGTCCGCCGTTACATATCCGACGGCGATGCCCTTAAATAAAGGCGAATACGTGCCGCTGGTCAGCACCCCTTTTTCCTCCGCGCCCGCGTACACCTTACATCCCGCGCGGGGCACGCCCGGGCCTTTAAGCACAAAAGCCGTCAGTTTTTCTTTCAGGCCCTGCGCTTTCTGCGCCGCAAGCGCGTCTTTTCCTACAAAATTCTCTTTGGCGAGCTTGACCACCCACCCGCAGTTGGCTTCATACGGCGTACGCGTCTGGTCCGCGTCCGCGCCGTTAAGCAGGTACCCGGCTTCCAGGCGCAGCACGTCGCGCGCGCCCAGCCCGCAGGGTTTTACGCCCAGCTTTAACAGCTCGTCCCACAGCGCGGCGATTTTGTCGTTCGGCAGCATAATTTCCACGCCGTCTTCGCCGGTATATCCCGTACGGGTAACGTACCCTTTCGCGCCCAAAAGCTCTATCTCTCTTATATGAAAACGCGCCAGCTCCTGCACGCCCGGAATCAGGTTATTTACCGTTTCCACGGCTTTGGGGCCCTGCACGGCAATCATCGCCCAGGCCGCGCTTTCGTTGCGGACGGTTACGTCAAAAGGCTCCGCCTGTTTTTGAAACCAGGCGTAATCTTCGTCCGCGCACGCGGCGTTGACGACCGTTAGGAATTTCTCAGGCATAATGCAAAAGGAAATGGCGTCGTCAATAATCGTGCCTTTTTCGGTCAAAATATGGGAATACGTGCCCGCGCCGGGCTCGTTTTTGATGTTGTTGCAGTTAATGTGCTGGAGGAAAGCCCAGGCGTCCTTTCCTTCAATAAAAATCTGCCCCATATGGGACACGTCAAACATCCCGGCGGCTTCGCGCACGGCTTTGTGCTCGGCCAGGATGCCTTCAAACTGCACGGGCAGCAGCCAGCCGTGAAAATCCACCATCTTTCCGCCGGCGGCTTCGCAGGCCGCGCAGAGCGGGGTTTTTTTCAAATCGGTATGGGTCACGTAACGCCTCCAAAAGTATACGTTCATTGTATAAAATTTCACCGTTTTTTATACAATATAAATATGGCAGACACGCAAAGCGTTATCAGCGACGTAAAACTGTTTATTGAACGGCTCAAAAAAGAGCTGCCCGAGGTGTTCGGCAAACCGGACGCCGCGGCGGCGTCTTCCGGCGCGCCCGAAACGCCCGCGGAAGGCAACAAAGTGCTCTATAACGGGGACTTGTTTGAAGCCCGCATGTACCTTACCCCGGATCAGGAAGAAGGCGTAGCCTTTGACGGGACCGTCTTCCACGTGTATTTGCAGTCCAAAGAGTCCGACCCGGCGGCGCTGGTTACCGCGTGGCTGCGCGCCAAAGCCAACGAAACGCTGAAAGCCAAAACTAAAGAATGGGCGGACAAAATCGGCGTGGAGTTTAACAATATAGTGATTAAAGACCAGCGCACCTGCTGGGCCAGCTGCTCGGGCAAAAAGAACATCAATTATTCGTACCGCATCGTGAAGATGCCCCTGGCGGTGCAGGATTATTTGATGGTGCACGAGCTGTGCCACCTGGTGCATATGAACCACGGCCAGGAATACTGGGAACTGGTGGCCCAATTCTGCCCCGATTACAAACACCACCGCCGGTGGCTCAATGACAATAAAGGCTCCATTTTTGCCGACGTGGAACTAACCTATCGGGAAGAACCCGAAGCCGACGAGACGCAAACCTCGGCACCGGATGAAACCGCCAATATACCGGCCCCCGCAAACGGCCCCACCGCACCGGCGGATGACGCTCCCGCAGATTCACATGAATAACAATCCCCCCGCCTAGCTGGGGGTTTTTCACAACACACAAAAACCGCCGGTGCGAATTCCGGCGGTTTTATAGGAGACCCCCTCATCCCTGGCTAAGGCAGAGGAAGTACGGTTACTTCTTGGCAATCAGGCCGGCTGCGCTTCCGATGCGGAAAACGGCCAGCGAATCTTCCGACACGCCGCCAAAGAGCGACACGGGCAGGCGGCTGGGCACGTCGCTCACGAGAGCAACCAACTTTCCTTGGTAGAAAAAGGGATCGCCCACTTTAAGCGTTTTTTTCGCACCGCTGAGTCTGTTGGCCCGGGCCGATACTACCCCCCGGTTTATAAAAAAGAGGGCCAACTCCCGCGATACGCCGTCCCCGAACGTTTCTTTTAAAGACTGTCCTTCCGGCACCGCGGCCACCTGCGCGCCTTCAATGCCCCGCGTCAGCGCGGAAGAAACGGCAACGAAAGCAAAATCGCCGTTTATAGATACGGCGCCCGCCGTGCCCGTGCCTTTTTGGCCGTTGGCAAAAGCGAGATTCACCCGTTTGAGTTCAAAACCTTTTTTACCTTTGGCGCAGGAAACCGGCGTAACCACGCGGTTTGTGCCTGCCAGCAGCACGCCTTGGCACTGCGTGGATTTTTTTTCCACATTCACCAGCACATTTTTAACGCCGGGGCGGCGGCGGTGCACCATATCAAATAAATAAACTTTCTTTTCCCAGTCAAAATTTAAAGACACTGCGGCCGCTTTAGCCCGGCGGGAAGTTTTTTCCGCCTTGGCCACCGAGCGCCGCACCGCGGGGCCCAGGTCTTTTTGGGACGTTTGGGCAAACCCCAGGCTCCAAACGCCCGCCAGGCCCGCCGCTAACAACAACTTTGCACAATTACTGTATTTCATCCGTTTACCTCTTTTGTAAAACTTTGATATATTTATTATACAAAAGTTAGCCATAACTAACAATATTATTTTTACGCAAAATTTCCCCCGTCGTAAAAACGGATAAAAATTTTAAAAATAATTATGTATTTAAGTTAGGTTGGTCTATCTTTTGAGGGGACCTAATACAGTAAAAAACCCAAAACCCCGCTGGCCGCAATCACCGCAATCGGCCCCGCTTTAAACTTCCAAACGGCCACAAACGCCGCCGCCAGCAGGAGCACGCGGGCCTGGTGGGCCCGGGCGGCCGCGCCCACAAAGTTTTCCGCGTTGCACAGCACCAGCGCCGCGGCCGCAATCAGCCCGACTACCGCCGGACGCAAGCCCGCAAAAACGGCTTCCACCGACGGCGTGTGGCGATATTTTAAAAAGTACCGGCTGACCGCCAGCATCAAAATAAACGAAGGCAGACACACCGCAAAAGTGGCTATTGCAGCGCCCCACACGCTGTCCGCCGCCGTGTAACCCGTATAAGTGGCTAAATTAATCCCCACCGGGCCCGGCGTTACCTGGCTGATGGCCACCACGTCTGTAAATTCGGCGGTGGACAGCCAGCCCTGCTTGTACACCACTTCGTTCTGGATGAACGAAATCATCGCGTACCCGCCGCCGAAGTTAAAGAGGCCGATTTTAAAAAACGTAACGAAAAGCTGCCAATAAATCACCGGGGCCTCCGTTTGCGGCGCATATAGAAAAACCCGCCGATTCCGGCCGCCAGCACGATATACACCGGCGACACTTTCATCAGCCACACCGCCAGCGCGCACAGCACGGGGAACCACGCGGTTTTAAGCGTAATGCCCGCCGTCTTGGCCAGGGTGAACACCGGCACCGCAATTAACGCGACCACCGCCGGCCGCACGCCCATAAACACCCTTTGCACGACGGGATTGGATTGGAAATCACGGAAAAAAAGCGCAATCAACAGGATAATGATAAACGACGGAAGAGCCGCCCCCAGCGAAGCCACCACGCTGCCCGGGAACCTTTTAATTTTGTATCCCGCCAAAATCGCCACGTTAATGGCCATAATGCCGGGCGCGGCCTGGGCGACGGCCACCGAGTCCAAAAACTCTTTGCGGTCCAGCCAGCCGCCTTTATCCACCAGTTCCCGCTCAATAAGCGGCAGCATGGCGTATCCGCCGCCTAAAGTAAACGTGCCGATTTTGGCAAAAATCCAAAATAGAATTAAGTAGAGCTTCATGGTACTCTATATTTTACTATTTAATAAAGTACGCCACACCCTATAAAAAAGCCCGCTTAAAAGCGGGCCTTTTTAAAACAAAAACGCTTATTCTATCCAGCCTTCTTTTTTGGCGTAGTTGACGATGCCCGTGTAAATGCCTTTGGCCATCCGGTCGCGCACGGTGCCGTTGGCCAGCCGGGCGCGGTCTTTATTGCTGCTGATATAACCCATCTCCACCAGAATCGCCGGGCTGTTCACGCCTTTTAACACATAGAAATTCGCCTGGCGCACGCTGCTGTTCTGGTTGACGGCAATGCCGATGCCGGGCTGTTTATACACGGCGTTGCGCACATACCCCGCCAGCTTGGAGCTTTCGTTGATATACTCGTTCTTCGCCAGCGACTGCAACAGCGCGTCTACAAAGTTATAATGCACCTCTTCGTACTGCATGGCTTCGTTTTCAAACGCGGCCACTTCGGCGGCTTCTTTGTCGGTGGCTTTTTCGGAGCGGAAATACACCTGAAATCCGTTGGCGTTGCGGTTTTTGGACGCGTTGGTATGCACGGAAACGAATAAATCCGCCTTAAAATTGTTGGACATTTTAGACCGTTCCGACAGCGCGATAAACGTATCCTTTTCGCGCGTGAGCTTTACCTCAAACCCGCCTTTTTTAAGCAGTGCGGCCAGCTCTTTGGCCACGTCCAGGTTCCAGTCTTTTTCGCGGTAGCGGCTGCGCACCGCGCCGGGGTCTTTGCCGCCGTGGCCCGGGTCCACGACAATGCGCATTTTTTTACGCGCGCCGCGTACGGCCAACGGATTCGGTTCGGCTTTTAAAACAGGCGCGGGCTTCGGCGCCGGATCGGGCGAAGCAGGCGAAATCGCCGCGGGCTTGGCGGGAGCAACGGTCATTTCCTCAAAGCCGTCGTCTTCGGTTAAAACGGAGGGTTTCTCCCCCACCAACGAGGGTCCTTTCACGGCAGACGCCGGTTTGGCCGGCGCGGCGG
>ERZ779737.1359-NODE-1359-length-19304-cov-2.125097_pt1 | contig 19304 bp, 16 predicted proteins | sample MGYA00511889_ERZ779737 | MGnify/ENA primary metagenome ERZ779737 (study PRJEB29588, sample SAMEA2163575) | human gut metagenome | biome: human gut; feature: human-associated habitat; material: faeces | place: Denmark | collected 2008/2010 ...
GAAAGAGTGTTTGCCTATAACGATGAAGAACTGAAAGAAATTAGAAAGACACACAAGAATTGGATTCAAGGACGAAACAAGGGGTACGAGGTAGTCTGGCCCCTATCGCTTTAAGCACTTATCGGTGCGGTTAAAAGCTAACGAGGGAGACTTGAACGTTAATCTCGTGAGAGCAATCTTGTATCGACTATCCTCTTTGTCGGGGAGTAAGACATCTATTGATACGATGTTTGAAACAAGCGAGCTTTATGCAAGAAATAGTCAGAGCCATTAGAAATAATGGAATATTTGTAGGCGAAATGACCTCAGAAGACATGGAACAATCCATGATGAATGAAGAGCTTCGTCATCTCGAAGTTCTTACCATTCATGATATAGAATCTGTAAAAAACAAAATCGAAATGCTCATGGGACAAGAAGTAAAAGAAAGAAGAGATTTCTTATTCGATAGAGTTGATTTCAACAAACTAAATTACTAAGAAAGGAGATAGAGACGTTGAATTATGAAGTAGATTTCGAAAAAACATTAGAGGACGCATTTCTATCATACTCTGCTTCGGTAGCACAAGAACGTGCTATTCCAGATGTTAGAGATGGGCTAAAAATTGGTTTACGGCAAGGACTTTATGCGCAATACACGGGCCATTTAACACACAATGATAAATTTCAAAAGGCGCAAAAGTCTGTCTCTATGGCCATGAGTCAGTCGTATGTACACGGGGATGCTGCCATGTACGACACATTCATCCGTGCCGCTAAACCATTTGCCTATCGTTATCCTCTTGAAGAAGCACAAGGTTCTTACGGTTCACCCGCCGCGCCAGACGATCAGTCTGCGCCTCGATATGTAGAAATGCGAGCTTCTGAGCTGTCCAACTATTTCTTTGAAGGACTGAAAAAAGAAGCAATAGATAAATGGTACAATAACTACGATGATACGGAACTCATCCCAACTGTATTCCCGTCAATCGGTTTCTGGAATATTGTAAATGGAAGTAGCGGCATTGCCGTATCGTTCTCCACTAGTATTCCATCATTCAATCTACGGGAAGTGAATAACGCGCTCATTACGCTTATTCAAAACCCAGACATCGAACCAGAAAAAATCTATTGCCCTCCCGACTTTGCTACTGGTGGCATCATTATCAATGAAGCCGAAACAAAGCAAAGCATTCTCAAAGGAAGCGGAGCGCCTATACGAATTCGCGCAAAAATGGAATATGATAGCAAAAACAAAGTTCTCGTTGTAACTGAGCTTCCCTACGGTGTTTACACAAATACCATCATGGAACAGCTTAAAACTCTCACAGAGAAGAACGAAAACTATGGCATTGATAAAATCATAGACCACACTAAGAAAACTGCCGAAATCCGTATTTACCCCACAAAAGGCACAGACATTACTTCACTAATTTCGCGTCTTTATCAAGATACCGATTTTGAAAGCTCTTATCCTGTCAACATGATTATGCTTGACAATGGATGTTATCCCAAAGTTTTTAGTTGGAAAGATGCGTGTGAAGCATATATCACCCACATTCGAGATTGCAAACGACGAGAAGTAAGGTTTGACCTTAAAACTGCGCAAGCTCGCGAAAACATTCTCAACGGACTGCTTATTGCAACGGCCAATATTGATAAAGTTGTATCGATTATTCGCAAGGCAGAAAATAAAGAGCAAGCTTCCGCGCAACTCATCTCAACCTTCAACTTCAACCAGCCACAAGTGGATGCGATTCTGGACTTGAAGCTCCAACGTCTTATTCATATTGAAGCTGTGAAGATTGAAAAAGAGCTTGCCGATACACGCAAACTAATCGAGCGGTGCAATGAACTTCTAACAATTCCGGCCAAATTAGACAATGAACTTATTAAACTACTCCGAGAAGTATCTAATAAGTTCGGCGATGAGCGCCGCACAACTTTCAAGACCGAAGAACACTGGAACGATATACACACTCGGACTTGCGGTATTATTATTGATGGCGTAAAGCTACGCAAATCTAATGCGCCGCAAGCCATACAAACGCCTAACGATACACCAATTTACCTCTTTACCAACAAAGGTAGAATGTATTTGCTGTCAAAAGATACACTACCTGATACAAGTAGAATTGTATCTCCTGATAACTATATCAAAATGGTATCGGGAGAACATACCACTTGTATTGCACTTACGGGCAAAGAAGCACAATATGTGTGTATTATGACGCGTAAAGGGCTAATTAAAAAAATGGAGTTATCAACTTGTATTTCTAATTTCAAGCAAACAACTCTACTTATTGGACTTGCAGAAGATGACGATGTTGTATCAACGTTCTTTCTCAACGACAACGAAACCATATTTGCCGTCTCGCATAATGGATATGCCACACGTTTTGGCCTTGACAATGTTGTTCCCGTGCAAGGTAAGTCTGGACGTGGCGTAGCTGGCATGACATTTAAGTCTGCCACCGATTATGTAATATCTGCTGAACCAGTGCAAAAGGATTACGACAACCTCGTTCTACTTTATGAAAATAATACCATCAAGCGTGTTTCTCTGTCTCAATTTGAGAAACAAAATCGTGGTGGAAAGGGCGTAATGACGGCAAGTACCGGCACATTTATTAGCAACACCTTTTTGATAAACTCAAAAAAGATGACTAAATACAACAATTTCCCATTGCGTAATAGAACAGAAAGGGGTGATAATTATGACGGACAAAGTGTGGCATGAGCTGCTACAAGCTATTAGTATCAACGGCGAATCCATGGCAGAGCAATCCATGGAGATCGCCAAGAAGAAGGGAAATGAAGAGGATTGCCAGCAAGCTCAATCTATGCGAAAAACATTCCAAGACATTACTGATTCTATCAAGAACAATCAAAATCTTACTTCTTCTGACTATCTTTACCTATTTATGAGTGCAACTTTTATTATGGAGCACATCAAGAAAGAAATCAGCAAGAAGCAGATCGTCGTGGATGAATACGAAACGAATGTTATTCCAAAGCTCAAAAATCTGGTAATTTCCACCAAAAAAGTCGCCGAAACTTTTGACGATAAAAAGTGAAAATAATGCTTGACAAATGCCCCATTATATGCTATAATATTCAATGTCAAGAAGGCAATAAATAATTGAAAGGAGACAAAGCCAATGACAGTTAATTCAGAAATCGTTCTAACCTATCTTCGCCGCCATTACGGTGAAGAAGTGTCCAAGCAGCAAATTGTGGAAGACACTGGTGTCCCGATGGCGGCAGTAACCCGCGCTACCATTCACTTGCGAGATCGTGGTTTTGCTACGGAGCGCAGTGAAGATGCAGTGCGCACAGCACCCAGCGGAATGGAAACCCCTTATACCATTCGATACTTCAAGCTGACAGAAGACGGCATGAAGTGGGATTATAAGGCCGAAGAATTAAGCAAGAAAAAGATAAACAACAACAATTAAAAAGGAGATTGATAATTATGCGCGAGATTAGTAAATTTTGTGACAATAAGGCCGTTATTACTGGTAAGCTAATGGAATGTACCGTTGATGAGCGTACTTCCAAGACGTCGGGTGCTCCATATGCGTCCGCAATTTTTAAGGTGCGCGTTGCACAAGAGTATGATGGTAACGACGTAGAGGTTAGTGAGATTACGCTACGCGATATGTCTTCGAAGTTCAGTAAGAAGGACAATACAATTCTACAGCACTTCACCAGCATTGAGAATATGCGTGCGCTGAAGACTACTCAGCTCAGTGGCTATGATAATGCCGATATGGTTTATGTTGGTCGCGGTTCTCTGCGCGAGAATTATTTTACCAATAACAGTGGCGTTCAGGTTGATGGTTTTGACGTATCTGCGGGCTTCGGCGCTCGTGCTGTTTCTGCAAGTTCAAAGCAACAGGCTGCGTTCAATACTGAGATTTTTATCCTGAATATCCGCGAGGAAATTGGCAAGGACGAGCAACTTACTGGACGTGTCATTGTCCGTGGTGCTGTTGTACAGTATGGTAGCAAGGTTGACGTTCTGGATTTCATCATTGAAAATCCGCAGAACGCTCAGGCATTCATGAGTCGTTTCCAAGAGGGCGAAACCACTCGTATTTGGGGCTACATTCGCTGTGCAACTCGCGAAGTTGAAAAGACGATTGAGAACACCGATTCTTGGGGCAGCGCGAATACGGTTAAGCCTTCTACAGAATATGTTCGTGAGCTAATTGTTTCTGGCGGTAACCCCATGCCCAACGATGAAGATAATTCTTATGATCCTGCCGACATTCGCAAGGCTCTGGCCGAGCGCGATGCTCGCATGAAGGAAGAAAAGGAGAACAAGATGAATGCACCTCGTGCAACTTCTAAAGCTCCTGTCGCGGAGAAGCCCGCTGCAAGTGCGGCTCCTTGGGGCGATGATAGCGAAGAGTTTTCTCTATAATTGTGGTTGGAAAGGAGAAATGATATATGGCGATTGATCTGAAAGCACTAAAGCCGCATAAGATTAGTAGAGATTTGAGCGGCTATATGACTTATATCTATGGCCCGGCTGGAGCCGGCAAAACGACTATGGGTTCTCAATTCCCCAAGCCACTGCTTCTTGCTTTCGAGCGCGGCTACAACGCTATTCCCGGCATTGTAGCACAGGATGTAGCATCTTGGTCTGAAATGAAGCAAGTTCTGCGTCAGCTTGATGATCCAGAAATCAAGGAGACTTTTAAAACGATTGTTATTGATACTGTTGATCGTGCATCTGCGGCTTGTGAGAAATATATTTGCAACCAAATTGGCGTTGAAAATATCGGCGATGGCGGCTGGCAGAATAATGGATGGTCAAAGGTTAAGAAGGAATGGGAGCAAACTTTCACGTCTCTTGCCATGAAGGGTTATGCAATTCTCTTCATCTCTCACAGCAAGACGAAGAAAATTACTCGAAAAGACGGTTCTGAGTATGATGCAATTGTTCCAACGTGCCCATCAGCATACAACGAAATCATTAAGAACATGGTTGACATGGAGGGCTTTATCAACATCGATAATGCACAACGTTCTCTTGTTCTTCGTTCTATTGACGATACTATTGAATGCAAGTCTCGTTTCAAGTACATTGAAGCGTCCATCCCATTCTCTTATAACAGTCTCGTCGAGGCCATGAACCAAGCGATCGATAAGGAAGCGGAAATTCACGGTAATGATTTCATCACAGAAGAGCGCGAAACTCTCCGTGAAGAAACTACTTACGACTATGACGCGCTCATGGATGAATTCAAGCGCCTTACCAATCCTCTACTAAAAGAGGATGCGGCCAAGTACGGCCCACACCTCACGGCTATCATTGAAAAGTATCTCGGAAAAGGCAAAAAAGTCAGCGAAACCACTCCCGCTCAGGCCGATTTCATCTTCCTAATCAATGATGAAATTAAGCGAGAGGTACTGAAAAAGTAATGGAGTTAAGCGGGGCTTTTGCCCCGCTTTTTCCTTAAATATGAAAACAAAGAAATGTGCTATGTGCAAGGAAACATTTTGCAGAGCGTCTATGTATTATTACGGTGATGATGCTTATTGCTGGCAATGCTTTCCAAAAAAGATTGCGAAAGTTAAATTTGAAAGATTTGTGAAAGGGCTATTCAACCTCACGCAAATCCCGCCTTCCGTCTGGAAGGAATATAAAAATCTAATTACTTGCGGTTTTTCAAACGACACGATAATTGAGACAATCTATTATATCTACACCGCAAAAAAAGTGAATGAGTTAAGGACAGCAATGAAAATGATTAATGAGAAAGTTGTCGAAGAAATGACCGCTCTGAGAAAGGAGCGAAAAATGGATGCAAACTGAATACGACGCTAAGTCATTTGCCGATCTTGATACGTACAGGCGCATTATCGGCATATTAGTAAAAAACTATGATGAAAGAGTAAAATATCAAGGGCGTTTTGACGAAGAAGATTTCGTCTTGGATGAGATTAGAGTAATTATTATCAATTATCTCATCAATCCAGAATATGGGTGTAAGAAGAGAGACTTAAACGCCCAAATGTTGGCGAGTTCACTGCAAGAATCGCCCTACTATAAGTTTGATGATACCATTGGCGAATATATAAATCAATGCACAAGCATCGCTTCTGACAGCGATGATATGGAAGCGTGCTACGAGAAAGTCAAAAAACTTGCGTATCTACGTCGAATGGCCGCACGTGGTTTGCGTATTGATTATTTCTATGACCCACTTAACAAAGATGGGGACATGGCTGCTAATGGCGAACGCGCGGAACGGCTGGAAAAGGCATCTTTGGAAGAAGTTATCGGATATTTCAGGAATGAAATTGACGAAGAAGAAAGAAAGTTTAGAAATAAGATGCTTTCAAAAGATGAAAGCGATGCTTCTGTAGGATTGAAAAATCTGTTGCAAAGATTTATTGACGGAGTAGAGGCCGGCGCGCATTTGAGCGGAGCGGTATTTTCTAAGCTAACTCAGGGCGCAAGGATGGGAAAACTGATTCTGAGGTCGGCTCCATCAGGCGTGGGAAAGGCGCTAAATAACAGTACGCCCATTCCTCTGATAGATGGAACATGGAAAACAGTCGGAGAAGTGCGTCCGGGCGATAAATTGATTGGATTGAATGGGCTTCCGACCACTGTTTTGATGATACATCCGCAACAAGAAAAAAAGAGAGTTTATGAAGTTATTTTGAGAGATGGAAGAAAGATAGAGTGCTGTGAAGACCATTTATGGACTTATTATTATTTGTCTCATACAGAATGGAAATTGAAGACTTCTTCGCTAAAAGAATTGTATCAGAAGAAAGAAGCCATTGGTCTGCAAGATACAAGGGGCGGGTATCGTTATCGTTTACCACTTCCCAAGCCAGTTCAGTATCCTAAAAAAGAATTATTTCCTTCTCCTTATGTTATGGGCCTTATTTTAGGAGATGGAAGTTTTCGTTACTCTCCAGACCAAAAAGCGTTTTATTTTAGTAGTCGAGACAAAGAGTTACCTTCTTACATTGCCAAAGAAATTGATGCCACCACAAAAAGGAATAGTGAAAAAAATTATAACTGGAGCTTTCAATTTAAACAAACGATACCGAATAGGAAAAATGTATGGGTTGAAGATATTTTAAAAAATTACCCCGAATTGTGGATGATAAAAAGTGAAAATAAGTTTATCCCAGAAGACTATATGTCTGCGTCATATTCGCAAAGATTAGAATTACTACGCGGACTATTAGATACGGATGGAAGCATTGCCAAGAAATGCGGGCGCGTTTCTTTTGCCAGCGTAAGCTACAAGCTGATAAAACAGACGCAACTATTATGCCATTCTCTTGGATTCGAAGCACATATTTATTTAGACAAGCGCGAAAATAAATATATTTCTAACGGTGGTATTGGCTATACATTATCTATACAGTGCGATAAACATTTTAAGCCTCAACTTTTCAATCTGTCCTACAAAAAAGCCATCGCGGAAAAGTACGCAAACTCTAACAAACGAGAAGAACGCCGAGACTGGATAGCGATCAAAGACATTGTAAAGACAGACCGCTTTGAGGATATGACTTGCTTTACGGTTGATGCAGAAGACGCGCTTTTTCTTGTGGGCGACTACATTCCTACACACAATACTCGTCTCGCCGTATTTGATGCTTGCGAACTTGCTTACCCAGAAATGTGGTATGCTCACGGCAATCAATATAATGAAATTAAGAAACCCAATTTCTACATTGAGCAAAAGGATGGCCGTCCGCGAGAGCCAAACAAGGTCTTATTTATCACAACAGAAATGTCTAAGGATGATATTCGCTCAATAATCCTTGCTAAATTGTCCGGTATAAACGAAAGTCGTATAAAAAATGGCATGGCACTGAAAAATGAAGGTTCAGAAGAATACAGGCGCGTCAAACACGCTGTAAATATCATGGAGAAATACAACGGTAATTTCTTTCTGGAACAAATTGAAAATCCAGATATGAGTAATGTAGAAGCAACAATCAGAAAGTATGTTTTTCAAAAGAATGTTAAATATGTATTCTTCGATTATATCTTCTCTTCTTCTAATCTTATTGCGGAAATTGATAATTCCAAAATCAGAGAAGATGTTCTACTCGGTATGATGGCGAACAAGCTTAAAAATCTGGCTTTGGAGCACAAAATCTTCATTATGACTTCTACTCAGGTTAGTGCGGAGGGTATGAATAAAGCGGGATTTAAAGATGAGAACTGCCTACGCGGCGCTAAAAGTCTTGCGGATAAAACCGATTTGTCTTGCATTATCACACGTATCCATTCGACAGAGAAGAAATATTATGAGGAAGAATTTCAAAATCTACCTTTTTCTGAGCCAGCCACAGCCGAAGAAGAACGACAAATTATGACATATTTGATTGATATTTACAAGAATCGAGACGGTACAAACCACGTCCGCATTCCTTTAAAAATCAATCTTGGCACAGGAGAACGAGAAGAGGGCTATTATCGCAAGGAAGACAATGATGCCCATCTTTATGGAGATGATGTTGAAATCTTTTGGCAGGAACTTGGTCTTTCTTACGCTGAAAATATATTTTGGTAAAGGATGAAAGTCATTGACAGATAGCAATAACACCCCCCTCATTTCCACAATGACGTGGAAAGACATTCTTGAAAGCCTCACAATAGATGACGTTGAACGTTTTCTCTATTCTCTTGGTGTAAATTACATTCGACACGAAGGGGCAGATACGCTCATCTGCCCCACTATATGCCACAACCCAATAGACGAGCAAGGCTCAATGAAACTCTATTGGTATCAGAAAAACAAAACCTTCCACTGTTATACAGAGTGCAACGAAAATATGTCTATTTTCGAACTCTATATGAAGTATTGCGCAATAAACTATGGCCCAATTACTTTTATGGAAGCAGAATTGTATATCAAGCAATTTCTTTCCAATATTGTTTTTGCGCCCACAGCCCCCACGCGCAAATTGTCGGAGGGATTGCTGCTTAAAAGTAGTCCAGAGCAACGCTATGTTATGGAGCTACCAGAATATTCGCGTAGTTCTCTGGACTGCTTTGTACAGCACTATTATCATCCGCTTTGGAAAAAAGAGGGGATAAGCGATGCGGCTATGGATAAGTTTGATATTAGATTTAGCATCAGTCAAAATAAAATTATCATACCGCATTATGATGTAGATGGGCGACTCATTGGCATACGCGGACGCGCACTAAATGAGGACGAACTTGCGGCAGGATGTAAATATACGCCCGTGAAACTGGGAGATAAGTTTTATTCGCACCAGTTGCATTTTAATCTCTATGGCGTTTGGGAGAATAGAGAAGCAATAAGTTTAATGAAGACGGCTATAATATTTGAAGGCGAAAAGTCGGTTATCAAAGGATATGATGCCTATGGGAAATATAATAATTTCGTAGCCGCTTGTGGATTTACGATAAATAAATATCAAATAAATCTGTTGACTTATAGGCTGGGTGTGAATAATATTGTGTTGGCTTTTGACAAAGAGTTTGAAAGGTTCGGCGATGTGGATTATCACACATATTTGAAAAAAATGACAGATTTATGTAAGAAATATAAATCGCAAGCCAATATGTCTTTTATTATTGATACAAAAGGCTTGCTGGATAAGAAGGATTCTCCCATCGATAAGGGAGCAAAAGTTTGGGAACAACTGTACGAAAACAGAATAAAAGTATAAAGGATGGTTAATTTGAATTATGAACTAAGATATAACTTCCCGCGAGATGCAAGTTGTCTGCGCGAGATTTTAAGACAAAGAAAGGTGGAAGATGTAGATAAGTTTCTACATCCCACCGCCGACTGCGAACTAAATCCGACGCTTTTGGATAATGTTGATAAAGCTATTGATGTTATGTGGAAGCACATTAAGAAAGGCAATCGGATATGTATTGTAGTAGATTGCGATTGCGATGGCTACACGAGTGCCAGTTTACTCTGGCTTTATATTAAAAATCAAAATCCCAAAGCTAATCTATCTTATGTTCTTCATACCGAGAAGCAACACGGTCTGGAAGATCAAGTAGAATGGCTTGTTAATGAAAAATACGATTTAGTTATTCTACCCGATGCGGGTTCATTTGATGGCCCGTACTTGCAACAATTGAATGAGATTGGGACGGAAGTTTGCTGTCTCGATCACCATTCACAGCCCGGAGACTACGACATGGAGTGCGACACGCCTCCAAATACCATCATTGTAAATAACCAACTATGTGATTATCCCAACAAAGAGCTATGTGGTGTTGGCATAGTCTATAAGACTTGCCGTCGATGGGACGAACGCTTCAACACCCATTTTGCGCCGCAATATAAAGATTTGGTTGCTCTTGGAAACATTGCCGACGTTATGTTTATGGGGTCAACGGAAACACGCTTCTACATCATGGACGGACTAAATCACATTCAGAATGAAGGCTTCCGCGCTCTTATCCGTGCGCAATATAAATCACTAAAAGATAAAATCGACGAAGTATCTATGTCAGGAATGTCGCCGCAAGATGTTGGTTTTCTCATTTCGCCGCTCATCAATGCAATTATCCGAATGGGTTCTATGGAAGAAAAAGAACTTCTATTCATCTCTTTCATTGACCCGCATCGAATTATTGACGGAAAAACAGCCGCAGAAACTTTGTGCGATATTGCGCCTATTATTCGTAATAGGCAAAATGCGACAAAAAAGCGCGCAACAGAACTACTTGAATATCGCATTTACGAACAAGGACTAAATGATAATAATATCATTGTGGTTGAAGCTGAAGATGGAGATCACATTCCCAATACACTCACTGGCCTTATCGCGGGCGATCTGCTGAATAAGTTTAACCGCCCTGTCATGCTTGTTCGCGAAAGCGACAACGGAGAATTGCGCGGTTCGCAACGAAGCAATGCCAATTTTGAAGGGCTACCAGACTTCCGCAGTTTTCTTGAAAATAGCGGCTATATCATTTCAGCCGTAGGACACCCGAATGCCAGCGGCGTGAATATGAAAAAATCTAATCTGAAAGGGCTACTGAATTATGCCAATAAAGTGCTTGATAGCGAAAAGTTCCAAAATCTTGATTATCAAGTAGATTATGTATTTCATGCCTATGAAGAAGGACTTTACATTGTAGGAATGGAAGTAGCCGCGCATGACAATTGTTTCGGCAATGGTGTAGATGATGTTAAATGTGTTGTACGCAATGTGCCGCTGGCAAGTTTCAAACTTATGGGCACAAATCAGGAAAGTACAAAAATTACCTGCAATGGTATAGACTATATTAAGTTCAAAGATTTAGACTTTGCTCAAATGGTACTGGATAATTGTGATAAATCTGTTGATGTTTATGGAAAGTTTAGACTAAACGAATGGGCAGGTAGACAAACTTTACAAATTCTCATAGAAGATTATGAGTTAAATGGACAAAAAGACTATATGAATCTTTAACACAAAAGCCTGTCATTTTTAACTTGACAGGCTTTAAGTTTTGTGATATAATAGGGTATGAAATAAAGAAGAGTGTGATTATTACGAACGACATTGAGAGAAATGTATCAATATCATTAGAGAAAGGAGAAAGAGAAGAATGGAAAACGACAGACTAACATATCCCGGCTCGCTACACAACCACACTGATTATTCCAACGAACGCCTTAGAGATGCCATTTCTACTATTGAAAGTCTGGCAGATACGGCTATTTCGTTGGGACATTCTGTGCTGGCTTACACAGAGCACGATACGTTGTCTGGCTATGTAAAGATTGAAGGGCTGTATAAATCCATTAAAGAACAACATCCAGATTTCAAAATAATTCGCGGAAACGAAATCTACTTGTGCCGCAATGGATTAAATAACGAAAACTTCAATCGAGAAAAAGATCGCTACTTCCACTTCATTTTGCTTTGCAAAGATTTGGAAGGCTATCACCAGCTTTGTGAGCTTTCAACAAGAGCTTATGAACGTTCTTACATAGCTGGGCGACAAAGACGCGTTCCGACTTATTATCAGGATTTGATGGAAGTTGTGAAGCCAAATAATGGGCATTTGATTGCTAGCTCGGCTTGCCTAGGCTCATTTTACGACAACTGTCTACTAAAATATCGAGAAACAAACGACGGACATTATCTCGACATGGCTAAACGATGGGCGCTGTACATTCAAGATATTTTCGGTAAAGGCAACTTCTATCTTGAAATGCAACCGTCTAATAATGAAGAACAGATTTTCGTCAATAAACACATAGTAGAAATGTCGCAGGAACTATCAATACCGTACATCATTACGACCGACAGCCACTATTGCAAAAAAGAAGATGCCCCAGTCCATAAGGCATTTCTAAATGCGCAAGAAGGCGAGCGAGAAGTTGACAGTTTCTATGCTACAACCTACCTAATGGGCGATGAAGAAATCAGAAGTTTCTTCTCTTATCTCACAGAAGAACAACTCCAATATGCTTATCGAAACATATTAGAGATAAGAGAAAAATGCGAAGATTTCTCCATTCAGAAACCGCTAAAAATACCTTCTTTGTTGTGGCGACAATTTCATCATTATGATGACAATGAGCGGCAATTCTACTATGAGCAAATGCCCAGTCTGAAAAAGTTTGCTGATTCGGAGCATGAGGCAGATAGAGTTCTGGTGGATGCGGTTATAGAGGGTATTAAAGGCAAAAATGATTTGCAGAATGAGGCCGCTTACAAAGCCTTGGAAGAGTGCCTTGACATGACTTGGGTTTCAAGTGAAGTAAATAAAGCGCAATGGAGTGCTTATTATCTCAATCTGCAAAGAATTATAGATGAATGTTGGAACGCTGGCAGTATAACATTGCCGTCGCGCGGTTCTGGCGGCGGATTTCTACTGCTTTATGCGCTGGACATTATCCAGATGAATAAATTGAGAGAGAATACTGAGCTGTATCCTTGGAGGTCGGAATAAGAGGCCCCCATAAAAAGCAAAGAACATCTTTATGATGGTGTGCCGCAAGGTGCTAACGGTGAATGCCTTTTTAGCGAATACCGTGCCAATGAAAAAAGGTGTAACGACTATGGAGAAATCCAGTAGGAACATTTGTTCCGAAGTATTGCTATAAAAGATATAGTCTAATTTGTTGGTAACAACATTGTTCTTAATCCCGCACGAGTGTCTGTTTTGGATATTGACACAGACATCTCAGGAATGAAACGCGCTCAGGTGCTCAATCATCTGTCTAATGTCTATAAAGACAGAATGTGTAATGTCGCAACATTCAAGCTGGAAAAGTCTAAATCCGCCATTCTAACCGCAAGTCGCGGGCTTGGTATTTCAGTTGATGATGCGCAGTATATCTCATCTCTTATTACTGTTGAACGCGGACAGTGTTATACATTGAAACAAATGTATTACGGAGATGAAGAAAATGGCATTGAACCAAACAAAATGTTTATTGATGCGGTTAATAGGTTTGAAAATCTATGGAATGTAGCTAATAAAATTGAGGGACTGATTTGTGGAGTTGGTTAAGTGATAGCCAACTATAAATAAAATGAACTCGAAAGAGGTGTGAGATTTTATCTCGCTAACGGGGAAAGCATTACGTCAATCCCGTGCTTTGTAAGAAGTGTAACGACTATTCCGAAAGGAAGTACAGCTTCGGCTGGAAGGATTTTACAAGAAAATATAGTCTGGGCTTATAGAAATATAAGAATAACTGGTTCACGCTGGAGGAGTTGTATTTGTAGATGAACCATTTACAAACACTTGCGCGCTCATGCGCGCTCCTGATGGAACACTAATTAGTCAATTTGAGCTACATGATTTGGAAAATTTGAGTTTGATCAAATACGATATGCTCTCAGTAGAAGCGGCAGACAAAATCCAAACCTGTCTTGAACTTCTTATTGAGCAAGGGTATATCGAACAAAAATCTACATTGCGCGAAACTTACATGAGTGTCCTCAATCCTTATGTAATTGAGCGCGCTGACCGCAAAATGTGGGAAATGGTCTGGAATCATGACATTGTATCTCTTTTCCAGATGGAAAAGCAAAGCGGTATTCAAGGCATTGCTCTGACAAAGCCAGAAAATGTTGATGAATTGGCCACGTTAAATTCAGTAATTCGCCTCATGTCACAAGAAAAAGGTGGAGAAACGCCGCTGGAGAAGTATACAAGATTTAGGGAACATAAAGATGCTTTTGAGAAAGAGATGATAGAAAATGGTCTAACGGAAGAAGAAAGAAAGATTTTACATAAGCAGTTGGATATTTCTTCTGGCCTGTGCATCACGCAGGAGCTTTTTATGTCCTTAGTCCAACTTCCAGAATGTGGTGAATGGGATTTGCAGTGGGCGGATAAATTGCGCAAAGCGATAGCCAAGAAGAATCCCAAAGCCTACAATGAACTGGAAGAACAATTTTTTAATCGAGTAGAAGAGAAACATTTGAGCAAAAAGTTTTGCGATTATGTGTGGAAAAAACAGATAGCATTAAGCAAAGGGTAAGCGAATTGCTCTCTTTATCTAAATGATAATGAATAAAAGTGGTGAATTGCTGGGAAATCTTATGACTATCAGCAGCCAAGTCTCTTATGAGAAAGGTTCAACGACTAATTCGGAAGAATGTAGAGAAATATTCTCGAAGCGCCACACCAGAAGATATAGTCTGAAACAAAATGTTTCGATGGCTTCAACGCATCCCACACTCTCGGCTACTCAATCGTTGCCCTACAAGAAATGAACCTCGCATACAAATATCCCCTAATTTTCTGGAACACAGCTAACCTCATCGTAGATAGCGCTGGCATTGACTATTCTTCTGACGATGAAGAAAACATCGATGAAATCGCAGTCTCCGATGACATCGACACTACTCCCGATGAAGCCGACGAAGAAATCGTCTCCATTTATGAACCAGAAGACTGGGAAGGATATGAGTATGAAGACCTGCCTGATCGTTCAGGCAAAAAGAAAAAGAAAGTGAAAACAGTTGATTATGGCAAAATTGCGACTGCAATTGGAAGGTTCAAAAACTTTGGCATTACAGTTGCCCCGCCCAACATCAACTCTTCATCTTTCACATTCACGCCAGTTGTAGAAACAAACACCATTCTATATGGTCTGCGCGGCATAGCTCGCATTTCTACTGACTTGGTGAATGAAATTATTTCAAAACGTCCATTCTCTTCTATGGCCGATTTCCTGTCTCGCATTAACATCAACCGCCTATCTATGGTAAATCTCATCAAGTGCGGCGCTTTCGACGAGATAGAAAATAAGACAAGAGAAGAAATTATGGACAACTACATTGCATCCGTCAGCGACCACAAGGATAAACTCACATTACAAAACATGAACGAAATCATTCAGCGCGAACTAATACCTGAAAATATGAGTTATTTGAAGACGTTATATAACTTCAATAAGGTACTAAAAACTCATAAGACTGAGACATATTATATACCCGGCGATCAAGGAATTGATTTCCTTGTTAAGCACGGATGCGCCGATGATTTGATAGACGGTGAAAAGATACCTTGCAAGGTTTGGGATAAAAAATACGCCAAAGCTATGACACCACTGAAAGACTATTTGAAAGAGCATTCGGATGAACTTGTAAAGGAACTAAATGCGACATATTTTACGGAAACAAAGAAGAAATATGCAAGCGGCAATATCAGCAAATGGGAAATGGAAAGCCTCAGCTTCTATTCTCATCCGCATGAGTTAGCCGCCGCCAGAAGACATTTTACTAACTTCTTCAAGTTGCCCGAGGAACCCGCTATCGAAAAGACATTCGAGAGTAAAGATGGCAAATCTATTCCCATTTACGCGCTTACGACAATTGCGGGCACGGTTATCAACAGAGACAAAATGAAGAACACGATAACTTTGCTTACTGTTGATGGCGTTGTAAATGTGAAGATTTATAAAAGTCAATTCGCTGTCTATGATAGACAACTGTCTTTCATCAAAAAGGATGGCACAAAAGTTGTTGTGGAAAAGTCATGGTTCACGCGCGGCAACCTGCTTATGATACAAGGTTTCCGTCGTGGGCAAGACTTCATTCCCAAGGCATACAAGAATTCACCGAACCCTGCTTTGACCAAGATTAACGGAATAGATGAGTTTGGCAATATCGATTATCAAAAAGAAAGATTGGAGGTTGGAGACGAGGAATGATAGGATTATATGATGCGGACTTGTTTTCAGCACAAAAACCAATACCCAATTTGGAAGTGATGAAACTTGCCGCCTACTATGTTCAAGAAAAAAGGCAAGTGTGCCGCTTGCTAACGCCATACGAAAAAAATCTTGACATATATGATATAGTCTATTGTTGCTCGGAGTTTTCCAATAACATACCGCGACATTTTTGGGATGGGGCACGGCAAATAAAATGTGTCGGCCCCGCCCTAAATGGCGGCAAATATGTGCCTTTTGATGATCCGGCCATAGACTTAAAAAAGCCAAAGACGGCTATTTATAAAGAATTCTTACGTCAGAGAAGGGAAGCAAGCAGCGTAAAAGAAATAGAAAAGTTCTTGACAAGCGCTTACTATCGAATGTATGCTGGGGATTTGGAGTTGCCTTCGCCTAAAACTTATGGTATAAAGCCGTTATACGTATATGATACGGACATTACTGTACATAGATGGAAAGAGATTTTCAAAGAAATGGAGACGCGAGAACACGCCCCGTCTACTGTGTATTTTTTGCACCCTATAAGATGCAAGAATGTAGATGATTTAATCTATGCCACAAAGATGAGGATGAACTCAAAGAATAAGATATTGATAGATTTTCAAGACGAAGACGAAGATTTCTTTGCCAGCTACGGTGAAACTATCAAGGAACTTTTGCAGACACAGAGAAGATTGATATACTTGCCGTTCGACACTGTGAACTGCCATAGCCCAAAAGAAGAGTTTGAAGAAATGGAACGAAAACTTTCTTTGCTCTATCACTTCTGGGCGCATGGCATTCCACTGAGCTTGTATTATGAGAATGACGGTATTTACTGCTCTGACACTTATGCAAAAGTATTTGCTTCTATTTGTCATTGGAGCGAATCGTCCGTATTTCGCAACGGCAGCACATTGCCGTGGTCAAGGCGCATAACAGAAGTTTCGCCAGATATGAAGAAAATGGCGCGCGAAATAATTTTTACTTATCCCCGCGCGGGAGAGTTGTTTAATTATTCTTATAGAGGGTTGAAGGAGGGACGAGAATGGATAAGGACATGATAAAATCCATTCGATGCGAGTTAGAGCGGCAAATGAAATTTGCTCTGGCTAAGATGAATTTTAACCAAGATGTTTATACTTTGAGAGAAAAAATTAAGGATTTACAGGCAAACTGTCCTCATGACGAAAAGAGTGCTGTGTGCCCATATTGTGGAAAGGAGAGATAAGATATGGTTGTATTGAAAAGAAACGGAAAGAAAGTGGATTTTGATAAACAAAAAATTAAAATAGCTATAAATAAAGCTTATTTTGAAGTTTACGCTAAAGATGCCCCTTTTTCTGGCGAAATTGCCGATGAAATTGAAAAAGCCGTACGTATTGAAGGCGAGGATATAGACGTTGAAGACATTCAAGACATGGTTGAAGATATGCTTATGGAAGAGGATAGGATTGTGGCAAAAGCATATATCAGATATAGATATAAACGTAAGCTGGCACGTAATACTACTGACAATACTATAATGGAATATCTGAGCGGTTCTAATGAATATTGGAATAATGAGAACTCTAATAAAGATGCCAAAGTGGTTACAACTCAACGAGATTATCTGGCTGGAATCACAAGCACTGATATAGCTCGAAGAATAATTTTGCCACAAGAAGTAGTTGAAGCCCATGACAAAGGTATTATTCATCAACATGACATGGATTATCTTGCACAGTCTGCGCTTTCAAACTGCTGCTTGATTAACCTTGAAGATATGCTACTAAATGGAACTGTAATTAACGGAGTAACCATAGAACCACAGCATAGGCTTTCGACGGCAGTTACAGTTACCACGCAATTGATTACAGCAGTGGCCAGCTCTCAGTATGGCGGTTGCACAATCTCATTAACCCACCTTGCTCCTTTTGTTCGTATGAGTTATAGTGCCGCTTGTGAAAAATATAAACAGCGCGGAGAAACACAAGAAAAAATAGAAAAATATGCGATGGAAGATTTGAAGCGCGAAATAAAAGATGCTGTTCAAACATTTAATTATCAAGTTAATAGTATGAGTACAACTAATGGGCAAGCTCCATTTCTTTCTGTATTTATGTGGGCGCATGAAAATCCAGAATATGAGAAAGAAACAGTTATGCTTATCGAAGAGTTTCTTCATCAACGTATCAAGGGTATGAAAAATGAAGTCGGCGTATATATCACACCTGCTTTTCCAAAGTTACTGTATTTACTTGATGAAAACAATTCAAATGAAAATAGTCCATATTGGTGGCTTACTACACTTGCCGCAGAATGTACAGCAAAACGCATGGTTCCTGATTATATTTCAGCAAAGATAATGAAAGAACTAAAAATAAATAGATTCGGCAATGGAGACGTATATCCGTGCATGGGCTGTAGAAGTTTCCTAACTCCCGATACTTGTACTGAAAATTACGCAAAAGCTAAAAACTATAAGCCAAATGAAGGCAAATATTATGGTCGTTTTAACACTGGTGTGACCACGCTTAATCTTCCTTATATTGCTTTAATGGCAGGTGGTGATATTGAACAATTCTGGAAGCTACTTGACAAGTATTGCGAAATCTGTCATAAAGGTTTACAAACGCGCATTAACCGTCTTGAAAATGTAACATCGGATGTTGCTCCCATTCTCTGGCAACATGGGGCACTGGCTCGCCTTGATAAGGGCGAAAAGCTTCATAACCTGCTTCATAATAACTATAGCACGGCCAGTCTTGGATATGCTGGGTTATGGGAAACTGTTAAGGCGCTAACAGGAGAAAAACTAACATCAAAACATGGGCAAGAACTGGGGCTACGAGTATTACAATTCCTTAATGATAAGTGCGCTAAATGGCGAGAGGAAGAAAATATTGGTTACTCAGTTTATGGAACGCCTTTGGAATCCACATCTTATAAGTTTGCGAAAGCGCTTAAAAGAGATTTCGGAGAAATAATAGGTATTAGCGATAAAGACTACATTACCAATAGTTATCATATTCATGTAACGGAAGAAATTGATATTTTTAACAAATTAAAGTTTGAAAGCACTTTTCAAAAACTAAGTCCGGGTGGTGCAATCAGTTACGGAGAAGTCCCCAACCTAACAAAAAATATACCTTCTGTTCTTGAAGTAATTAAGTTCATTTACAACAATAT
>ERZ779737.1361-NODE-1361-length-19298-cov-4.125500_pt1 | contig 19298 bp, 28 predicted proteins | sample MGYA00511889_ERZ779737 | MGnify/ENA primary metagenome ERZ779737 (study PRJEB29588, sample SAMEA2163575) | human gut metagenome | biome: human gut; feature: human-associated habitat; material: faeces | place: Denmark | collected 2008/2010 ...
CCCGCCAGCATTATTAGATTATTAATTGCTTCATCTTGGAGGCTTCCGTTCTCGTATTTTGCGATCATTTTATCTCCAACACCAATAATCCTTGCGAAATTTACTTGAGAAATCCCATACTTCTCTCGAATTGCTTTAATTTCATGCGGTTGCAACAGGCCATGGCGGGTTCGATACTCAGCATAAGCTTTGCGCAGGTTATCATCATCGTATTCAAACGACATAAGCTCTTCACCGCATTGGGCACAGGTACATACAGTGGCTTGAATTGTGATCTGTTCACCTTTTACTGGATATGTCTCCTCTTTTTTAACAATCTTCACTTCTTGCTCATTTCCACAAACAGGACAATACTGTTTCATGGTTTTCCTCCCTCAATAATGCTTCTCAGCATTGGCTCTCCTTGAAATCGATCAGTGCTCTCCGTCATCCATTTTAGCACTTTTATACCATCTCCATAGGACATGGCGCGCTCCAAGGACACATTCGTTGGCACGAAAATCGTCTCGATTTGTAGCTCAGTTTCGCCCTCCCACTGCTTCAAAACAGGGGAAATATGTTCCCAGAATTCAATTTTTAGCCCCTTGCGACAGCGAAAAACATCAAAACCACGGTCAAGAAATGTGTCCTCTTCCTTTTCAATCGCGCTCCAACTGACATCTCTAATACTTTTTTCAGGCACATTTTCTTCTTCATCGAGCACAATTCCGCTTGATTCGTGCATCATTTTGCCGCGCCAGAGAGTCCTGTAAATCACTTTGTACCACTTTAACATATCTTTTTCTCCTTTCTGAGGGGGCTTTTACAGCCCCCTCTACTTCACTTTCAGGCCACCTTGCACCGTGTCAGCACCGTCTGAGCCTTGCCCTTATACTCCTTATGCTCTTTCACTGTGCCCGTCAGAGCGCTTACGGATGCCGCCTGAACGCCCTTAGAAGCCTTCCAGACCATCTCATTACCATCTTCGTCCTTGAAGGAATAGAGGTAAACTGTGCCGCCAAAGCCGTTGTCCCAGTGGGTCAGCAGGTGAAAATCGTTCACTTTACCGCTCCATTTTTCGCCAATCGTGCCCACATAGCGGCTCTCAGAAGCCTTTTCAGCGGCCTTTTTCTTGTCTTCAAACCGCTTAAAAGCAACGGGTGCATAGGCCACATAGCCGAACATAGAGAACTTGCAATAGGGCTGAAGCGCAAGCAGACGAGCGTCATTCAGACTGTTTTCAATAGCCTCATCAGCACTCATGGCCACAAGGTTATCAACAATAGCCTTGCCAGCGGCCATTTCTTCATCTGTCAGAGTGTCATCCGCATGAGCAATTATCCAATCTTTGTTGGAATTGTTCTCGGAAGATTTGACGTACCCTGCTTCTGCGAACCGCTTTACCGCCAGAGCGAAAATGGAAACTGTGTTCCAGACTTTCGGCAAAAGATGGTCATCATCGTCGTAATAAGCATCAACGAGATACTCTTTCAAGATGATTTCGGTTATTTCCTTGTTCATGGCGGTCATGCGGGGGTCTATGCCGCTGTAATCTTTCAAGCAAGATGAACCGACCTGCTTGATATTGCCGTCTTTGTCGCCAACGATGAACGTTATCTTGCGGTCATGATTCGTGCCGCAATGCTCACATTTAGGAGCGATACGCGTCCATTCCACGTCACGGCGACCAGTGAAGTTGTTCACTATGTTGCCGCCATCCATGTGGTGAATAGCCGCCAGAACGGAGTAGTCGCCACACTTGATAACGCCGTTATCTTCCAGATCGAGGTTAAACACTTCGACGGGGAAAGAGCCGATAAATTCGCCGTGTTCGTCGCGAGCATTGAAGTTCTGCCAGAAAGCTTCCGACATGGAGTAGTTCAGGCTGGAGCCGTAGCGGACGGCTTTCTTCGCGTACTTTTCGAGTATTTTGGTCAGGTTCTCGCGCGCGGTTTCAGGAATGGTGTAAGTCATTTGGGTTTCCTCCTTGCCTTAACTTCAAGTGTATTATACCATGTGTCGCCCTAAAAGTCAAGTTAGAAGAATGTTAAAAAAAACTTGATTTCGCGCCACAGAATGAAGACAGTCTGATACGTTCTATATAGAAGGCAAGTTCCCGCCTTTTCCTATATATAAACAAATTGCTAACGGTATGACGGTGAGGCCGAAGACTATACATCGTCATTTTTAACTTGACAAGGAGGAAGGTTTGTGCTATAATGGCTTAAAAGCAAACCATCAAAGGAGATAATGGAAGAATTGCGAAAGAAATTATATTTGGTGCTGGATACGGAAACTGCGACCATTTCTCAATACGCGCAGTTGCCAGAAGAGCGGCAAAAGGATTTTGCGCTCGGACATCCTATTGTATATGATATTGGATGGCTCTTGATGGAGCGCAATGGCAATATTGTAAAACAAAAATCCTACCTTGTTTCGGAAACATTTGGAAATGTAGAGTTGTTTAAGACAGCTTACTACAAAGAAAAGCGAAATCAATACCTAATAGATTTAAAGCAGGGTTTAATAGTTCTGAGCACATGGGATAATATAATGAAGGAACTACAGGCCGACATGGAAGCGTCGGAGTATTTTTGCGCTTATAACGCCAGTTTTGATATGCGTGCAATACGTTATACGGAAAAGTATATCGAAATGGTGTATGGTGATATGGATGCTTATGACCGCTGGGTCGAGTGGCAACTGCTCACAGAAGAGGAAAAGAAGGCCAGAGGTTGGGTTAAAAAGGAAAATCTAAATGAGTCAACTTTTTCAATTCGGAGTGGAAAACCGCTTGTTTTGATCGATATTTGGACTGTTGCGTGCGAATTTTTGAAGAATAATGAGAAATATAAGGCTCAATGTTATTCAGCCAGAGCGTATAATTTTTACTTCAAGACGAGCGCAGAAGTTGTATATCGATTTTTTATGCAAAATGACCAATTTGAAGAAGCCCATACTGCGTTAGAAGATGCAAAAATTGAAGCGTGGCTACTTACTCACTTCATTGAGCGCAAAAAGGCTATTACTAAGGGTGTAGTCCATAATCCCTTTAGGATGCTTGGAACTATAAAGCAATATGAGTGCCAGCACCATGTATCTTAAATACGGCAATTTCTGTTTATATAGGTAAAAGCGGAAGACCAGTTAATTTCTACGATAAAGATAATTATTCGCTTAATCGCGAATTATATGAAGCAGTAGTACGCGACATAAAGCAGAGCAGTAGATTTTTTGCACTGGCAATATGGCAAATTCTTGCTAATAATTCAGAAGGCTTTATTTATAAGTTTTCACAAGCATATTTTATGAAATATTGGGATTTCGATTCTGCTGAAGTGGCCAGAGGACGAAAGAAATTAGTAGAACTCGGCTATCTTGTTCCTGTAGAAAAAAAGCCATATGACTATATTTTTTATGCAGATGCTAATGGACTTCTTTGGGAGCGAGATAAAGAGGCACAAAAAAGAATTAGCGAGAAATATTTAAGACGTGTAGAAAAAAATGCCGCTCATCGCGAAGAATGGTTTGCAAAAGTGGCAGAGCGTGATCGTCTAAAAGAACAACAGCAAAATAACGGTAGTCAATCCGATAAAAATAAAGAGGCCGATGTGGAGTAATTCTCCCATCGGCCATTTTTTTATATATATAAAAAAAACAAGGATAAGTATTAAAACTCATCCTCGTTCGCAATTTTCTTTCCATCTTTCATGTTCGTCATAACAGTCATATTCTTCTTCTCTTTTTTGGTTAGGTCGTACAATATTTACAGATATAATAGCTGTTACATCATTTCTTTCGCTGTCACAAGTTGGAATTGCCAGTCTATAAGATTTACTTGTACTGTCTATACTTATAGGAACTCTTAGTACATCATAATCTTCTCCGCAATTTTTTAGCGATTCCTCTATTATATCATAAAACTTATTTCTTATTCCATCTTCCACTTCTTTTTTTACTCTAATCTTCTTCATAGTTTCTCCTGCTCATTGTCCAAGTCTTTATTGCGCGTATATCATCGCTATCTGCTTTGGCGCTATCATACGCATTTTGTGCTTTTTGTATAGCTTCTGCTTCATTTTTTGCATCAACCTGTACTTTCTGATACTTGATTTCTCTTACCAAAACAGAATATATCATTGTATCCTCCGCCTTTCTTTATATACATTATATCACACTTTTCCTACTTTGTCAAGTTAAGACTTTGTAAACATTTCTCGTCAAAATCCACTAATTATCTGCTCTTCTTTTGGTACATATTCATTCTTTTTCATTAACAACTCATTAACTCTTCCATTATTTTTGCACTGTTTGTACAATTTGTCATAAGCAATGCTAATAGGAGTAGTTGTTTTTACATTAGGATTGTGTATAGCATCCAAGAAATCTTGTACATCTTTGTGCAGTTTTTCATGGTCTAATCCGAAATAAATTGTTGGACAATCTGGTGTAATGACTATTTTGTCTGTCTTCTTTATTATATCTTCTGCAACCTGTTCGCACCACATAATAGAGTACGGGCCGGTTTCAGGAATAGTTAGTGGTATTCTATACATGATTTTTTATCTCCTTTTTGAAAATAAAATATGAAATTGTCAAGGTGCAAGCAACAAGATGTGTTCCCTCATCTTGTATTTATATTATACCACACGACACTACTTTTGTCAAGTTAAGATTATGTTAAGTCCGCTGGGGGTGGTTTTGTGAAACACTCTGGGCGGGCTGTTTTAGGGCAAAGCTGGCAGAATTGAAAATGAAATGGCATTTCTTGAATTGAAAATGAAATGTCATTTCTTATGGCGATGTGTTGTTTTTTGTTTATACTTCTGCAAAAAATATTTTTTTTTGCTTTCTTTCATATAGCCCTTAGTGTTAGATAGATGAACTCATTCCGCATTAGCGGCGTGCATGGAACACTGTTGCCATAAGCTATCCCATTATATTATATCACATTCAGTTTTGGGTGTCAAGTTGAGTTTGTGTTAATTATTTTCTACTACTTTTCACAACACTTTATCACCATTTTTCTTGCGCGCTTTTACACACAAAACATCCCCCACCAATATTTCATACAAAAACATTAGCGTCCAGTCGGCGTTATGCTGGATGTATCACCCACTTATTGTGGGACACGAATGTTAAATTAACATTCTACCTTACCTGAGTGCTGCTTCGGCTTATGCAATATAAGTCTTATGATAGCTATTCTCGGTCTGAGCTTCAGGGTCAGCTCGGACGGCCTTTTGCCGTTCATCATCTATATTATAGCACAAAATCTTTTCTTTGTCAAGTTAAGATTGCGTTAATTATTTCTATGTATTTCTTACAAGATACCACAATAAACTTTTTACACATCATCTTTTTTCACAAACATTTCTGTGCGTTCCCTTCACATCATGTTTATTTAAAAAGATCACCCACCATCCTCCCTGTGCGGCGTGCCTGTTACATGAACACATTTGTTTGAGCCGCACGTCCTTCTATATTTTATGTGAGATGCTGAACGATTTTGTGGCTGATAATTATAAGAAATATTTTGCGTGTTTCAATTTTCGATTGTAGTGGATTTTTGTGTGCGAGGGAATACCATTTCTTGTCTGAGGTGTAGAAAAATCGATTGGAATGGACAAAATTAAGTGTGCTTTTTCTATGCTTTTTCTGGACTGTTTTTGGTATGTGATTTTGTATAGTTTGTACGAATAGTGTATAGAAAAGATTGTATTATGTGTATGAAAATGAGGCGGAGGATGCGGCTTAGAGCGGCAAAATCGGTCGCTTTAGCTTCGATTCTGAGTGATTTTTTGCGATTTTTTTGGTATAAATATACACAGGATTAAATATAAACAGAATGTAGATAGTATAGTTTTGTGCAACTATGTGGTGACAATAGGGAACTTTTAGTGATGTATTGCGGCCAATTTGTCACCTATGGCATGAAGCTCCTACCGATAATGTAGGTAGGTTTATCACTGTATGTTATTTATTTTGCACAATAATGTAGTATTTATCTCTCTTTTTGCGTGCTTTTTACTATACTTTTTATACGGTTTTTTATACAGTATACACATACTTTCTACACATTTTATATATATTCTACACATATTTTATTCATTTTTCTCGTTATTTTTTACCATTTTTACGCAAAAATAACGCACTCTTCGTGCATTATTGATTAAATATAACGCACTTCCGTGTGTTTTTAACACACTTTCGTGTGTTTTGTCCATCAATTTCCTACAATTTTCTGTACATTTGCACAAACATTGCGCGTATTTCTTTGCACACTCGCACAGCTTTTCACTTTGCCAGCTTCTTCATTTTCTGTGCATTTGCACAAACTTTTTCTACACATTGCACGAAATTGTACTTGCGAAGCGCCATAGCCTGTACAAACTTTTTGGCACGTTTGCACAAACTTTTTCCAGCTTGCCGCCGCACTTTTTCCAGCTTGTGAGAAACTTTGTAACAATTTGTTTCCAGCTTCCTTGCAAGACTTCACAGCTTCCCACAGCTTTTTCTTATGCGACTACAGCTTTTTCCTTCGGCAATGTTTCTGTCTTTGTAGCTTTTTCTATTCGCAATGTTTATGCTTCTACAATGTTTCTCGCTTGTAATGCTTATGTTTCTACAATGTTTCTCATTCATAACACTTATCTCTCCATAACCAAATATTTATAGGTGCAGAATGAATAAACTTATATCCTAATAAAGACGTCCCGAAAAGCCGATTTCCCTCCATCATGTTTATTATAGCACTTTTTCGCCAATTTGTCAAGTTAAATTATTGTAAAGCGAGAAAAAATAACATTCCCTTAACGTTAAAAAATTATTAAAATGTTGGATGAATTATGTTAAGCGGTTAGATGTGGTGAATTATTATTATGTCATAATAAATATTCGCGTACTGTACTATTGTAGCAGTTTAGCATAGTAAAGTATGAGATGTCTAATTTTTCTTATGTCATAATAAATATTCGGATGCTTTTGTCAAGAGAAGTATTGTGTTAAATGTTAGTAAAATTAGGCACACTATGGCGAATGAGAGCGCGCATTTCTCTACTTTTATTATATCACACTTTCGGCCAGATGTCAATAGGGATGTGATGTTAAATAAACGTAAAGTTAGACGTACTGCGGCGGAGGCAAAAATGTTTCTCACTTCTATTATACCACTTTTTTCACGGCTTGTCAATAGGATTTAAGTGTAAAATATATGTAAGGTTAGACGTACTGTAAGTGGGTAAAAGAAAAAAGCAGGGATTTCTCCCTGCCGTATCGGTTCACTGCTTATTGTAAATCATCAGCAAGCCATTTTCGCGTACCAACTCAAGCCCCTGTTCACTGTCTGTAATGTTCCAGACGGTTGTTATATACGTCTGAACGTTTATCACGCGGTTATTGTACGCGTCAAATGTCCAGAGGTTCAACCATACGTCCAGACCGTCATCGCTCAGAATGCCGTTCGCGCGACTGTTCTTGCAAAACTCCGCGCTCACCTTGAGCGGCTCGCCATGAAACAGGCGGTTGAGCGCGATGAACGCGTTCCGAACGACTTTAGTTTCGTTGTTCACTCTGAACACCTTCATGGCGTTCATGTCTTCCTCTGTGAAAATGTTGATGTGCGTGGCGTCAATGGTGACTTTAAACTCGCTGTTCCTCATGGTCTGTTCTCCTTTCATTGGGCGGCTTCTCTCTCGCCCTCATTACGTGTATAGTATAGCATGGATGAGCAGAAAAGTCAATAGTTTTGCGTGTAAAGTGTATGTTAAATTGGCCTTGTTTATATTATGTTTGTGTATACTTAGACTCACCATTAGTCATAGTAAAGTGAATGTAAACTTAGTCTCACTATGTACATGAGCGGGATAAAAAAAGAGGGCTTTTCAGCCCTCCCTTTATTACCACTTGTATTCTTCAAGCACTTCGCTGATTGCGCGTCCAAGCAAGTAGCAACGAATAGTCACATCGGCGGTTTCGGCTCCCTGCTTGATGATCTCGCCCATTTCGCAACCGAATTCATTGCAAGCTTCTTCAAGCTCGTCAAGGTTGTGACAAAGAGCTTCTTCGGCCTTCCAAGCGTTAAACCAGTAGGAACCAGACGCGTTCCCGGTCACGCCGTCATACATCCAGAGAATATCATTCAGATACTCGGCGATCTCGTCCAGATAATCTTCCGGGTCTTCTCCGTCCATACAGCCCATTTTATCAAGGATTTCGTCCTTATTCTCATCGATGTAGTCGCGAATGTCCTCGTGCATAGCTTCCAGATAGTTATACTCCATGATGTTTTCTCCCTTCTTTGTCCTTGGGCTATTGCCCTGTCCTGATTACATTCTCATTATATCATCTCAGCGGGATTTTGTCAATCCCTTCGAGTGTTAAGAAACCGTTAATTCTTGCCGCTTCTGATGATGATCTCGCGCGTGCAGAAATCATCGTCAATAGAACAAACACTGATACGGATTTCATCCTGCGGATACTCGCGTTTCAGCGCGTGAGCCATGGAATACGCCTTGCGTTTGTTCGTAGAGCCGTAGTCGCTTGAATAGTCGTTGCCGTGCTGGACTGCGTAAAAGTTGGCCATAGAAAAATCCCCTCTCAATGTCGTTTGCTCCCTTCCAACGTGTACATTATAGCATAGAACAGCAGAAAATGCAAGTTAAGAGTTTGTTAAATTATTTTGTTAATTTTCTACAAACTTAGACATACCATATTCTATGTTAATGATGTGTAAAATTAGTCATACTATGCACGTGTAAAATTATTGTAAACTTAGTCATACTGGTATTGTCTCATAAAAAACAGGGCGGTTTCCCGCCCTGCCGTTTATCTCAATTCGAATTCATTCATTCCGCATTTGTTATGAGTGTATCTACCATTAAGCAAGCCAACAACTTTCTTTGAACGATTGCAACCGCTATATACCAGTGTTCCGCAATGCTTGCAATAGACTTTATAACGGTTATCATTTGCCGTTATAACATCATCCAATTCATTATAATAACTGAAGCCGGTCTTGTTTTTGCAACCGATTTCGTCGCATACCTTGCCAAATGTGTTGTCGTGATTGTGATTTGTCAAAGGATCGCGTGTAATTAGAATAGCGTGCGCGCATTCATGTTTGATAGTATCGCGAATGTGTTCATCCGTACCATGTTCAAGCAAGAGATTGCTAATTTTCATTTCGCGAATTCCTAGGAAATTGGAACGTACAAGGCCAAGCGTGGTTTTCATGTGCTTGTCAATGTAAATCGGGAATGTGCGATGACAATTCGCGCGCGCCATGGTTTCGTCTACCAATTCGGTAATCTCACGGATAGTCATTTTAGTCATAGCAATCAACCTCTTTTCTTTTTTGTACTCTTATTATAGCATGGAAAAACCGAAATGTCAATAGGTTTGTATGTTAAGATTGTGTTGACGGCTGGAATGTGGGATATTTTTTATTTTTGCAAAAAGAATAGCAAAAAATACAAAAAGATTTTCAAATATGAGAAACCTTTTATCAGATATGCAAAACTTATATTCATTTTTGCAATTCTTGTTTCTTGTATAATAATTGTTCGGGGCTTTGTTTTGGGGAATGTTGCGAATATGCAAAACTTATATTCAAAAATGCAAAAAGATTTTCAAATGCGAGAAACTTTTCATCAAAAACGAGAAACTTATACTCATTTTTGCTAAACTTATGTAAACTTAGACGCACTTATTCTGTGTGTGCGTTTGCCATTATGGGATATTTTCAAATATGCAAAACTTTTCATCAAAAACGAGAAATAGATTTTCAAATATGGGATATTTTATTTCAAAAATGCAAAACTTTTTGCGTTTTGTGCGAAAAATGAAATTGCAGTAAACAGCACAATAGGCGGAGGAATGAGTTATGTTACTCGCGTGTTAACTTAGGCATACTTATCCTCGGTACAACTTTGTTTGGTTTTCGGTCAATTTTGTTCCACCATGGGACACTAATATAATAAATAAATATAATAAATAGGTTTTACTTTTTTTATCTCTCAAAGATAAAAAAAGTAAAACCGTTATTTACACTTCCAGAAAAAACTGATTTGAAAAACTTCTTCAAAGAAACGATTTAACAAATATTTAACTTGACAAACTCCATAAACTATGCTATAATAATAACGTTTGACGGGCGGGTTCCGCTTTGGGCGCTCCACCGCACCGTCAAACTGCACAAAAAAAATAATAAAAACTTTTGCTTGACAAAACAGGTAAAGTGTGGTATAATAAAACCGTGAATGGGGAAAATGTGTGAGGGACGGCACACGTTAACCGCAGGTAAAGTTAGTATCACTATGACGCACTTTGACAATTACATATCGCCAGATCAAACCGAAACTCTTAGTATTGCAAGAAAAGGCCACTTGTAAATCTGAGAGGTAGTTAACAGAACATTTACAATCGAAGCTATTGACTTTTTGCGTGTCATGTGGTAAAATATAATTGTTCCTGAGGGATGGAACAGAGTTCAACCAACTATGAGAGGAGATTTTGCCATGACCATGAGCGAAAAGATCACGCGCGCGGCTGAGAACAAAATAGGTTGCATCATCGTCTCGAAGGGCATCGTGATTGCCTATGAGCGCAATCAGTGCCGCATCATGTGCTTCAATGCGGAGAAGTTCCATAGTGTCGGCTCTCGCGTTGTACTTCCTGAGAGCGCCACTGCGGAGGAAATCAAAGCCGTGATTGAACGCTTGACTGAAAAGCATTAAGACAGGAAGGCGGCTTCAATGCCGCCTCCTGCCATTTATTAGAAGGGAGAATGAATAATGATTAACGCAAATGATAAAATCGCATGGGGCGTTCGGATGATTGAAAATAAGATCGCACAGGCCATGACGGAAGGCAAAAATGCAATTTTGTTTGATATGGACGAATATATGAAAGACAATAATGCCACACTAATTGCCGATAGAATACTATTGGAAGTTTCTTCTGCTGGTTTTACATGGCGCTGGACATCTGAGAGTAATTATTACATTCTAATTAAGTGGTAGAACAGAGGGATATATTCCCTCTTTGTTAAGTATGCGTAAACTTATACACACTAATAGACGTGTTAGCGAATTGTTAAGTTAGGCATACTGTACTCGATAGACAAAAAAAAGAGAGCCTTGCGGCTCCCTGTTTTATTACTTCTGTTCGTTCAACCAGATCAGCGACATATCCTCCCATTTAAGAATACTCTGCTGATTGTGTTTCTTGTCGTACTCAATGGCGGTTTCGAGATCGTCAATCTTGATCGAATGATCGACATAAAACACGCCATCAGAATACCAGAGGCCCGCGTCGCCGTTCATCTCTTCGACGAACTTGGCAGCTTCTTCGGCTGACTTCGTTTCCTTGCCATAGTCGGCCACTTGATAGCCGTTCTGATAGGTAACACATTCGCCGTTCTTGAGTGTGGCGCCGTCGTTGTCCTTGAGCGCGGAGAGCAGGTTGACCAGATCGTTATGCTTCATAATGTTTCCACCTTTCATTTTATTCAAGCTTGCAGTTGGTTTCCCTCACCAACTGAGATCATTATACCATACGCGCAGGAAAATGTCAATAGTAATCTGTGTTAACTGTTTGTTAATTTGTCATCCGTCCTGCGAGTTATTTTCATGTTAAATTATTCCCACCGTCAGTAGGTGTGGAATGACTCTCATTTCTATTATATCATATTTTCTAACAAAAGTCAATAGTGTTTGTTTGTTAAATTGTTGTAAAGTTAGACATACTGTCATTTGTTAAATGAAGGTAAAGTTAGGCTCACTGTAAAAGAAAAGCGGCTTTCGCCGCTCTTCTCTCACTTCTTTTCAACGAAGCGCCTTGTATAAGCGCGTTGATGAATTTCGTCCCAGTTTTCGCCGCTTATATCCCATACATCTGTAAGGCAGATGCTAATGCGTTCAATCTCTTCGCCGCTTTCGCCAATATAGAGAACGTATGCTGTAATACATATATCCAAGCAAGGTGATCCCATGCGGCCGGCGGCTTCACTGTTCAAACACCACTCAACAGTGTATTTGAGCGTTTCGCCACTGAGCGCGTTTTCGAGGATGCTCACGGCGTCCGTGATAACGCTATCCTCATTGTTCTTAATGAAGTCGTGAATGGCTTCCATGTCTTCCAGAGTGAACAGGTTTTTGTAGTTGATGGGCATCTTGATGGTGTTCTTCTTCATTGTGGTTTCTCCTCTCTTTCGGTTGGACGGTTGGGATTTCCTCTCCCTCATTACGTCCTTATTATACAATGGAATAGGCCGTTTGTCAATAGGTTTCTGTGTTAAAAAGATGTTAAATCGACGTCTGTTTCTGTGTGTTAAGTAAGTGTAAAGTTAGGCACACTCTTCTGTGTTATGTTTTGGTAAAGTTAGTTACACTCTAGCTTGTTAAAGAAGTGTAAAATTAGATGTACTATGGAATGTTAAAATTGCGTAAAGTTAGATTCACTGATGAAAGTGCAAATAAAGTTTCTCATTTTTATTATACCATATTTCATCTAATTTGTCAATAGGATTGTTTTATTAAGTTTTTCGAAAGTATTTAATAGATTTTTAATGCAGAAAGCTATTGACTTTTTTGCTCTGATGCGCTATAATATAAGTACAAAAAAGGAAGGAGAATGACACTATGAAGATGTTGTACGTAGTCCAGATGAGAGATGGAAATTGCGTGTTCACGTTTACAGAAGATGATGACAAGGATTTTAAGATCGGTTTTGAAGCCAATAATAAAACCTTCATAACTTCTGTTTCTGCTAATGATTTGGTTCGTGAGGCGAATCAGATAGAGCAGTACGCAATTAGGGAAGCATTTAAAAAATGGTACAATGAAGAATGATTAAATGGGGCACTTGCCCCATTTTTTAATTTTGTGTAAAGTTAGACACACTATGGAATGTTAAATTTGCGCAGAGTTAGACATACTTACGGATGTGCGCAAATAAGGCTTCCCAGTTTTATTATACCATATTTTCGTCAGTTTGTCAATAGGATTATTCTATTAAGTTTTGCGAAAGTATTTAACAAACTCTTAACGAAGAAAACCGTTGACTTTTTTGCTCTGATGTGCTATAATATAATTGTTCCAAGGAAAAGGAACAAAGCAAGCCGACTATGAAAGGAGATTTTCTCAATGACTACGACCATTAAAACTGGTGACAACAACTTCGTTGCCCGCTTCGACTGTACGTTTGAGGGGACGCGTTATGGCTTCCGTCATCTGTGCATACTGATTTATTATGATTTGAATGATGATATAATAGATGGGAGCGCACACGATAAGTGTTGTTATTATAATCGGACTTGGGAAAGTTACGAATATAGAACAGTCATGCGCAAAACTGTTATGAGAGCAATTGATGAGCGCAAGCAGTCAATCAGAGCCGATATTCTGAAAGAGTTCAATGTAAACACGCTGAACAATCGCGGAGAGCTGTTTCGTAAAAGGTGCGCAAAAGATACGACGATTAAGAATCTGAATGAGATTTATAACAAGCTGTAAGATGAAAGAGCGGAGATGATCCGCTCTTTTTCTTGTGTACGGGAGAATATTTATTTATGTGTGTATAATGCGGAATCAGTGCGTCTATTTTAACGCGCAGTTAACATCGCTACTGGTGTATCTAACTTTACATATACTTTACGCTAAAAACTATTGACAAGTGTTTGAATGTATGGTATACTAATAACGTCCTAAAGGGAAGGAACAAAAAGAGAGGAGATCATACCATGGATAACTACGGAGCCAATGAGCTGTTTCTGTATTCCATCAACGAAGCACGCCTTTATAAAAGCATTAAGGCGCATATCCTCATCCTGCGCGCGAAGTCGCGCAAGGGGATTTACGACCATGCGAAGGCCGCTAAGGCTTGGCGGTATGTTGCTGATGAAGGCAATAAGCTGTATAAGGCAGAATTTGGATATAGCTTCAATCCTGCCAAGCGCGCAGAGGCGGCGCGTATGCTGGCCGACTATTATAGGGATGACGTGGAGAACGAAAACGGCTGGGATTAAGCATTTAAGGGACGACTGAATCGTCCCTTATTTTTTTATATGTCGCGGATAAAGTGCGTCTAACTTAACGCAAGCGTAAAGATGCAGAAGTATGTCTAAGTAAACATACATTTAACACAAAAAACTATTGACAAACGTTTGAATGTATGATATACTGATAATGTCCTAAAGGAAAGAGACAAAATGCCAATAGATAAAGAGAGAGGAGATTACATCATGAATAACAATGACGATGCCTACGAGCTGCTCATGTACTGCCTCAATAATGCACGCCTGTATGGAATTATGAGGGCGCATTTTCTTAACCTGCGTGCTAAGTCACGTAAAGGAGTGTATGACCACGCAAAAGCGGCCAAAGCGTGGAAGTATGTTGTCGATGAAGGCAATAAACTATATAGAGCAGATTTCGGACATAATTTCATTCCATCTACGCGCATGGAGGCCGCGCACATGATGGCCGATTATTTTCGAGATGGCGTGGAGAAAGAATTGAAATAGTAGGGATTGATTTCTAAGGGACGATTTAATCGTCCCTTGCCTTTTTATGTATTGTGATAGAGTATGCCTAACTTAACATAAACGTAAAAATATGTTTTGACGGTATAGCGTGCGTCTAAGTAAACACGCATTTAACACAAAAATCTATTGACAAACAGATAGACAAGTGCTATAATGAATACAGTTGAAAGGGAGGGGATATAATGGAAAGGTTCAAGGCAAGCAAGGCGGAGGTGTTCGCTTCTTATGTTCGCTATTACACGCGTGAGTTTCGCGCGCATAGTAGCGAAATCATTAGCGGTTTGGTGCTCGGCGCGTTTATCGTTGCCTTGCCTATCATAGCCGCAATGTTCATCTAATTTTAACATTACTGTCTATTGACAAGTAGACAAGAAAGTAGTATAATAGAGACAAGATAAAGGAAGGGAGAAATCAATCTATGAAGATCATTACCACCGACCATTTCGAGAGTAGGTTTTCGAAGAGAGGTTTGAAGGGAAATTATCAGAAGGCCGCACAACGTGCCTATGAGCTGGGTCGTGTGCGTGTAAATGATACATGGATAGACGCGCCGACATGGTTCGAAAATATAAACTGGGGAATTCCATTCGGAGAGAAAACTATTTGGTTCGGCGGTTATCAATTTAAAACCGTATATGACAAGTGGGAACAACAGATCATTATCACAACTGTTATAAGGCAGTTTGAAGATAAGAAATAAAAGATGGGCGGCGAAAGTCGCCTATCTTCTTTCGGTGTACCTAAATTAACGAGCGCTTAACATCTCACAGGTAGTATAATTTTACAAAGATTTAATTTGACTTTGCGTTTGAAATAGAGTATAATAAAGGCAGATAAAAGGAAGGGGAATGTTGCCATGGTTAAGAAGGTTTATTTCAAAGTGAAGAGGGAAGCCGATGGAAAAATGTTCAGATATGGACGGGGAAATAGTTTATTCCTAATAGCGAATGAGCTATTTACAGAGCGTGAATACAAGCAGTATTCCATTCCTGATAAGGCGAACAGGTACATTCATCCGGAGTGGGTTGAACGCATTGAGCTAACGCGTAACGATGTTTATTGGGCGTTTGGCGCGCGTTTTGAGGTGAAAAAGTAAAATAGAAAAAGTTTGTTCAGTGAGAAATTGCTGGACAAATTTTTTATGTAAAATGTTTGTAAAGTTAGACACACTGTATTCTTTATATGAGTATAACTATTTTTGAATGTGTGTTTGTTAATTGGTTGTAAAGTTAGACACACTTCCAATTTTTATTTATATCATATTCATTGTTTTTATCTTTCTGCCGTCGTAACCTCCGTGGCGGGGCAGTCGGTTGGTTAGCAGTATTTGCGCACGAATTCGCGCAACGATCTTTTATCCTTATCGGGAGCATCGCACCATCTTCCGTTTTCATCTCCCATGTTGATACATTCGAGCTGATAACGCGCTGCGGATTTGATTTCTTCTTCGGTAGTGATTCCGCATCCTTCGAGATATGTAGCAAACGTACCAATTTTATACGCGCGTTCTTTGAGTGTCATATTGTTCTCCTTCTCCCCGTATGCCCTCGTAACCTCCGTGGCGGGATTGACTATTAATCAAATAATTTCTTAGCCTTCATCATGTCAGCGATTACATCATGGTAACTTCTGGCATGGTTCATAACACTATCATCAAAAGTATTGTCAGAAAAGTAATTCACTCCGCTCATAATGATGTTTCGTGCATCCAACGCTGATTGCTTCTTGTACTTATTAATTCTCCTATTGTACTCAAGCAAAAGCGTTCTAAGCATATCATCGTCCGCGATCTCACTTGCATGAGAGTATATTGCAACCTTAATTCTTGATACGTAACCTTCAGCAAAGTTTGTAATTGCCTCAATAAATTCATCGGTTATGTTCTTGCTAATGTAGGTTATGTTCTCGTTCATGATCGTTCCTCCTGTTATCTGTTATTGTAGTTGATTAATCCCCCTCAACACCATAAATTATAGCACCTTTTAGGCAGTATTGCAAGATAATTCTGTGTTAATTTTTTTAACGGCGGCGGAGGCTGTTTGTTAACTGTCTGTAAAGTTAGACATACTCTCAATTCTTATTCATATCATATATTTTAATTAGACATAATTAACCGCTTACTCACGGGTGGGGTATTGGACGGGTACAATTGTGTTTTGAAATTAAATGCGTTTGCGGGTGGGTTATGAAATGAAATAACATTAAAATATTAGTCTTTATTTTGGGGGGTAGGGTTATGAAATGAAATGTCAGATTGAAATTAAAATGCAAAATGAAATGTGAAAATGAAAAACCAAATTATACATACATGAATAATTATACATTCGGCGGAGGTGAAATGTACGCGCGGCAATATTATCGATAATAAAATGCGTGATAGTTGGTGAGGTTTTAGGACGCGGAAAAATGAATACGTTTTTGAACGCGTGTTTGCAATTTGATTTTGAAATGTGGTTTCATGATTCGCGTTAATGAATTGAATAGATATTATCATTAATATATATGATAGAATATGGGGATGGTTTTTGCATATTTATACTTAAAATAAATAATTATATATGAGGTATTATTTGAAAATGAAATGTATTGATGAAAAAAAGATATGTTATTATAATATAAATATCTTGCCGCTTGGGGGTCTTTGAGGAAAAGTAAGTCGTTGTATCGTTTTGTGCACTTTTTTGCGAAATCATTTTGATATGTAAAAAAGAGTATGAGTGCGTCTAAGTTTCAAATGTTTTAATATGTTTACTCTGTGCAAAAATAAATGTACTAATTGAATGGGGTGGTGTTTTGATTCTTTTATCCTTTTTAGATTGGGCAAACAAGGCGGGTAAACTAAAAATGAAATATACCAAGGTGGCGGATATGGACGGAAGGAATTGGGTTGTCCTTTAAGACAGACGTTTATGTAATAAAGAAAAGAAATTGAAATTGAAATATGTTTGTGCTATGAGCGGGTAGATAAAGGAAAGTTTAAGGGCGGCGGAGGCTGATGTGAATTAGATAAAAACGAAAATGAAATAGGCAAATGAAACGGGTATGTTTTTATTAGCAAGCGGCGCGGCGGAGGTAGGTTGTGAGAATCTTTGTTCTTTTTGAAATGCGGTTTTGAATTGGTTGTTTTAAAAATGAAATGTAAGGTGGCGGAAATGGAGATATGTAGTAGTGAGATGAAATGATTCTGTGTATTGGCGGGTCTATATAGGAAAAAATTAAAGCGATGAAGTGTGAAAAAGATGGAGACAAAACAAAAATGAAATAAGCGTTTTATTTGGTGTTGCGTGTAGGATGGGGTAGATATGTGAAAAATATATTTTTATTTTTGTGGCGGCAGTGAGAATAAAAGAGAAATTGAAATGAGTTTGTTGCCCTATTGACTGAAAGAAAATATAAATAAAATGTGTGTTTGGCGGAGGCGATAGGGGTGGTTATGTGTTTTTTATTATAGTTTGGGCGGAGGCGAAAGAAAGAGAAAAAAGAAATTGAAATAGAGAAATGAAACTGAGATATAGTGAGTCGAGTAGTGGGGTAGTATTCGGCATTTTTTAGAGACTAGCAGAAAGAAAAGTTTTTATGTTGTTGAGCGCGAAATGGCGAATAAATAGATGTATGGCGTGGTGCGAATGTTTTGGCGGGATGTATTGGGAAGAATGCGGTGGCGCGCAAAATGAAAAAGACGAAGAGAAAATAAAATTGAAATGAGAATGTGAGGGGGTAGATATAGAATATTTTGGTGAGGCTATTGTGCGATTTTGTTGGCTTGATTTAAAAATGAAAAATAAAAAAGGGGTAGGATATGTGGATTTTTTGAAAAATAAAAAAGTGCGCAAAATTTATGAGAAAATATTTTCAAATTACGAGCCGGTTTTTCCAGCTCCTTATATATTTTATGGATGGATAGATTTCCAGCTTCGGGAATACTTATGAGAACATATTTTTCCAGCTTTCTCAATATTTATGAATCAATAAATTTTCAGCTTCGTGGATACTTATAAATAAATAAACTTCCAGCTTCGGAGCAGCTTTTTCTAGCTTCCATGCGCGTATAATGCGCGCCGTAAAAGGTGGCAGAGCGGCAGAGCGATAAAAAAGAGCCTTTCGGCTCTTTTTTTCTTAGTGTGGAACGCTGCTTATGTGCGCGGCGCGCGCCGTTCAGGTTATTGCCCGTCCGCCAATAACGACGGGCGGGCCGTTAGTCGATTAACCGAAGAAGTTCTTCGCCTTCATCACATCGGCAATGACGTCGTGGTAACTTCTGGCGTGGTTTAGGCAACTATCCTCGAAAGTGTCATCGGATAAGATCGCGCCATGCAGGATGATGTATCGCGCGTCTATTGCTGCTTGCCTCTTGTACTCATTCATTCGGTGGTTGTACTCAAGCAAGAGCGTGCGGAGCATATCATCATCAGCAATCTCGTTAGCGTGCGAGAAGATGGATACCTTGATGCGTGAAACGTAACCGTCTGCGAAGTTTGTGATGGCTTCGATGAATTCGTCGGTTATGTTCTTGTTGATGCTTTCATTCATTTTCGTCTCCTCCTTCATTGCCCGGATTGACGGCTCCGGGCTGGCCGTGGTTGGTTTAATAACAGGCATCCCCATGAGGAGCGACGATCATTTCATACTTGCGGTTTCCGTCCTTGTCCTCATAGACTTCCTCGACAGAGTTGTCGGCGTAGTCGATTCTTTCGATAAACCTCCACTGCTTCGCGTCCTCGGCCCGCTTCCATTCTGCCCGTGCTTCGTCTTGCAGCTCCTTCAGGCGGGCGAA
>ERZ779737.1366-NODE-1366-length-19278-cov-3.133278_pt1 | contig 19278 bp, 22 predicted proteins | sample MGYA00511889_ERZ779737 | MGnify/ENA primary metagenome ERZ779737 (study PRJEB29588, sample SAMEA2163575) | human gut metagenome | biome: human gut; feature: human-associated habitat; material: faeces | place: Denmark | collected 2008/2010 ...
ACAAACTGTTATATATAACATTTTGAGTGCTGAAGTTAGATTGATTGCTCCAATTTTACCTTATACAGCAGAAGAAGTTTATAGTTATATGCCGGGCGATAAACAAGCAAGTATTCATTTAGAAGATATGCCACAAGTTGAGTATTTTGAAGATAGGGAAGAATTAAATAATTTATTTGATGAATTCTTTGTTCTTCAATACGAAGTGAATAAAGCAATTTCATTCGCTCGTGACGAAACCAAGATAATTGGTTCATATAAACCCAAATAAATATAGTTTGGTTTGTGCAGAATTAAAGGATAACTTAAATCAATTGCTAATAGTTAGTGCTGTTGTGTTTGATGAAAAAACAGAAAATGTTTTAGTAGAAAAGAGCAACGGTGCAAAATGTACAAGATGTTGGAACTATGTCGACCACCTAGAAGAAGGCGAAGTTTGTGCTAGATGTCATACAATTTTAAATTAGAATTAATTACGCAATGCAAATATTATGCATTGCGTTTTTTTATTGACAAATATTAATTTTTAAGTGTATTATAAATACACTGGAAGGTTTATTATGAGTGAACAAAAAGGTGTACAAACTAACGATAAAGATAAAACTTCATTAAAAAATATAGATGAAGAATTGACTTCATATAGTATAGAACAAAAAAATGAAAGAGTTCTATCACCCGAAGTTCAAGAACAGTTAGACATAATCACTGGTGGTGAAGATTTACAGCAAATTAAATCGGTAGATACAAACAATGAACAGATTTTGAATCCAGAAATTGTAAAAGAAAAACTAACCGAAGTTGCAACCGTCACCAATAAAAAGCAGAGAAAGAAAAGCAATATTACAAGTATTATTTTATTGATTGTTAATATTATTTTGGTTTATTTTATTGCAAGTTCTTTATTTAAGAGTGCCGATGATGCAAGTTTATCTAACTTGTTTTATTCGCAAGGATCGAGATTAAACTATTTGTGGTTTGGTTTACTTTGCTTTGTTGGCATTATGGGTGCACAGACATTATTAATTTTTACAATACTTAAAGTTACTACGGGAAAAGGTCGAGGTTGGCTTTCTTATAGGGCATCTGCTACCGAAAAATATTATGATGCAGTAACTCCGCTTGCTGCCGGTGGTCAGCCAATACAAATTGTTTATCTTGCAAAACGCGGGGTTTCGCCTGGGGTTGCTACTAGTGTACCATTAATAAGAATAATGGTAATCAATTTTGTTAATTGCTTCATTGCATTAATGCTTTTTATATTTGTACTGCCTGGTATAGAAGCGTCTAATGGCCTTAGTGCAATTCTTTATGGTTTGCTTGAAATTATTGCATATATTGGAGTTGCAATCAATCTAACCTTTTCAACAATTTTGGTTATAATATCAAATAGTAAAACATTTGGTCGAAGCCTTGCAAGGGGCTTAATAAAAATAGGCTACAAACTAAAAATAGTTAAAGACTATAAGGCTTCTTATAGAAAGTTATTACGTCAAGTTGCTGAATATCAAAACTCAATGTCATATTTAAAAAAACATATAGGGTTGTTGCTTTCGGTTATAGGTTGTACATTTATGGAAATGCTTTTTACAACGGCTATTCCATTAACGGTTGTTTTGGCGCTTACCGATATACAAGTTGCTTCATTTGCTGAATTTATGTCGATATATTTAGAGTGTTGGGCAAAGTGTTATGTATGTTTTATGGCGTCATCATTTATACCGCTTCCTGGTGGCACTGGTATGATGGAGTTAAGTTTTGTAATTATGTTTAGCGACTTAATTGGTTCTAACTTTGTAGTATGGGGATTTTTATTGTGGAGATTTTTCAGTTATTATATGATGATTATACAAGGTTTTATATTAATAATTGGAGAGTTAATTCAAAAAGTTATTCACGCTAAAAGAGAAAATAAAAAACTCAATATTAACAACGAAAATAAAAATTGTTAAAAAAATAAAAAACTTATGTTTAAACCTATAAAATCTGGTTACAATTTGTGTATAAAACAAATATGGAGATAGATTTTATGAAACACAAAGATGGTTTAACATTTGGGAAGAGATTAAAAATATACATTAGAAAAAATGCTTTTACTTTAGCTGTAAGTGGTTGTGCGGTGTTACTTGTAGTTGCGCTTGCGGTAACAGCAATAATAAGAACCAATCAAAGAAGAATGCAAGATGTTAACCCGTTTGATGAAAATAGGGTAGAACAAGGTTCAAATGATGATAATCAAAACAGAGATGATGTTAAGCCATCATCATCTGATAATATGCTATCGTTTGTAATGCCTGTTCAAAATTATCATTCACAATAACGTAATCATATTCGTTCCAATGGCTCATTTCCGCGGCGGCCGTCGCCATTCTTTGACGAACGACTTCTTCGGAATCCTGGGCGCGGGAAAACAAACGGCGTTCCAGTTCGGCCATTGAAGGCGGCAGAATGAAAACGCTGACCAGATCTTCGCGGGCATTTTCCGCTATCTGCTGCGTTCCCTGCCATTCAATATCGAACAGAATATCTTTGCCTTCTTCCAAAGCTTTGCGGACGGGTTCGCGCGGCGTGCCGTAACAATTGCCGCAAAATTCGGCATGTTCCAAAAATTCATCGCGCTGCACCATGCCGTCAAACGTCGGCCGGTCAACAAAGAAATAATCCTTGCCGTTGACTTCGCCGGGACGGGCGGAACGGGTGGTCACGGAAACAGACAGCGACATGTTGTCTTCCGTTTCCAGAATACGGTGCGCAATAGCAGTCTTTCCCGCGCCGGAAGGCGAAGAAAGAACAAGCATAAAGCCTCTGCGTTTAATAGATTCCGACATGTGTTCCCTCCTATTCGATATTTTGAATCTGTTCGCGTAACTGATCTATTGTTGTTTTGAGCGCCATACCTGTTTTTGTCAACTCGATATCCGCCGATTTGGAACAAAGCGTATTGGCTTCGCGGTTAAATTCCTGACATAAAAAATCCAGCTTTCTGCCGACCGGCCCTTTTTCCGCGAATAATTCGCGGGCAGTGCGGACATGAGCCGCCAGCCGGTCAAGTTCTTCGCGCACGTCGGCGCGCAGCATGCAGGCGGTAACTTCCTGCATAAAACGTTCTTCGGATAAATCGGTCGTTTCCTTTAACAGGGAAAGATTTTCTTTCAGTTTTTCGCGGATTTTTTCAGGTTGGGCCGCCGCTTGGTTTTTAGCTTGCGAAACAAGGCGCTCGATTTGATTGATTTGATCGTTTAAACAAACGGTAATTTTTGCACCTTCCATTAGACGCGAGGATTTTAAAGCTTCAGCCGCTTTTTCCAACGAAGCCAAAAATAATTGACTTTTTTCATCATGGTTTTCGCCGTTATCTTGATTTAATTCGGCAACGCCGCGCACGTTCATCAGGCCGTCGATTGACGCCGGTTGCAAAAGCGGGAATTTTTCATGGATTTTTTCAGCCAGACGACACAGTTCTTCTAAAAAAGGCTGATTAATTTGCGGCGTCTGAATTTGAATGTCCTGCGCGATGTCCAAAGATACGGATATGCTGCCGCGGGTAAAAAAAGAACGTAAACATTCGCGGATTTTCGGTTCCATATCTTCATAACCGGCGGGGCATCGGCAGCGGATTTCCAGTCCTTTTCCGTTGACGCTGCGCAGCGTCCATGTTCCCGACGTTCCGTTTTCCGACGAAAAAGAACCAAATCCCGTCATACTTTCCATATTAAAGCCTCTTTATTTATTACATCGTTTGCATTACCTTACATAAAACTGGTTCAAACGGGAATTTAAAAATGAAAAATCCGCAGCATATTTTAATTACGGGCGCTTCAAGCGGAATCGGCGAAGCTTTGGCTTTGTTTTACGCGCAAAAAGGGGTAACACTGTTTTTATGCGCTCAGAATACCGAACGGTTAAGCGACGTTGCGAAAAGGTGCCGCGAAAAAAGAGCGGAGGTTTTTGCCGAAAAAGTTGACGTTACCGATGCGGCGGCAATGGAAAACTGGATCAGCAGGTGTGACAAGATGGCGCCGCTGGATTTAGTCATTGCCAACGCCGGCGTTTCGGCCGGCCCGGGAAAAACAGGCGAATCAAGCGAAATGACACGAAAAATTTTCGCCGTTAACGTCAACGGCGTTTTAAACACCGTTCTGCCGTCGCTGGAAAAGATGAGTCCGCGCCGCCGCGGCCAGATAGCCGTTTTAAGCTCTCTGGCCGGTTACAGAGGGCTTCCGTCCGCTCCGGCTTACTCCGGGTCTAAAAATGCCGTGCGCGCCTGGGGGGAAGCGTTAAGAGGATATATCAGGCCTTGCGGCATAGAGGTTAACGTTGTCTGTCCCGGTTTTGTCGTTTCGCGGATTACGCAGAAGAATAAATTTCCCATGCCTTTTTTAATGCCGGCAGACAAAGCGGCGCTGATTATCGCCGAAGGACTGCGCAAAAACAAAGGGCGGATTACTTTTCCGCCCCTGCTGGCTTTTTCGGCCTGGATCGTCAGCTGCCTGCCGTCCGGCATCGCCGAATTTATTTTAACAAAACTGCCCAAAAAAGGGGCGGATTAATCGATTAAGCGCCCCCACGGAAAAATACGGCGCAAATCCTTGTAATCATCAGGCATCAGCATAAATGCCTGATTCATATCATTTCCGAAAACATCAAAATCGATTCTGTCGTCGACTTCAAATTCGTTTAAAAGGGACAACAGCAGATATTCGGCGAAAACGCGCGCGGCGGAAGCCTTCGGAATAAAGCCGAAAATGCGGAATTCAGCCATCAGATACTGTTTATAATCCTTCAGATTTTCCAGCGATTTTAATTTATTCGCCAACAGCGGATCCATATCTTTGCGTATATGCAAAGCCGTATCAACCATGGCATTGACGCGTAAAGAACGTTCCGATTCTTCCGATAAATCCGATTCGTCTGATTTTTCCATCAGATCAATCAGCGTTTCTTCATACATATCAATAAATTCCTGACGAACAGGATCAACAGCGGGCATTGTATTCATTGTTCAGACCTTTAAAAAATTTCTTGAAAAAAGGATAGCACCTTTAAAAAAAATAAAAAAGCTTATTCGTTTGGTCCCGGATTTTGACGACACAGCCGGTTAATGGCTTCCATGGCGTTGTTAAACCCTTTCATGGAAAAAGTATCGTACGTTTCAATACCTTCAATCGTCAGTCCTTTTACCGTAACGCGGACGGCTTTATTCATTGCTTTGGCAATTTCCGCGTCTGTTTTCAGGTTTTTGGCCCAAGCAGTGTCTTCGCTGGTAAACAGAGCGGCTTTTAAATTACCCGCGCGGAACTGGACTTCCGAACGCGGCAGGTAAGTATAACCGGCAACAAATGTCAGCACATCATACAGCTGTTCATTCGGACGGTGGGAAACAATTAAAAAAACATCGCCGCGGCGGGTATATTCGCCGCTGGACTTTAACGGCATGGAAGAAACAAAACAGACTTTGTCTTTTTTATTGTTGAAAATATAGGCGTTCCAATCGTCAAAAACGCCGATATGTTCAACTTTTTTCGCATCAATCAGATTTTGCGCTCCGCAGGGAAAAGAAAACAGCAGCAAAAAAAAGATGAAAAGTTTTTTCATGCGGTATTCTCCTAGTATCAATTCTTGTTCAACAGCCCGGTGATTTTATTTAAATCCGGTCTGGTATAAAGGGAAGCATATAATTCCGTCCAGAAATCAACGGTATTTTGCCGCATCGTTTCGATATTCAGATTTTCGGGAATATTCTGCGCCGCGGGAGCCAGCAGGCTGACGGCGGAAAAACGGGGCGGAATTTTATTGCGCACATCTTCCGTCCGGCAGATCAGTTTCGCCGCGTCGGCCAGCATTAATGAGGTGTAATGAGAAAACCGCGCCGCGTCCTGAACGGAAACGACGAAACGCACACGGTTCATTTTCGCAGTGTTGCCCCAGCACAACAGCGATATCAAATCAGGGCAATGCACGGCATGGACCTGATGGTTTCTGAAATAAAAGAAAAGCGGCAGGGACGAACGCACCAGCTTATACAATGCCGTAAAATAAAAATCTTTCAAACCGACCGGACGGGAAAAAGGAATTTCTTCATAGGAAAGACGAGCTTTTTTCAACAAAGCGGAAATACGGCCGGGTTTGTCAACCGTAATTAACATATCAATGCGCCGGCTGCACTGAATCCAGGAAAGTTCTTCGATAAAAGAGCCGGTTTGTTCGTTATAGCCGTCTTCCATAAACGGGTAAAGGACTGTCATTTTATTCATTTTGATCCCTTTTTCTTTAAACGGGCGGCAAAAAAACCGTCACAGCCGCCGCTTGATTCGTAAAAAAACGGCAGAACACACAAATCGCCGTCCCCGGTAATCATTTCCGCAGGAACGTCGGCAGGCGTCAGCGCCGCACGTTCAACCAGTCCGCTTTGCACGGCGGCGTCTACGATCAGGCGACCTTCTTCGGGCAGAACGGAACAAACGCAGTAAATTAATTCGCCCTGATCCGTCATCATGTCAACCGCCGTTTTTAACAGTTCGCTTTGCGTCCGGGTTAAACGGTCGATATCCTGCGGCGTTCTGTGCCAGACAACATCAGGGTGCCGCCGCAAAGTTCCCGTTGCGGAACACGGCGCGTCCAGCAAAACGGCGTCAAATTTTTCCTGATGTTTTCCTTCGCTTTCCCACCACTTGCGCGCGTCGGCGCAGACGGTTTTCGCGCTTAAACGCAAACGGCTTAAATTTTCATTCAGCCGTTTAATACGGTTGGCGGAAACGTCAATCGCCGTCACTTCTGCGCCGGCGATAATCATTTGCGCTGTTTTTCCGCCCGGCGCCGCACAGATATCCACAGCTTTTTTGCCGGCCAGAGCATGAAACAGACCGGCGGGTATGGCAGCGGACAAATCCTGCACCCACCAGCTTCCGTCCTGAAATCCCGGCAAAGAGGGAACGGAAGCCTGTTTTTCGCGCCGAAGCGAACCTGTCGGCATTTCTGCCGCCTGCAGTTTTTCCGCCCAGAAAGCGTGATCCGATTTTACGCTGAAATCCAAAGGAGCTTCCCGCAACCCCGCGTCGGCGATTTTGCGGGCGTTTTCCCGGCCGTATTCTTTTTCCCATTTATCATACAGCCACGACGGAACATTTAACCGCGCCGCGTTTTGAGTTTCGGCGATTTGTTTTCCTTCTTTCGCTATTCTGCGCAGAACGGCATTGGCCAAAGCGGAAAAACCGCCGTATTCTCTGTTCTGTTTGACCAAAGAAACGCCCGTTGAAACGGCGGCATGCGCCGGCGTGTCCAAAAAAACCAGCTGAGCCGTACTGATTCTGAGAATATCCTGGACACGGCAGGCTTTATCCGGCAGGGGTTTTTTCAAAAAACGCCTTATAATATCGTCAATCTGCCCCAAGCGGCGCAGCATAACGGTAACCAGCAGACGGACAAATGTCCTGTCCCTGTTTTCCAGCGGCTGACTTTGTTCCTGGCGTTCCATACAGGAGGAATATTCGTCCTCTAATCCTTTATTATGGCGCAATACGGCGTCAAATATTTCAACAGCCAAACGGCGTGTCAATAAATCAGGGCTGCTCATCGGGTTTATTCTCTTCTTTATTATTCGTTTTCGCCTGATATTTTTCTTTCAGTTCGGTTATCGTGCGGCCGGTGCCGGTCAGTCCTTTTCTGATGTCTTTCTTTGCCTGTTTATATAAATCCGTCAAAGATGCTTTTTGTCCGGAATCCATAATATTAAAATATAGTTTTATATAGAAGAGAACGGCTAAGAGGACTGCCTGTACTTGAATCGAAAGATAAACGGAAAAAAAAGCAAATCCCGACATTAAAAAATTATAACGGATAACTAAACCGAGAATTCTTTCACTAAAAATACCCTTTTCCTGCAGGGTTTCAAAAAAGAACAAAGGAGCTTTTTGCCGGGAAAACAAATTTCCGATGAACCGGTAAATAACAATAATCAATTCAAACAGGACATACGCCATGATTAAAATGCCGGCGCCCCAATTTCCCGTCATGATCATTAAAAATGACAAACCGGTCAGGAAAAAGCTCAGGATATTGGCACTGGCTTTCTTTAATGGCAATTCATACTGCAAAATATAATAAAACGGCGTCAGCATAAAAATCAGAACGCACAGCATACCGTTAATCTGCAGCAGGGAAATAAAAGAAAAAGAAGTTAATAGCAGCAGCAGTAAAGACGAAAATCCGATGTGAAAAGCCTGTGCGGCGATTAAGCCTTCAAATTGATTCAGCACCAGTAAGAATTTAAACAGAACGAACCAGATAAGCGCCGCGCCGGCCCGGACAGCCTGCGGCGGCAAGTCGATTTTTGAAAACAGACCGCCGTTGTCCGGCGTTATGAAAACAAATCCGGCGATGCCGGCCAGTTCCAGCAGCGCTTTGATCGTTTTTCCGGTTTTTTTATCTGTGGGAATAAATCCTAAAACGGCGAAAATAACGGCGAGTCCCGAAAAATATAAAAACTTTGATTCAAAAAACCAGGTCTTATCCGGCGTAAAATAAAACAAAGCCGCCGCGCCGGCCAAAAAACTGAAAATCAATATGGGATAGGCTTTCGGCAAAGCGGGGGTAAAGGTTCTGTTGTGAATTTGTTCAAATTCTTTCATTTCACAACGCAGGAAATAACTGTATAAAACGGCGACGTTAAATGCCAGCAGACAGCCCAGAAAAATAAAATAATGCAATAATGTCATCAGAATCTCCGTTTTTTCAGATTATCTTCGAAAAATATTAAAAACTCTATAATTTACAAAGATAACACAGTATACAGCAATTTTCCTTTGTTTTTGCAATATATTCATTCCTTTCCCCCGACAGGACGAAACCCGCTTTTTCAAAAGCGGCCCGTGAAGCTTTATTCGTTTTGCGAATATCGGCCAGCAAAGCAAAAACGCCTTTTTCCTTCATATGACGGCAGACGGCAAGCAAAGCTTCCGTTCCGATACCTTCCCCGCGGCGGGAAGGGGCGACATTAATCATGACTTCGATAATTATCTGATCCGGATAATCGGGCAGAAGCGCTTTTTCAAAACGGATAAAACCGGCGGGGTCACCGCTTTCAACAATAAAAACGGGCGCAAAGCGGCTGTCTTCAAAATATCCTTCGCTGTATTCCAGCCAAAAAGAATCCCAGCTTTTCGGCAAAGCAATATAAGAGGCCGCAACCGTTTTCGGATCATTGCGCCAGGAAAAGGCTATACGGGCGTCGCGTTTGTTGTTTTTACAGGGATACAGCGTAATCATTTTTCTTTTCTGTCAGATCGTGGTACAAACATAGTTTAAAAGATTCAAAGGCATGGATAAAGCAATATGTTCAGAATTATCTATTCGGTTTTTTTGCCTTTTTTAACGCCGTTTGCGTTGTATTGGTTGGCCGGGCGTTTTTCGGAAACAAACGCGCGCAAGAACTGGCCGCTTAAAACTCTGACGGCGGCGGGGCTGGGACTGGTTTTGATTTTTTTGTTTGTTTTTTCCGTACCTGACAGAGCACCGGCCGGCAGCGGTTATACGCCGCCCAGATTTGAAAACGGAAAAATCATACCGGCACAGATGAATCGAAAAAACAATGCGGATTAAAGACCCGGTCTGGCAATCCTGCGGGCAGATCAAAAAGATTGTCCGCCTGTTGAAAGGAAAAATCCGTTTTGTCGGCGGCTGCGTTCGCGACAGTCTGATCGGAAAAATGCCCGGCGATATTGATATGGCGACGACGTTAAAACCGCCCGCCGTTATGGGAATTTTAAAAAAACACGGATTTACGGTTCTGCCGACCGGTTTTTTATATGGTACCGTTACCGTATTGACGCAAAGCGAATTGTTTCCGGCCGTCGAAATAACGACTTTACGCCGCGATATTTCCAATGACGGGCGGCGGCCGAAAGTCGTTTATACCAAAGACTGGCAGGAAGACGCGCTGCGTCGGGACTTTACCTTTAATGCTTTATACGCCGATTTTGACGGCGCCGTTTATGACTTTTGCGAAGGCATACGAGATCTGGAAAACGGCCGCGTCCGCTTTATCGGCGATCCTGCGCGGCGCATCAGTGAAGATTATCTGAGAATTTTACGCTATTTCCGCTTTCTGGCTTTATTCGACAACTCTCCCGATCCGGAAACGATTGACGCTTGCCGGACGGCCGGAGAACATTTATCAGGGATATCTTTGGACCGAACCAGACGGGAATTATTTAAGCTGACGGAAACAAAAAATGCCGTCTGCGGATTCCGGGCGATGCATCAGGCCGGATTGCTGGAAAATTATTTTCCGGTCGCCGGGCTGCCGGTTTTAGACGGATTGCTGCGGCTTTGCCCCGATGCCGGTTTATTGATCCGGCTTTTGGCTTTAAGTGTTCCGTCCGTCGAAAGTGTCGATCTGCTGGTGCAGCGCTGGCAGCTGTCCAAAGCGCAAAGAAAGGAAATGAAGCATATCGTCCTGTTCGACCGGACAAAGCTGCCGGCTGATTATACGGCCAACGACCTGTTCCGTCTGGCGGTTTATTTTAAAGATAAGAATATTGACGAGATCTTATCTTTGTACGAAGCCGCGCAGCCCGGATCCGGCTGGACGGAAATAAAAGAAAAGTGCAGAAAAACAGTTGTCCCGCCGTTTCGCTTTTCCGGTTCTGACGTCAAAGACCGGGCGGAAAAGGCAAAAATCAAAGAATTTGTCGGCCAGGTTTACGAATACTGGCTGTCAACAAACGGAAATGCCGACAGAAACGAATTACTGGCGTATGCGCGGAAACGTTTTAAGCGTTAAAATCGGGATTGATCCAATCGCCGAACCGTGTAAACTGTCCTTCAAACGATAAATCAATCGTTCCCAACGATCCGTGACGCTGTTTTGCAATAATCAATTCGGCTTTCTTTTCCAGATCAACCAGAGACTTTTCCCATTTGCGCATACGGTCGTTGAATTTGTCTTCGGTTTCATTCTGCCGCTGTACGGGAATGCTGTTTTTAATGTAATAATGTTCGCGAAAAACAAACATAACGATATCCGCGTCCTGTTCAATAGATCCGGAATCGCGCAGATCGGACAGCAAAGGACGTTTGTCTTCGCGTTGTTCGACCGCACGGTTTAACTGGGATAAGACCAAAACAGGCACATTTAAATCTTTTGCCATGATTTTTAACAAACGCGTCGTTTCCGTCAAACCGCGTACCATATCGCCTTTGTAAGCCGAAGTCGACATATCAATCAATTGCAGATAGTCGATAACGACCAGTCCCAGCCCTTTGGACGAATCCCGTTTTAAACGCCGGCAGCGGTTATGAATGGCCGCGACGGTTAATCCCGGCGTATCGTCAACATACAGCGGCACTTTTTCCAGTTCTGCGGCGAATCCGACGACGCGGCGGAATTCGTCCGTCGTAATTTTTCCGTTGCGCAGCTTGTCCGAAGCGATCTGCGTTTCCATGGCCAGAATACGTCCGGCCAGCTGCGAGGCCGACATTTCCAAAGAAAAGAAAGCGACCCCTTTTCTTTCTTTACCGGCTTTAATGTCTTCCAGAAAACTGCGCGCCGTATTAAATGCCAAACAGGTAGCGAATGCCGTTTTCCCCATACCGGGACGTCCGGCCAAGATCAACAGGTCCGATTTGTGCAGCCCGCCCATTTTGTTGTCCAGATCACGGAACCCCGTCGAAACGCCGGAAATGCCGTCAGGATTTTTTTTGGCTTCGGAAACTTCCTGAATGACTTCGGTCAGCGTATCGACGAACGGCTTCGGGCCGCCTTCGATCTGGCCTTCGGTGCCCAGTTCGTATAATTTCTTTTCCGCCTGCGCCATCTGTAAAGAAGCGTCGCTGTCCAAATTAATGGCATAAGCGTTATTAACGATATCCGTTCCCAATCCGATCAGCTGGCGGCGCAGATAACGATCAAAAATCAGTTTGGCGTAGTCTTCGGCGTTAATGATTGTAACGGCAGTAGCGGCTAAATCCATCAGGTATTTGACGCCGCCGACTTCGTCCAGCGTGCCGTCATTGGCCAGATAGCCTTTTAACGTCACGGGATCGGCGGAATGACCGCGGGAATGCAGCGTCAGAACGGCCTGATAAATGGCGGAATGAACCGGGCTGGCGAAGTGAAAGGGTTTTAAAAACTCGGCCACCTTTTCCAAAGCGTGATTGTTCGCCAAAATGGCGCCCAGCAAAGCCTGTTCCGCTTCGATATTCTGCGGCGGCATACGAATTAATTCAGATTCCGTATTTTCCATATTTTTATCGTCCGAGTCTGCCTTTTACGGCTGTCAGTACAGTTGTATTTGTCTTTGGTTTTTGAACGGCGCGGGTTACTTTGTCCGGTGTAACGACAAAACTGACAATACCGTTTTTTTCGGCAGTTGCGCAGATCAATTGATTATCATCGTAAAACCTGACTCTTTTGCAATCAAAATCCGGGCCGTATCTTTTTTCCAAAAAGGCCTGAAAATTCTCCCAGCCTCTATCATTTTTCTTTGTCAGACCGGTATCAAACATGTCGTAAACAAAGTCGAACATTTTGGGATTGTATCCCAACGCTTTGGCGATTTGAATGCCATTTTCCGCTGAGTTGTCGGTATAAATACCGATAGCATCGCCCCGTTGCCTGGCCTCCTGAATGACTTTTTCAATAGCCGGATTGCGCTTTATACCATACGCGCCATAGTCAATTGTCGCGTATTTACGGTAAAAATCGGCGATATGGGACGTATTGATGCCAAATTCGGGCTCTAAGTTAATCATTGCAGAAACACGGTGGTTTCTGGGGGTGCTGGGGGGCAGCATTTTTAACAAGGCGCGCGCAGCAATCAGGCGCATTTTTTCCGCGTCTTTCTTTGAAACGTTCTGCGGGTTCATCAGTTCTGAAAACTTGCGCCCGGCGACCAGGTTAGCTTCGGCCGAGCCGCCTTCTTTGGATTCATGATTGGCATTATGAAAATTAACGCCAAGTTTTGTTTTATCAAAATCCTGAAACATCGTGTCCAGCCGGGCGATAGTTTCAAGGTACTTCGGGTAGTTTTTTTTGCTTTCAAGAAGATGTAGCATAGACATGTCAATCGCGTCTTCCAATACAGGAATGGCTGCCGTCGGCGTCAGGTACATACAACCGTCCGCATCCAGGACAACTACGTTTTTTTTCATTTTCTTCTTCCTCTTGTTTTATAAAGCATACCGGGAGTTTTGAGAAAACAACGGCGGGAGTCTTTATTAAAAGCCCCCCGCCTTCATATTTAAACGTTTAATTAAAATCAGGCGCTGGCCGTTTCGGTTGTTTCAAAAGCTTCGACAACTTCTGCGGCAGCTTCTGCTTTGGCGGCGGCCTTAGCGGCAGCTTTGGCGTTGCGTTCGGCTTCTTCGGCGGAACGGGCAACCGTAACGCCGACCTGACGGCTGACGTCGGGGTGCAGAATAACGCGAATGCTGTAAGTGCCGATTTCTTTCAACGGCTGATCCAGGACAACCTGACGGCGTTCGATGTTATAGCCGGCTTCACGGATAGCGTCGCGGACGTCGCGTCCGGTCACGGATCCGTACAGCTGTCCGGTTTCGGCTGCCTGACGAACGATAACCAGATTCAGACCTTCCATTTTCGCGGCGATCTGTTCGGCTTCTTCTTTACGTTTCAGGTTGGCGGCTTCCAGCTGGACTTTGCGGGCTTCAAACAAAGCCAGATTTTCTTTGTTTGAACGCAGAGCCTTTGCCTGCGGCAGCAGATAGTTGCGGGCAAATCCGGGTTTTACCTTAACGATATCGCCCATCTGTCCCAGTTTTTCAATGCGTTCCAGTAAAATAACTTCCATTTTCCTTCTCCTTCCTTAGTCCATGACATAAGGCAACAGACCCAGAAAACGGGCGCGCTTGATCGCCTTGGCCAGTTCGCGCTGTTTCTTGACGGAAACGGCGGTAATGCGGCTGGGGACGATTTTGCCGCGTTCGGAAATGAAACGCTGCAGCAATTTGATATCTTTGTAATCAATCTTCGGCGCGTCTTTGGCCGCGAACGGGCAAGCCTTGCGACGGCGGAAGAACGGACGGCGTGTTGTGGCTACCATTAGAATTCCTCGCTTTCATCTTCAAGATCAAATTTGTCATCGAACTTTTTGCCGCGACCTTTGACGTCCTTGCCTTTATAGGTCATCATAGCGGACGGGCCGTCTTCCAGTTCTTCGACGCGGACGGACAGATAGCGGATAACGTCTTCGTCAAAACGCATCTGGCGTTCCAGTTCGACCAGCGCCTTCGCGGGGGCGTCGATATTGAACAGAACATAGTGTCCTTTGCGGTTTTTATTCATGCGGTAAGCCAGAGAACGCAGTCCCCAGTTTTCCTTTTTCGTAACTTTGCCGCCGTTGGCCGTAACGACGCCTTCGAAACGTTCGATCAAAGCGTCAACCTGTGAAGCGGCAATATCCTGACGTGCGATAAACACGCTTTCATATAAAGCCATTTAAAAATCTCCTTTTGGCTTCTCTCAATTCCAAAAAACAGACCGTCCCCCATGGACGGCCGCCTTGGAACATAGCCGGTCCGTTATGCCGGCAAGGAGTAAACGGAACCTGAACTATACGCAATCTTTTGCTTTAATGCAAGGAAATGATTCAAAAAAATCATCTTTGCCGAACCGGTTGACAAAAGCGCCGTCCGAACTAAAATAAACATTCTTTTATCTTCGGATACTTCTGAAAAGGATTGAAAAATGAACAAACCAAAGGTCGTATTGGCCTATTCGGGCGGACTGGATACCTCCGTTATTCTGAAGTGGCTGATTAACAAAGGATTTGACGTTATCACATATACCGCCGACGTCGGGCAGAACGACGATTTTAAAGCGATTGAAGAAAAAGCCTTGAAATGCGGCGCCGTTAAAGCTTATGTCCTGAACTTGCAGCGCGAATTCGTTACCGATTATATTTTCCCCAGCTTTAAAGCGGCCGCAATTTACGAAGACCGCTATCTGTTGGGCACGTCGATCGCGCGGCCTTTGATTATCAAGCATCATATCCGCATCGCCGAAGAAGAAGGCGCGGAATATATCGCGCACGGCGCAACGGGAAAAGGAAACGACCAGGTGCGCTTTGAACTGGGGGCTTACGCGCTAAATCCGGCGATCAAGATTATTTCGCCGTGGAAAGACGCGGAATTTTTAAATGAGTTCCAGGGCCGCCCGGATATGCTGGCTTATGCCGAAAAACATGGTATTGAAATCAAAAAACATGCCGGTAAGGCTTTCAGCGAAGACGATAATCTGCTGCATATCAGCCATGAATCCGGTATTTTGGAAGACCCGAACACGGAATGTCCGCAAAGCGTTTATTCCAAATCCGTTTCCCCGCAGGAAGCGCCGGATAAAACGACAAAAATCGCTTTGTCTTTCAAACGGGGCATTCCCGTTAAAATCGAAAATCTGGACGACGGCGCCGTGATTGAAGATCCGCTGGATCTGTTTGTTTATCTGAACAAATTGGGCAGCGAAAACGGTATCGGACGACTGGATATGGTGGAAAACAGATTCGTCGGCATTAAATCGCGCGGCGTGTACGAAACGCCGGGCGGGACGATTTTACATGCGGCTCATATTGATCTGATGGGATTATGCATGGATAAGGAAGTCTACCGCTTAAATCAGCAGTTCGGCATTAAAATGGCAGACCTGATCTATAACGGTTTTTGGTTTTCTCCGGAAATGGAAGTATTAATGAAATCCGTCGACGTTTGTCAGCAGAATGTGAACGGCCGCGTTGTTATGGAACTGTATAAAGGCAACGTTTATCCGGTTGCGCGATTCAGCGATACGACCCCATATGATGCAAATATTGCTTCAATGGACGTTCACGGCGGATTTAACCAGATGGATTCCGCCGGCTTCATTAAAATCAACGCCGTCCGCCTGATGGGCGATTACAGAATGAAACATCAGAAAAAATGAATAAAACAAACCAGATGTGGGGCGGGCGTTTCGACCTGCCCCCGGCGGAACTGATGCTGGAAATCAATGCGTCTTTGCCATATGACAGACGGCTTTACGCGCAGGATATCCGCGGCTCTCAGGCGCATGCGGAAATGCTGGCCAGACAGGGGATTCTGACCAAAGAAGAAAATCAGAAAATACAGGACGGCCTGACCGCGGTTTTAAAAGAAATTGAAGACGGACGTTTTAATTTTCACCGTGAACTGGAAGACATTCATATGGCCGTTGAAGCCAGATTAAAAGAATTAATCGGCGACGCGGGCGGAAAACTGCATACGGCCAGATCGCGCAACGATCAGGTTGCGACGGATATGAAACTGTTCATTCGCGAAGAATGCCAAAAAACAATTTCCCTGCTATCCGCCTTGCGCGCGGTTCTGAAAAAACGGGCGGCGGAAAACGCCGAAACGATTATGCCCGGTTTTACTCATTTGCAGGTCGCGCAGCCGGTTTCGTTCGGGTTTTACCTGCATGCTTATTATGAAATGTTCGGCCGCGACGTGAAACGGTTTTCAAACGCTTTTGACGTTATGGGGGAATGTCCGTTAGGCGCGGCGGCTCTGGCCGGAACGCCGTTCGATATCGACCGCTTTTTCACGGCGGAAAAGCTGGGATTCGATGCGCCGACCAAAAACGCTTTGGACAGCGTTTCCGACCGGGATTTCGTGCTGGAATATTTATCCTGCGCGTCAATCTGCGCCATGCATCTTTCCCGGCTGGCCGAAGAAATGGTTGTCTTTTCTTCTCAGCCGTTCGGGTTTGTCAAAATGCCGCAGGAATATACGTCGGGCAGTTCGATTATGCCGCAAAAATGCAATCCTGACGCCGCCGAACTGCTGCGGGCGAAAACGGGACGTATTTACGGTTCTCTGACGACTCTGCTGACGGTTATGAAAGGGCTGCCGCTGGCTTATTCCAAAGATATGCAGGAAGACAAGGAATGTGTTTTTGACGCCTGCGACACGCTGACTCTTGGGTTGAAAGTCATGACGGCGGTTATCGAAAGACTGGCCGTTAACGGCGAAAATATGCGCAAAGCGTTGGAAAACGGTTTTCCGACGGCGACGGATCTGGCGGACTGGCTGGTCAAAAAAGCCGGCGTCGCGTTCAGGCAGGCGCATCACATCACCGGGCAGATTGTTAAATTCGCGGAAAAAAACGGACTGCGGCTGGCAGACGTGCCTTTGGCCGAAATGCAGAAAATCTGCCCGCAGATTACGCAGGACGTTTACAGCGTTTTAGACGTGTATCATTCTTTAAACGCCAGAAAAAGTTACGGCGGAACGGCGCCGGACCAGCTGCGCCGGCGGCTGGCTGAAAAATAAAAAGTTTTCGGAATTTTTCCGCGTAACCGTATACGGTTCTGCGGTTGTTTTCTTTGTTTTCCGCCTTTTTGGAGGAAGGAAATAAATTTTATCGAAAAAAATAGAAAAAATTTTGTCAAATTTTGCTTTTTATTTTTCAAATTTTTTTGTATTATGAATTGGTTCGTTTTTTTACAGGTGTATAAATGGAAAATATTTTTTCGGATAAAACGGAAACAGCGCTGATTGCCGAACGTTCGGCGATTCTGGCGTCGCCGTCGGTTGACGAAAATGCTTTACGCCTGTTGGAAAACGAAGCGGCGCGGCGGTTGGATTCTTTTTTGTCGGGTGAAACCGAAATCGAACCTGAAGACGCGCCGATGTTTTACAGTTTCATGAAAGTTTTCGGGGAAACGGAAAATACGGATTTAAGGCTGTGCGCCAAAAAAGCCGAAGCCAAAATTACCCCTGTTTTAAAACAATTTGATCACTTGGCGGGGTATAACAACCTGTCAAAAATCACGGCGGAAGAAATCGAACGCAATCTTGCCGATCTGGATTGTTTTGAACAGATCAACCCGTTTGAACGTGATCTGTCCGGGCGATTGGTTTTTCCGCAGTTTGAACGTGTTTTAAAAGTCATGGACAATGTTGAAATCGTTGACGACGACGATACGGCTTTGCCTGCGGACTCCGGCGAAACGTTTAAGGAAACTGTTCTGGAAACGGCCAGAGTAAAAACGTATATGCGTTTATGCGTTTCAGATACCGAAATAACGCGCGAATATTATCTGGATATGCTGCAGACCGAAATGGAAAAAGCGTTGATTATTTTGTTCGTTATGGATAAATCCGCAGTTGATTTTCCGTTGGATTCCGCGCAGGCCGGAAAGATTCATCAGGAATTTCAAAAATTATTAGACGTCCTTGAATAGGTGAGAAGATGACGGAATCTGCTAAAAAAGACGCCTCTAAAAAATTGACTCTGCGCAAAAGTACATTGGAAACGTTTGTGTCCGGCACGACGCGCGGCGTTATGAACGCCAAAGAACGGTTAAAACAGAAAAAAGAAAGAGTTCTTCATGCCGTTCCGTTTTTGGAAAAGATTGACCGCAGGCTCAAAGCTTTTGACACGAAAATGGAACGCAAATATGGCCAGGTATATGTCAAACTGCGTGACAGTGCGAAAAATATTGCCCGTACGGTATTGGCCGCAAAATTGTTCGGTTTGCCGGGCGTTGTAGGAATTTGCGCCTATAAAACATGTGAAAAAGCCATGTCTTTACTGGAACCGGCGCAAAAAGCCAAACAAAACGGCGAAGCGAAAGGCGTTTTGGATTATCTGTCAAAAAATAAAGGAGAAGCCCATTTCACAATGACCTCGGGCGCGATCAGCATTGCGACGGCGGCTTGTGACGTTGTGGGGGCTTATGTTGCCAAAGGCGCTTTGCGCGTCGGAAAAGCAACACTGTTAATTACGCCGGAAGTCAAGCGGTTTGTTGATACGACGGGTAAATGGTTTCACGGTCAGGAATCTTTTAAAGAAGTTAAACGCGACGCTGCCGTTATGGGAATTACATTCGGGACGTATTTTGTATCCGACGTTCCGATGACGCGCGGGGCAAGAAAAACACAGACGGCGGAAAAGTCGGAAAAAAGCGGACAGCTGCTGCAGTCAAAAGAACTGCCGTCAAAAACGCCGCAGGAAAAGCTCAGCGAATATATGAAACAGGTAAAGGCTTTGTTTGCAGCCGGTTTCGGAAATCCCGGCGGTATGATAACTATGCCGCAGGAACCGAAAACAGAATCGGAAAAAGCGCCGGCGCCTGAAAAATCAGCCGTAACAAAAGAAAGCAAGGCCGGTTATAAAGAGGAAGTAAATAAGCTGTTTGCTTCCGGCGCGGGAAATCCCGGCGGTGTGATTACCGTTTTCGATATTAAATCTCAAAAAGGCGGCCGTTAGTACTACCCGTGCGGGGGTGGCGGCGCCACGGGCATAAC
>ERZ779737.1370-NODE-1370-length-19243-cov-3.332812_pt1 | contig 19243 bp, 15 predicted proteins | sample MGYA00511889_ERZ779737 | MGnify/ENA primary metagenome ERZ779737 (study PRJEB29588, sample SAMEA2163575) | human gut metagenome | biome: human gut; feature: human-associated habitat; material: faeces | place: Denmark | collected 2008/2010 ...
ACTGGATTGTTAGGGGTTAACAATAGGCATTGTGAACCTCTTATAATGGGCATTATAAATACTCAATAATCCCATTATTATAATAGAGTGTTTAAGGGGCATAAAAAAACCGGGATGCCCGAGGATGTAAATTAAACTGTGTCAGCAAAGAATAAAATATTAACTTTGCTAACACAGTTTTTTTATGAAAGAAGAGTTTGATTTTGAGAGTATCAAGAACAAGGCTATTGAACAGCTGAAAGCGGGCAAGCCCTTGTTAGGTAAAGACGGTGCTTTTGCTCCCTTATTGGAAAGTATCCTGAATGCAGCTCTGGAAGGTGAGATGGATGCACACCTTACAGAAGAAGAACGTCAAATGGGCAACCGCCGTAACGGGAAAATGCAAAAGCAGGTCCAGACTCCATTAGGTGAGGTAACTGTATCCACTCCCCGCGACCGTAATTCAAGTTTTGATCCACAATTTATTAAGAAGCGTGAGACCATTCTGGCAGAAGGTGTTGCTGACCGTATAATCGGCCTGTATGCTCTAGGTAACAGCACACGTGAGATTAGTGATTGGATGGAAGAGAATCTTGGTAATCGTGTATCGGCAGATACAATCAGCGCCATTACAGACCGTGTACTTCCGGAAATAAAGGCATGGAAATCACGTATGCTTGATTCTGTCTATCCTATAGTCTGGATGGATGCCATCCATTATAAGGTAACGGATGAACGTGGTTGTGCTGTTACACGTGCAATCTATAATGTGCTGGGTATTGACCGGGAAGGACATAAGGAACTACTCGGAATGTATATATCAAGAAATGAGGGAGCAAACTTCTGGCTCAGTGTTCTGACAGATCTCCAGAACCGTGGAGTCGAAGATATTCTTATTGCCTGTATAGACGGCTTGAGAGGTTTTCCTGAAGCAATCCAAAGTGTTTATCCCAATACAGCCGTACAGCTTTGTGTCGTACATCAGATTCGTAATTCCATCAAATATGTAGGCTCCAAAAATCAAAAGGAATTCCTGAAGGATTTGAAATGCGTTTATCAGGCTGTAAATAAAGAATCGGCAGAAAATGAACTCCTCAAGCTGGAAGAAAAATGGGGCGAACAGTATCCTATTGTTATCAGGTCCTGGCAGGACAATTGGGATAAGCTGTCCGAATATTTCCAGTACACTCCGGCTATCCGTAAGCTCATATATACAACAAATACAGTTGAAGGGTATCACCGTCAGATCCGTAAGGTAACAAAAAACAAAGGCGTGTTCCCATCGGATACAGCCCTTGAGAAACTGGTTTATCTTGCATACCGCAATATACGGAAGAAGTGGACTATGCCACTTGCCAATTGGGCTACAATCTCACAGCAACTGGCCATAAAGTTTGGAGAGCGATTTAAATTATTGTAATTTTACGCTCGTCGGGACGGGTGGTCCCGCCCCTTGGCGCTGGCCGTTCCCCGACCGATGAGTTTTCTAATAGGAAATAATGCGTGACACAGTTTATTTTACACTACCGAAAAAGCATAAAAAAACCGACTTTACACTTCTCTGTATAAAATCGGATATCTTATGCGGTGCGTACGGGACTAACGGAGTCTTTAATCAATACTGATATTCAATCTGTTATAATAATCTTCCAAGAAAAGCACCCAGCTCTGCACCTGCTTCATTTCTATGTTTTTCCGATAGGAATTTGCCTTGTTCCAACGGGGTAAAGGTAGGAATTTTCGATTGATTTATCAAGTATATTTCTATAAAAGAATTATTACTATCTATTAGAACTAAATATAGCATATAAATAAAACTTATACTTTCTCAGAAAACTCTCCCCTCTAAAAATCAATTTTTAATATCATATTTCGTAGCGTTAATTCTTCCGGAACAGATAAATTTCTCTACAACTCTTTTCGTATTCTTTTCTAGTTCTGTCAGACATTTTTGTATATTTATTGTTTCATAAATACTGATATTGTTCATCAAATTAGTCCTCGCTTTATTTAGGAAGTCAATATATTCACATATATACAAACCTATTTTCATGTCCGTATTCAACATTTGTATTTTATCGAATATAGTTTGCAATTCAAAAAGGATAATCGGAAAACTATTAATGTCTATTTCCTCCAGTTTTCCTTTTTCCACGATATATTTAATACATCCCGAAAGCTCGTTTTCTAACCGTTTCAAATAATATCTCAGCAACTCATCGATATCACTACTTCTGCCGTATATACCCGGTTCGAGTACATGGTTTACGCACGACATCAGCGAATTAATTTTGCTTTCGGCCTGCGCTATTTTACTGTTATTTAAATGAGAAGCTAAATCTTTTTGGGCTTGAGATATACAATCTTCAATTTCTTTTCTGTTCTTCTGGAGGGCCGGTTCTATTTTATCCATCTCCTCTTTTATTTTAATGTTGCTTCTATGCGTTTGTATTATACTGAAAAAACCTGGAACAGCCAAGACAATGGCAAGAAAAGAAAGCCAGAACGCCAGCCAAGCACTACTTCTGTCCATTATCGTATTGTTTTCTTCCCGTTGTCTGGTGATAGCCCTTTCCAGTCCTCTCACTCTTTCGTTGTACAATACAATCAAACTATCCAATTTGGCTTTATCGGTCTTTATCGTATCTTGCTTTTTCAAAACGTTTCTTACAATATAGACACTGTCCCCTTCAACGTCCAAAATGGCAAGTGTAGGCTCTATGTATTTCATACGGTTGATTACATTATGCCATTTCACAATGTAAAACCCGAACGATATCATGATACCCAGAATTAAAACTATTAAAAATCCTACCGTTAATTTATGTAAAAATTTTATTTTTACCATTTCAGTACCTCCGCATAAAGATTGATATAAGGGTCAAAATTATTATATACTTTTCTTACAAACTGCTTTCTTTCTAGCACATCCTTATAGTCGAATAGCCTTCCACAGATAATATTGTAAGGCCTCAATTCTTTGTACTGCTCCATCACCATATATTGATAAAGCAAATATCCTTTCTTAAACGAGTGCACCACCAGTTCATCGTGCGTAAACAAGATGATTTGCAGTTGTCTGTTTTTAAAAAGTTCTCCTAGCAGTTTGTCGAAAGTCCAATACACATTTCTCACAAAAAATTCTATCGTATATCCGTTATTGAAGTCACTAGAGTTAAAGATATCATCAATGACAACAGGAAGCAGACACTTGTATTCCTTCATAAAAGCAAAACTCAGAGCCACTTTCAGCGAAACGACAAAAAGCTTGTACCTGAACGTGTTGAAGTATTCCTTCGGACCAGTAGTGAAAGAGCCACTTTCTTCTGTTACTTCGATACTGAAATTAATCTTATTTTCCTCATTATATTTCATTTCGAACCGTTCGTTTCTGTCTGAGAAGTAATTCAGAATCTCACAGACAAACTTACTCGATGTGTCGTAAAACAATTTGATAAGCTCATTTTTTTTTACTATCAGCTTATCCTCCAGGCGCAGCAGACAAGGCATTATCATATTGCACTTTTCCTGTATGCTTTTTACGTATTCAGTTGGTACATCCACCTGTAGTTCTGCCGAAAAAGTATTGATAAACTGGGCAATATCATCTGCCGAAACATCCCTGTCTGCCGGTATCCATCTCTTTAACAAGTACAGAATACCAATACCAGAATTTAGAGATTCTACAGCTTTGGGTACATTTGCCTCCTGTTGGGCTAAATAATTACGGATAAACAAAGGTTCGTGCAATTTTTCTTTTGAAGATAGTTTTAGATATGCTACAATACCTCGATACTGTTCGAAGATAGAATTCAGTATGTCTGAGAATTGCTCATCCCTTTCGATAACATGTTCTACTTCTTCATGAAGCTCTGTCAGTTGCATAACTTTCTGCATATTCTCAACCTCATCATTCCCGAGTGTTATTTTACTAAGCTGTTCTTGCAGGTCAGTCAGATCTTTAATAATATCTTTAAGGATACTAGAAAAATTCTTCTTTTGGGCATACAGATTCAGCATCACCTCGATAGACTTTGCCAGTTCTTTCCGATTCAGCCTTACATATGGAATATTGCGATTGTAAATACTATTATCATATTCCTTTTTCAGAGTTGTGATATAACTTATCAGCTCTTCAATTTCCCTATATCCCATATACTCCAGAATATAGTTATCCAGCATCTTTTCGTTTTGAGAAAACTTATGTGTATCATAATCGGAGCAGAAATTCATACCTGGGAACTGTAAACCATCTATACCAGTATATCTGTTGCCGTCCATACAGTTTATGACTACCTGCGAATTACCAAGTCGGTTATTTGCCTGCATACCGTATCCATGAGTTATATATTTTTTTATTCCGCCCGCAATCACTCTTTCCTCCATGGTGCTGATATGTCCTGTATAGAGAAACTCCAAAGCATTGAATAGGCTGGTTTTTCCTGTACCGTTGTTTCCTGTCAGAAACAGGGAACATGCTTCAGTACTGTTTTCCCTTTTTGCATCCAGCCCCCATCTTATGTTCATGTCCAAATTCGGAAACTTTCTGAAATTCTGCAACGTGAGGTCACGAATTCTCAGGTCGGCAGAAGGCAGCTCCTTTTTTGCCTTCAGTTTCATCTCATCAGGCTTATCTGTCAGTATGGTAAAGTCAATCAGCGAAATTCGAGGGTGTATGTCCTCGTCAAACTGCCTGATAAGAACATCAATTACCAGCCTGTAGGTCTCCGGGTTTATGTCCGTTGATAAGTCCTCAGCGCTACATTCATATTCTGAATACAGAAAGTTATAAAGATTATCCTGCATATTCTGTTCCGTTTAGTTCAGTTAGGTACCATTCTGCTAATATATTTTGTCAATATCGTTTTTGGCCAGTCTTCTTATTCCCTCTGCCATACAGTTTGCCACTTCCGGTTTGACCAAAGTCTTGTCAAAATCCGTTGTAATCTCCTTCACCAGCTTTTCAGGGTATCCCAGCAATCCATTATGCTTATTCAGAATCTCCTCGGTAGTCTTTTTGTTCTTCAAAATATACATCGATGTCACTAGGTTCGAAGCCTGTTTGTAGGTAAACAGTTTCTCTTCAAACAGTTTTGTTTTTGGTTCCTCCACTAGTTCAGGTAAAGCAAGATACTTCGAGAAATATCTGAAGCTGTTAACAATCACCTTGTTCCTGCTCCGTATCAGACGTTCGGTAGGTTTCTCATCCTGAGGATTTTCCAGACAGGTTTCAGTATTCTGAAGAAATTGTTCGATGCTGTCCATTATCGGGCAAAGTTCTACTTTCGCATTTTCGATGTCCTTTTTACCAATGGTATAGGCATTCAGTACCATATAAGCCGAGTCCAGTCCTAGCCCATAATCTTTTATTTTACTATACAGTATTTCAATTTTGTCTTTTATTGTTGTTTCCACTTTGTTCCTATCCAGCGTAGTCTCCTCCGTAAGCGATTCGTCTGCCAGATGTTCGTTCACTTTTACAAATTCATATTTTATATCCAGAATTTTCATTCGTTTCAGATACGCTAGCACATCAGTACACAAGCCATTTTCCCGGTTCATAAACAACAGATTTCCGTTTTTATCCTTTGAAAAATTTATGTGTAAATCCTTATTCAGTTCATTATTGCACACCTTTGTCAGGTAAACCAGAAAACCGTTCAGAATATATTGCGGAATATTCAGAATATTGAAGTGTTTAACCAGTTCTTTGTACACCATGATGACAAATCTGGCCATATGGCTCAGATACAAATCTTCGTTCTCGCCCGGTCTGAAAACCCTTCTCCAATTTTTCGTCTCGTTGTCCAAAATATACTGAGGCACGATGTTGCACTGGTCAATTTTCATATCCACCAGTCGGTGAATAATCTTTTCCTCTTCCTCACCAACTGCAAACTTCCCCAAAAACTCTTTTATTGATGCAAAAGTCTGTCCGAAGAACAGCCTGTAGTAGTTAAATTTCTCCTGCTTTCGGGTCTCCTTTTCTATTAGTCCGTTTTGCAGAAAAAACAAAGCTGAGACAGCCTCTGTAGTATTCTCCGCATTATTCAGCAGTTCTTTCACATAATTCTGAAAAACTGGGAGGGTAAATTGCGACTTCGGGTAATTTTTTTCAAAAACCATTGTCCCTCGATCGGCATACACATTAAGCAGACGCAACTTTACGTCCGGATTATCCGTTAGTTCCTCCGGCTTTGTCATTATGGCATTCAGTTTGTCCAGAAGTTCATTAGCCGTATCCGAATATCCGAATATATTATGGAAATCCCTTCTATTCAGCCCGTCAAAATCGATAAACTCACATTGCAAAGCCGTTTCTAATTCCTTTTTAATCTGCATAAAGAACAAGACCGAAGCAATGTAATTGGCCGCAATCACGATACTTCGTGTCTTGAGTCTTTTCAGTTCACTGTACATCAACGCATTATCCGGTTCATCCCCGGCTATTTCTGTTACTTTAAAAACATGTCGCGTATTGTCCGGTATCGCTTCTGTTACAAGGCGTGTCCAATAGGGCCTGATGGCATCCACGTCATCAAAAACCATATTCAAATCACTCTCTTCGTTCGAGAGCGCGTAAGGCGACATCACGGTCACATTTATCGCATATTCACCTTTATCCGAATTATGGCAGATGTTGAATCTGCACTTTCTGAAACTGCACAGCAGGTTTCCATCCGTACTGAATATAGCTGTTACCGATTTCTTTTCATACGTCTCTACTAAGTAAGTATCCTTGCATCTGCTCATTCCAGCTATACTTTTCATCAGTAGTGCATACACATCCGTACCTTCCGGATAGCGTAGCCTATAGCACAGCGTAGGAAATTCTATTTCCAGCGTTGCGTTTATCGTATTCAGGTCTTTCGCTAATTGTTTGATATAATAATATCCGAAACTTTTTTCGCGATTTTCTTCATCATACATCACATTGATGCCGCCGGTATTCGCTTTTGTATCCTTTATACCCGTAATGACTATAATGTCGAATTCAGCATTCAATATAGCCCTGTACGTATTCACGATATTATACACCCCTGTGATGGTCGTACCATAGTACACGGCATCATCCACGATGATAATTCTTTTTATTTTTTTGACGGTTTCAGCATCGCCAAATAAGAAAGGCAGGCTGTGTTCACTGCAAATTAGAGCAGATTCGAAGCCTTTTTTATTTTTCGTTTCCATAAAATCCATTAGTCTGGGACCCTTTCTTGGCACTGTAACAATAACTGTATCACCTTGCACCAGACCGATGATAGATTTTGTAATATGTTCGTAAAGTAAGTCTATGGCCTTCCTATAAAGTTCAGAATAACTTCTATTCATTTTTAGGGTCATAAAAAATAATTTATATGCAGACATCTTTTCCCGTCTACTTGATTAAGTCTCCAGAGTTATTTTTTTCTACACCGGACATTTCCAAAGCCGGTGTCTCTGTTCATTGGCCATTTCAGTTGTATTAATCCGTTCTTATCCATAGCTTATTTCTTAAAAAACATAATATCTGCAAATATAGGAAATAGAATTAGAAAAACAATGCTTTTTCTCAGATTACTAACAATCAAAATGCTATATATCATTAATTTATAAATATGTATGCCATTTCAATCTATAAATCTGTCATGAAACCTATATTTGTTATGTATATATATTATACCGATATTCGAATCTATAACAATACTCTAAAAGAAAAACTTTCAAAGTCACAATTACTGTAGTCAATGAACCTGATACTTATCACACCATTTTTCACAATTTTACGCCATAAAACTTGTCTTTTTCCAGCAAGAGAACTATCTTTGGAACATGAAGGCAGAAAAGGAAACTTTGAAAGAAAATGTTCTAATCGATATTGACGAATTCATGGATTCCCAGTTCGGTAAACCCGGAACACCTGAACGTGAAAGATTCCGTGAAGAAGCCCGTATTTATGTGAACGGACATACCAAAACTGCGGAATGTAGGAACTCCCAAAAGAAACGAAAATAACCGGCTTTTCCCGTCCGTTCCGGCGAGCCGGAGAACACTACCTCCATAACGTCAAATTCTTCTCTGATGCAGATGGAAAGAGGTGGTTATTTGAAAAGTCCACACTTAGCAGTCTGATGTATCTGATTGAATATTAATATCCTACAAGGTTCACTAGCAAATTAAGTAAGAACTGAACCTATTTTTGTAAGCAGCGCCGAACCATACAGATTCAAACACTTGATAATAAGCACATTACATACCATTCAATTAGTCCTAGCAGATTGGGGCTCTGGGTTCGAGCCCCAGGCGGATTTGAACCTCTCCCTATGACCCTAACAAATATCTGAAAATCACACATTTACTTTATTTCCCTCTTATATAGCGTTTTATTCAAAACTATTAATAATTAAGATATTAAAGTCCATTCAAAACCATAATCTATGTCTTATCCATGTCCTATGCATCCGTCTGTGATATGGACACAATTAATATTTATTTCTTATGAGACATAGTTTTTCCATCTACTTCTATTTGAAACGTAGAAAGCTTCAAAAAGACAGCAAGTCAACAATCATGCTCCGCATCATAGTCAACAACAAGGCCGCAGATGTAAGCCTGAAAACGTCCATCCTGCATGAGCATTGGGACAAGCAGAACAGGCGTGTTTCCGACATGAATCCAGAAGCACACGACATCAATGCATACCTGAACAAAGTAAGTTCCACATTGCAACATCATTACCAACAGGCCCAACTGGAAGGGAAGCAGCTTACGGCAAGCATGCTGAAACAACGCTTCATGACCACAGGATCCAACCCGCATTCCCTTTTGGAGATATTTGAAAAACAGGTGAAAGATGCGGACAGGCTGGCACATGCCGGACAAATCAGCATATCCCATTTCAACAGACATAAACTAGTCTACAGGCGGCTTGAGGAGTTCTGCAAGAAAATGGGCAGACAAGATATGCCACTGGAACAGTTCAACCGGCAGATGATACACGAATTGGAGCTTTTCTTCAGGACTGACTACAGGCTGTCAATCAATACAACAGCCAAGATGATGAGTATGGTAAGAAAAGGAATCCTATGGGCATACCGGTGCGGAATTATCCTGACCAATCCGTTCTCAACCTACCGAATAAAGAAGGAAGAAAGCCAGAAACAATACCTGAACAAGCAGGAAATAATAAGGATAATGAACAAGCGGCTGGATATTCCCAGACTGGCTTCCATCCGTGACATATTCATCTTCAGCTGCTTCACAGGCATCGCCTACTCAGACATCTGTCGGTTGAGAAAGGATCAAATCATTTCAGATTCCGGCAAGAGCATGTATATCCATCTGTACAGGACCAAGACCAACCACCCCGCATTCATCCCTCTCCTTCCCCAAGCCAAGAAAATAGCAAGTTTTTACATAAGAAAAGGCGAATCGGAATACCTGTTCCCGACCATCTCGAACCAGAAAAGCAATGCCTATCTTAAAGAACTTGCCGACATCTGCCATATCAGAAAAAGGGTGACATTTCATGTGGCCCGGCACACGTTCGCCGTGACTGTCTGTCTGGAAAACGGGCTTCCGATAGAAACGCTTTCCAAAATGCTCGGACATACCAATCTGAAGGTCACACAAGCCTATGCCAGAATCACGTATAGGAAAGTCACGGAGGACATGAAGGTATTAAAGAACAAGCTGAAGGACTGGAAGCCGGAATCCGGTCCGATGAAATCTGATGACATTTAATGAAATCTAATGACAACAGGCTCCGGCGGTTTGCAGCGGCATGAGAATGCGGATATCTTTGTTTCAAACCAAAAAGAACATTTTATGGGAACAATCATCACCAAATCAGACAAGGAAGTACTTCATTTCTTCGATGAAATGAAAAGGGTATCGGACCTCATAGACCATTTGCTGGCGGACAACCGGCACTTATTGGACGGGGAAAACTACCTGACAGATACGGAATTGGCCGGAAAGCTCAAGCTGAGCAAGCGTACGCTGCTGGACTACAGAAGCAGCGGCATATTGCCTTATTACCAGATAGGAGGAAAAATCCTATACCGGGAAAGCGATATCGTACAACTGCTGGAAAAGAACCGAAAAGAAGCGTTTTGACATCCGATTCTATTTATGGGAAAGAGGGTGCACTTCAAAATGTACATTTTGATGCACCCTCATGTTGTTATAATATGTACTCAAGATGTACTTCAGTTAATTCTTACCTTATAAGGTTATAGTCTAGTTGTAATTTTGCGCTTTATTTCCGGAAAGACACGGTCTGTAATGTCACTGATTGATTGTATGTGCCGAGACACGATTACCAAGATTCTCTTCCATTCAGTCGCTGATTTCGCGTGTGCTGTTACCAAGAGCATACAGGCCGATTATACGGTCTGCAACACCTTCCGCCATAATAGTTTCACACTTTTTAATAAGTTGTAGATCAAAACTTTAATTACGGTTACGGGGAGTAGATACGGTTACCTCGCCCAATGGAGTCTGGACTTATTTTTGCATTTTCCCGTTACGACGGTTCCCCGTCTGACGTTCTTCTTCTGTAAGGTGTGCATCCATCTCACCTTTCAAAGCTGCATTTAGGATACTTTCCAATAAAGGGGCAAAAACACCATCTTTACCTAACAAGGGCTTGCCCGCTTTTAACTGTTCAATAGCCTTGTTCTTGATACTTTCAAAATCAAATTCTTCTTTCATAAAAAACTATGTCAACAAAGTTAATATTTTATTTTACTCTTTGCTGACATAATTTAAATCACATCCTCTACTCCATTAGTCCCAGGCGGATTTGAACATTATTCAACACTTTTTAAACTTTCCGACTAATATATGATATTTATACCACTTCAAAATACATGATTTATGCGATTTCAAGATATTATCAGTTTTATCACATGAAAATGGTCAAACACAAGTGAGGTTTCTATAACATTTCCAATCCAAATACCGTTGCCATGAATACAGTTGATAGTCTATGTAAACAGCCGTTATATGGACTCCTTTTTCTTGGTTTAGGTCCAAAACTTCTCTGGTTGATATGTACCTTTTACTCCACCTAAACAATCCGAAAGTTTATCACTAATGTCTTGTATTTATGACTTTTTACAACTATGAATCATCTATGCTAAAATTTTATATAAAAGAAGTACCGAGATTCGTGATGATGATAAAGATCAGTCTTAAATTTACCCCTAACTATACTCCTGCTTATATATAATAAGAAGTTGGTTACATCTTTGAAGTTGGTTACATCTTTTTTTATGTTACTATACAACTGAATTTGACAACTAAGTCGCAAAACCGATTTATATAATCCATCTCCCTGTTGCTAAATGATGTTTTTTCAGCGAATAGTTCTACACTCACGGTGCTCCACACATTAAACCTTGAACAACCTTATTTGTTTCTATATTTTTGACTTTACAGTAGGGACAACAAAGTTTTTCTCTGTGATTTGAATATTCAAAATAATACTGTTATGTACTAACTTGTATGTTTGATCGTTACAAAGGATGATTCATAAGCTTATTTTCATGCTTTATTGGATGAACCATAAAAAAGATTTTGAGAGATGAACTTTATTTTTATATTACGGAAAAAATTTATATTTTTGTAGTAAAATCATTAATATGGGAAGAGTGCGTAAACCAACAGTTATAGATTTGTTCTCTGGTTGTGGAGGATTGTCATTGGGCTTATATAAAGCTGGATGGCAGGGATTGTTTGCTATTGAAAAAAGTCAGGATGCATTCAAGACATTGAAATATAATTTAATAGATAAGCTTGAAAAGCCACATTTTAAATGGCCTTCTTGGTTGCCTCTTCAGAATTGGGAAATCAATACATTTATTGAACAATATAGAGATCGATTGAAAGAACTGCAAGGTAAAGTGGATCTTATAGCCGGAGGTCCTCCATGTCAGGGATTCTCTATGGCAGGAAGACGACGTGAAGGCGATGTCAGAAATCAGTTGGTTCACTCTTATATAGAGTTCATAAGTTTGGTAAAACCCAAAATGATTTTTTTCGAGAACGTAAAAGGATTTACCCAAGAGTTTAAGAAAAATAAAGAAAAGGGAATTGCTTATTCAAAACTGGTATTGTCGGCTTTGAATAAATTAGGATATGAGACTGAAGCCCAACTGGTTAACTTCGGTGATTATGGAGTACCGCAAAAAAGAACTCGTTTTATTTTGGTCGGTATGTCTCGTGATTACTTTGGGCAAGGTGCAACCTTGGCAAAACTGTTTTTTGAGGATCTGAAAAAAAATAGATTTGATTTCTTGAAGATGAAGGGTCTTACTATTTCTACGACATTAGAAGATGCCATATCTGATTTGTTGCAGAAAAATGGGACAGTGAAGGATCAAGAATTTAAAGCTTTTAAATTTGGAGTATATAAAAATATAGGCTTGACCTCTTACCAACAAATGATGAGGAAAGATCTGAAGGAAGAAATGGCTCATCCTGATAGTCATCGGTTTGCAAATCATGCCCCATCTACAGTCGAACGTTTTCAGCTGTTGTTGAATCTTTCAGCAGCGAAAAGATGTTTGGATATAGGTGATAAAATTAAGGAACGGTTACATATTAAGAAGCATACTATTATACCTTTGGCTCCTGATCAGAAGGCACCTACTATTACAACATTGCCTGATGATTATATTCATTATTGTGAACCAAGGATATTGACAGTCAGGGAATATGCGAGAATTCAATCATTTCCTGACGACTATGCGTTCAAAGGGAAATATACTACAGGCGGAGATTTGCGAACTAAAGAAACTCCAAGATATACTCAAATAGGGAATGCAATACCACCATTATTCGGTGAGCAAGTAGGGTTAGCTTTAAATTTATTATTGCAGAAGTATGGGTGAACTGGTATTTAGGGTAAGTTCTGAATTGAAAAATATTTTAGGTCGTGATTTAATTACTAACGATTACATTGCGATATTAGAACTTGTAAAAAACTCTTATGATGCAAGTGCAACAAAAGTGGAGATCACTTTTGCACAAGATTGCATTACAATAGCAGATAATGGGAAAGGGATGTCTTACAACGACATTGTTAACAAATGGTTATTTGTTGGGTATTCTGCAAAACGGGACGGTACAGAAGATAAAGAGTCCGATTATCGGCATAAAATGAAGCGAAATTATGCGGGAGCAAAAGGTATAGGCCGTTTGTCATGTGATCGTTTGTCCCAACAGCTTGTTCTTACTACCTGTAGTAAGGAATCTAAGATAGTAGAAAATTTGGATATTGATTGGTCTAAATTTGAAGTGGATCAGTCAAAAGAATTTGATGATATCAAGATTCCTTATAATTCGTTGAATAAGGAAATTTCGTTTCCTGATAATAGTCGTTATGGAACCATCCTCGAATTGAAAAAACTGCATTCTGAATGGTCACGTCCTCGTATTATAACCTTAAAAAAAGCTTTAGAAAAACTGATTAATCCATTTGCGGAAACGAATGATTTCGTTATAGAAATCAAATCAAGTATAGATTTAGAACAAGATAATAAAATCCTTTCGGAAATCAAAGCCCTTGTAAATAAACCTGCATTAAATGACAAGGAGCACATTGAAATTGCCGACAAGCGTAATAAACTGGTAAATGGTATTGTTGAAAATAGAATTGCTGATATACTGTCTTTAAAAACGACTCAGATAGAGAGTGTTTTAAAAGATGGTATTATTACTACTAGATTAACAGACCGGGGAATTTTGATGTATGAAATTCAAGAAAAGAATAGTTATGATAAACTATCTGATGTAACTGTTAATCTATATTATTTGAATCGTGCTGCAAAATATAATTTCAGTATGAAGATGGGAGTGCAACCTGTTCAATACGGATCCATCTTTTTATTCCGTAATGGTTTTAGGATCTTGCCTTATGGAAATGAAAAAGATGATAGTTGGAAATTAGATCAAAGAGCCCAACAAGGTTATGCACGTTTTTTGGGTACGCGTGATTTGATAGGTCGTGTTGATGTGGAAACAGAGAATATCGAAGAGTTCAAAGAAGTTTCCAGTCGTGATGGTGGCTTGATTGAATCTCCTTCAACTATTCAGCTGTTCGATTATTTTACCTCCGTGCATCGACGATTAGAACGATATGTGTCAGGTGTCCTTTGGGGGCTAAGTTTTCTACAGAAAGAGTATTTTAAGAATGCAAAAATAGCTCAGGAACAGCGAGTTAAATTGCAAACTGAAGAGAAAGATAGCAGTTCGGCCGGCCATGTCTATGAGAGTATAGGAAGTCGGGTGGATTTTTTGCTGTTAGTGAAGAGTCTTGTAAATGATAAAAATATTCAAGTCCTTTATTATAATGCTGATTTGGCTAATATATTAGCCGATGTTGATGAAACAGAGATTATCCAGACACAATTTGTTGACGACCTTGAGACTTTGGCAACCGAAACTCATGACCGGGATTTGATTGCCAAGATTGAGAAATTCCGTTTGGAATTAGACAATTTATATAAACAAAAACGTGCTATGGAGCTTCGCTTGCAAAGGGAAGAAGAAAAACGTTTGGAAGCAGAAAAACTAGCACGGGAAGAAGAAAAGAAGCGTATTGAAGCTGAAAAGAAGTTCCGAGAAGAACAGATAGCTAAGGAAGAGGCTGTTTTGAAACGTCGCGAAGAAGAGGCTAAACGCAAAGAAGCAGAATTGAAAAAGATAGAGGCTGAACTTGCGGCTAAAGAGCAAGAGGCCAGGCGTAAGGAAGCTGAATTGAAAAGAGAGGAAGAAGAAAAAAAACGCATGGCTGCAGAGATGGATCGAGATGCTCAAATAATGAAAAATCGGTATCTATCTTCTGTTCGCAACACATCACAGGAGGTGGAAGATTTGATTCATACAATCTTGATATCTTCAAATGAGTTGGATTCTTTGGTAAAGATTATATCTTCTGGAATTAAGGACAACTCTATAGATAAATCGGATTTGGTATCAAATTTGGATGCAATGGCTTTTCACATTATGAGAGTGAATACATTGAGTAGACTGATAACTAAGGCTGATATTTCTATGTTGAGCTCTGCTAGAAAAGTTGATATAAAGGAATATGTTCAAGAGTATTTGTCTAATTTCTCTACTTCTGTAGAAATTGCTTATAAAATAGAATATCAGAATTCTATTATAAAGAAAATTTCATTATTGGATTTATCTGTGATTTTGGATAATTTGGTTAGTAATTCAAAAAAAGCTGGTGCTGATAAGATTTTAATCGTGTTTAATGCTGATGGTCGTAAAATCATTATGGATTTTAGTGATAATGGTTGTGGCGTGGATTTCTCAAAATATACAGTGTCTTCAATTTTTGAAGAAGGGGTGACAAATAGACGTGGGGGCTCAGGTATTGGACTAAGTACTATCCGTAACAGAATGGGAAAAGACATGAATGGTGAAATCCAGCTTCTTGAGAATGGCCTTTATTTTGAACATGGAGCTACTTTTAGATTAATATTTAATTGATATGAAACCTAAGAAAAATATTTTAATCATAGATGATGAGGATCAGACTAAAATTGTTGAAGGTCTTCAACTTAATCTGAAAAAGAATTTTGATGTTAATTTTATATTGATCAAAACGAATGATGTAGCATTCCAGAATGATGATGCTGATCTTGATATAATAAAAATTAAAGAGCGTATAGCCAATGATATTCAATCTATTACAGTCGATTTAGCATTAACCGATTATGATTTGGGGGATGAACATGTCGATGGATTGAATATAATAGAAATATTGAAAGAAATTCGTCCTAATGTGCGTGTTATTTTATATTCAGGGAATCAGGATAAAGTTATTCGTAAAATAGTGGGAAATAATCCGAATACAGAAGATTTGATTGCTGGTTTTAAAAAATTGTTGAATTTTGGTATTATTGATTTTGTAAGACGACCGGATTATAGAGATCGCATTATTAAATATTTGAACAGTAACAAAAAAATTCATTTGGAATCTTATTTCCTGATACAATTACGAAAATATAAGGATTATGAATTCAAGTCATGTTGTCCAGCCCTTAAAGGAATGAAGTTAGGAGAGATTGCTGATATGATTGAAAAGGGTTCGGATTTTCGTTCAAGAGAATGGATGCAGGAATTAATTGAACAATCTATAGCATATTTGATAAAAATCAATGAATAATATAATTTGTATTTATCCTTGTGATGAAACGACTGTTTTTCTTGATCCTCTTCAAGAAATTATAAAGCAAAATAAAATACCGGTTTTGAATGGTGATACTAGAGAAGAATGTCATTTACATGACATTTTTCAGTCGGTATCCGAAGCCGAATGTATTATATTCTTAGGTCACGGATCCAGTTCTTGTTTATATGGTAGTGGAATGACTGAATTTTTAGGAATTGATAATATACATTTGATAAAGAACAAAAAATTGATTCTTCTATCGTGTCATTCCTGTGAATTCATTGAAAACTATGAGTTAAATCCAGCAATTGGTTTTAATGATCTTCCGACAAGTATGGAGGAACTACGTCATATTCAAGACAATGATAGATCTTATCATCCTGAGTTGGATGAGAAAGACATTCTTTATTTCAATCAGGTTTTAATAAACGTGGTCGGAAAGTTTGTTGTTGACGTTATGCATAATGGATTTGTTCAGATTGAAGAAAAAATGAGACTATATATCAATAAAGAGATTTCAAAGATTCTGTTGGCTCCCCAAGGTTTACATAATAGGGAGATTGCTGATTTGTTGTACGAATTGAAGAATGAGATGATTTTTAATTTAAGTTGATATAGATTATAGTCTCAAACTGGGTAAGCATTCGGTAAACCACAGTTCCGTTTATGGGAAAGGCTATACCACCACATCCGTTGGAGTATAGCCTTTCACTTTTTATCATATTTTGTATATATCCACTTCATGCCTTTTGGGAATTCCTCTCCAGAGCCTGCATATAATGGCGCAACATATAGTCGGAAGAATAGCCAAGCATTTCCCTGACGTGTCCTTTAGGAATCTGGTTAGCCAGGGTAACTGTTACGACAAACGTATTGCGGGCCATCTGGGTGGTAAGCCTCTTGGAAATCCGACATTGTACCGAAACCTCTTTCAGGTATTCATTCATTTTCTGGACTGACGGGACAGGAAAACACGGACCTTCGGGATTCATCGGATTCCAGCCTCTGTATTTCTCCAGCAGAACCATTGCCGGTTTAAGAAGAGGAACACGGCTTGTACAGCTGTCTCCGACCTCCGTTCCTTCAGCACGGGTCCTGCAAATCCATAGTGTTCCTTCGTCATCCCTAAACAGGTGCGACGGACAAAGGGCGCTTATTCCCTGATAGGAAAGTCCGGTGAGCGCACAGAAGACGAACACATCCTTCACCCGTTCCAGACGTCCGGCCGGCATATCCGTTTCCATCACTGTTCTCAGTTCATCCCAGCCCAGGAAGGAAGGTGAAGTCTCCTCTTTCACGCACAGCCGTCCCAGTTCTTCCAGACACCTACCATCCTCCATCCAGCCCTTCTGCCGGGCCACCTTGAGAACCTTACGGAAACACTCCAAATATTTAGCCGCCGTATTCCAGGCCAGCCCGCGGGTTTCCTTCAAATACCTTTCAAATGCAGTGATGAACTTCCTGTCCAGTTCGGAGAACGCGATATCTTCCTTATTGTAAACATTCCGTATGACGGTCTCTACCAATCCGCAGCATCTGTTGTAACGTGCCAGCGTGGCAGGATGCAAATCCCCGGGAGAAGCCGCCCATTCGTCTATGCATTCCTTCATGGCCTTCAGAACCTGATGCCGTCCTTCTCTGGCATATAGAATATCCAGGATTTTCTTCGGAGTCAGTTTTTCCCCGTCATACACGGAATTCCTGTGGATGACATATATTCTATCCTTCAGTGTCTCAAGGTACATGTTCAGTTCCCTCGAACTTCGGTCTTTTCCTTTACTACGCATCCTTGCATTGTCCCATAACTCCACCGGTATAGAGCGCTGGATACGGATTTCATCCCGCTGTCCGTTAATTGTCACCCGAAGAACGACCGGTGCTTCACCGTTCTTCAACAACTTGTTCTTCAAGATAAAGAACATTACATTCAGTGTGTTTCCTTTCATACGTTCTGTTTTGGTGCAAACTTAGTAAATGCACTGGAATACAGCACTATGCGAAATTGCGCAATATTGCGAAGTATGATACATGCCTTTCCTGAACACGGCTGTACTTCCCAAATTCAACAATCAGATATTCTTGAATGACCAATTTTAGCAACAGCCAACATTAAGACATCTGATGACTTGTGCTGCCATCTGATGACACCACGTTGGCCAGCCGGACCATACCATTTATCTTTGCCTCAAACCAAACAACTATACTTTATGGAAATCGTAAACATTGAAGCCGATACTTTCAGAGAAATGATAACATCCATCCGACTGCTGAAAGAAAAACTGGAAAACCTCAAAGGCAGGCAAACCTCAAAAAGTCTGGATGACTGGATGGACAATCAGGAAGTATGCATGGCACTGAACATATCGCAGAGAACATTGCAGGCCCTGAGAAGCAACGGTACCTTGCCTTTCTCCCAGATTGACCGGAAAACCTATTATCGGAGACAGGATGTCATCAGACTGATTGAAAAAGGAAAGAAAAGATAATCCCGACAAAAGCGGAACCAATTCATACAAGCAGACAACTCTCCCTTATGTAAAAGGCTATACCTCACTATGCGTTGTGAAGTATAGCCTTTCCGTTTATCCGAAAACCCGGGCGACATCCTGCATGTCCTTCATGATACTGTTGTCCAACACACGGGCATAATGCTGTGTCATGCGGGTTGAAGAATGGCCGAGCATCTTCGACACATTCTGCAGGGCGACATCGTTAGCAAGGGTAACAGTCGTCGCGAACGTGTGCCGGGCCACATGGACGGTCAGCCGCTTGTTTACCCGGCACAAAGTGGCTATCTCTTTCAGGAACTCGTTCATCTTCTGGTTCGACGGAATCGGGAAACAGGGGCCTTCAGGATTTTCCGGATTCCAGTCCTTGTATTTCTCCAGAATGACAAGTGCGGGTTCCAGAAGCGGGACATTGCAGGTACAGCTTTCCTTATGAGTAGTAATCTTTACGCGAGCTTTGTGTATCCACAGTTTCCCCTCATTGTCCTTGTAAAGATGTGCCGGACACAAAGTCTTCACATCAATGTACGACAGGCCGGTCAGACAGCAGAACAGGAAAAAATCCTTCACGGTGTTCAGACGT
>ERZ779737.1374-NODE-1374-length-19223-cov-2.552118_pt1 | contig 19223 bp, 16 predicted proteins | sample MGYA00511889_ERZ779737 | MGnify/ENA primary metagenome ERZ779737 (study PRJEB29588, sample SAMEA2163575) | human gut metagenome | biome: human gut; feature: human-associated habitat; material: faeces | place: Denmark | collected 2008/2010 ...
CTTGCACAGGTGGTTACCATGTTGCACTTGACATAATATCCGCACCTACGCAAAAAAAGGACATTCCATTTGGAATGTCCTTTTGATATCATATTAAAATCAGAACTTAATCTTTTCAGCGATATAATCGTTGAGCTTGTCAATTGCAACTCTTTCCTGCTGCATTGTGTCACGGTCACGAACCGTTACACAACCGTCGTCAACAGACTCAAAGTCATATGTGATACAGAACGGAGTACCGATTTCGTCCTGTCTTCTGTAACGCTTGCCGATTGAACCGGCATCGTCATAATCTGTCATAAAGTCGGCTGAAAGCTGTTCATAAACCTTTCCTGCCTGCTCGTTGAGCTTCTTTGAAAGCGGAAGAACGCAAGCTTTGTACGGAGCAAGTGTCGGATGAAGTCTTAACACAACTCGTGTATCCTTTTCGTCAATAACTTCTTCATCGTAAGCCTCAACAACAAGAGCAAGGAAAAGGCGCTCAACACCGAGCGACGGCTCAATAACATACGGAATGTACTTCTCGTTTGTTGTTGGATCAAAATACTCAAGTGTCTTACCGCTTGTTTTGCTGTGCTGTGTAAGGTCATAGTCTGTTCGGTCGGCAACGCCCCAAAGCTCGCCCCAACCGAACGGGAAGAGATATTCAAAGTCTGTTGTTGCCTTTGAGTAGAAGCAAAGCTCCTCTTTTGCATGGTCACGAAGACGGAGATTTTCTTCCTTAATATTGAGAGAATAGAGCCAGTCACGGCAGAAACCTCTCCAGTATTCAAACCATTCAAGGTCAGTGCCCGGCTTGCAGAAGAATTCAAGCTCCATCTGCTCAAACTCACGAACACGGAAAATGAAGTTACCGGGTGTGATTTCGTTTCTGAAAGATTTACCGATCTGTGCAACGCCGAAAGGAACTTTCTTACGGCTTGTTCTCTGAATGTTAGAGAAGTTCACGAAAATGCCCTGAGCAGTTTCGGGACGAAGATAAATTTCATTTTTGCTGTCTTCTGTAACGCCCTGGAATGTTTTGAACATAAGGTTGAACTGACGAATGTCGGTAAAGTTGTGCTTGCCGCAGTTAGGGCAAGGAATCTCTTTTTCCTTGATGTAATTCATCATTTCTTCGTTTGTCCAGCCTGCAACATTTGTGCCGTCAAAATCTTCAATAAGATTGTCGGCACGGTGACGGGTTTTACATTCCTTACAGTCCATAAGCGGGTCTGAGAAACCGCCGAGATGACCTGATGCGACCCATGTCTGCGGATTCATAAGGATTGCTGAGTCAAGACCAACATTGTACTTGTTCTGCTGAACAAACTTCTTGAGCCAGGCATTTTTAATATTGTTTTTTAGTGCAACACCGAGCGGACCGTAATCCCAAGTGTTTGCAAGACCGCCGTAAATTTCAGAACCCGGATAAACAAAGCCTCTGTTTTTACACAAAGCAACGATTTTATCCATGGTTTTTTTGCTGTTTTCCATAACTTAACCTCTCTTTGCGGATAGATAAAAATAACCACTAAAATAATACAATTATTTGCAACTGTTGTCAAGTAAAAAGACTTCGTCACAGCATTTGTTGCGGTCTGAAAATAATAATTTGAAAAAAATTTACAAACTTGCCAAAAAACACTTGTAAATGTAATCGTTTTGATATATAATGTAGTTACTCAAAATTTGAGTAACAAAAAAGGAGGAATTAGCGATGAAAAAATCATCCAAGGTTCTCAGTTTGGTACTTGCAGTTCTTATGGCAGTATCCTGTTTTTCAGGTTTGACCATTTTTTCTGCATCAGCTGAAGAAACCGACACAAAAATTTATTTCGATGTAAGTACTGCCCCTGCAGAATGGGGTACTACAAAGAACGTTTATTGCCATCTTTATGCAATAGCAGGTGATGAATTCCCTGAAACATCTTGGCAGACACCGCCTGAGAAGTGCGCTAAAGACAAGGAGACAGGTCTTTACTACTTTGATACAGCAAAGATCAAGAATGAAGACGGTACGCTCCACGGCGGTCTTAAGGACAATGCTGACTATGCTGTAATCTTCTCAACAAAAGACACCAAAAAAACAACTCACCAGACTTGTAACATAACACTCGGCAAGCCTTGTCTTGGCGACACAGTTTACCTCACAGGCGGTAAGGTTGAGAACACAGAGGACTCATCAAAGCTTGATGACGGTGCAACATGGAGAAATAACAGTGACAACTACGGTCCTAAGGCTGCAATCACATCAACAGGTAAGGTTACAAAGGGCAGATTCCCTGTTTACCTTTCAAGAGCTGAAATGGTTGCACAGGCACTCTTTAACTGGGCTGTTAAGAATCCTAACCACTACACTCCCGAAACTGTAGCTAATATTTGTGCAGAGGTTGAAGCTGAGCCGATGGATGTTTACAACACTTATGCTGAAGTATATGCAACACAGCTTGCTGATCCTGAAGCATATCCTGATTGTGCTCCTCTTTCAACAATTGCTACACTTCTCGGTGTTGATCCTTCTGTTACAGAAGAGCCAACAACTACAGAGCCTGCTACAGAAGAGCCGACAGAAGCTCCTACAACAGAGCCTGCTACAGAAGAGCCGACAGAAGCTCCTACAACAGAACCTGTTACAACAGAGCCTGTTACAACAGAGCCTGTTACAGAGCCTACAACAGAAGCTGTTACAACAACAGATCCTATTTATGTAGTAGCCGGTGCAGAAGAATTTGCCGGTCTTAAGTGGATTGGTGACCCTGTAAACGGTGCTCAGAATGTTATGACAAAAGACGGCGATATGTATTCAAAGACATTCGCTGCAACACCTGCCGGCGATAGCTATCAGGTTAAGGTTGTTAAGAATGTAGCTAACGGTACAGATCCTGAAACAGGTGAAACAGTTTGGGATCAGACTTGGATCGGTTACGATAACACAGAAAACAACCTCACATTCGATGTAACAGCTGCTTGCGATGTAACAGTAACATACAATCCTACTACAAATGAAATCAATGTAACGGGTGACAGTGTTAAAATCGTTAAAGATCTTAAGGTTGATTATGTATTACCAGTTGGTAACGGTTTCCAGAGCTGGCTCAACGGCGAGGACTGGAAGGTAGACGCTGAGTCAAACAAGATGGAAATGGTTTCTGACAAGGTTTACAAGATTACATTTAAGGGTGTAACATCGTCAGATAACTATGAATTTAAGTTTGCTGCTAACGGTTCATGGGCTGCTAACTGGGGTCTTCCGGCAACAGAGAACAGTGCTCCTGTCGGTAAGGACTTCGACCTTACATTCAACGGTGAGAATATGGTTCTCGATACTGTAGCTCTCGGTTATGCAGAGGGTTCATCAATTGATGTAACACTTACACTTGACCTTTCAGGCTTTGACTATCCTTCAAAGCAGGGCGCTAAGGCTAATATTACAATTGAAGGCGATCGTCTTCCGCTCCTCGGCGATGCTGACGGTGACTTCTCAATCACAGTTAAAGACGCTACAATGATTCAGAGAATTGCAATCGGTCTTTTAAGCACAGACGCTTCCAAGGTTTGCGACGCTAACGAAGACGGCAGAATTTCTGTTAAGGACTCAACAATTGTTCAGAAGTATGTTGTTAAGGGTTACAACAACACAGGTAATGTAGGTTCACCTATTGCCAGTGCTGAATAATTTTGATTGATTTAATCTGAAATTACATTTTACCTCGCAGGGAATCCCCTGCGAGGTTATTTTTTGTCATAAAACAAGGAAATTTTGCCGATAAAGATGCAAAGTGTAATAATGTGTGTTATAATAATTCCAGTGAAGTGTTACAAGGAATGTTCAAAAGAAAAGAGGCGAAAGATATATGTATATCCATGATATTTCAAAGGATACTCTTACAACCGAGGTATATCCGGGAGATCCGAAAACGGTTGTAACTCCGCTGAGAAGTATGGATGATGAAGAATGCAATCTTTCGCAGATTTCGATGTGTGTTCATGCCGGAACACATATTGATGCTCCGCTCCACTTTTGCCCTGACGGCAAAGGGATAACCGATTTAAGGCTAAACACCTTCTACGGAAAATGCACCGTAATAACGGTCAAGGGCGTTTTGACGGGCGAAGATATGGACAAGCTGTTGCCGTATTGCAGAAAGCGGATACTGTTCAGGGGGAACGGCGATACCTATCTTTCGCATTCTGCCGCAATTGTACTTGCACAAAGCAGAGTGGTGCTTGTCGGTACGGACGCCGAGTCAATCGCTCCGCCGTTTGATGAAGTAAAAACGCACCGTGAACTGGGCAGAGCAGAAATCGCCGTGCTTGAAAATCTCAATCTTTCGGGGGTTGATGACGGCGAATATGATTTGTGCGCTTTCCCGATAAAGCTCGGCGGTCTTGAGGCGGCGCCATGCAGGGCGATACTTTTTGAACAGGAAAAAGGATTAAACTAAGGTGATATTTATGGTAAAAATGGTAGTATTTGATCTTGACGGCACACTTATAAATTCTCTTACCGATCTTGCTATAAGCGTGAATTATGGCTTGAAGCTTAACAGGCTTGAGGAAAAGCCTGTTGAAAATTATAAAACATATGTCGGAAACGGCAGAGAAATGCTCATCAGAAGGGCAATGGGTGACGCGTGGACCGATCATGAGCTTTTTGAAAAGGTCAAGGCTGATTACGACAGACACTATGCCGTCCATTGCAACGACCACACTGCCGCATATGACGGTTGTGCAGAAATGCTTGAAAAGCTTGCACAAAAAGGTATTAAAACGGGTGTGCTGTCAAACAAGCCCGATGAATTTGTTGATAAAATGCTAAAAAAAGCATTCCCAAATCACAAGTTTACTCAGGCATGGGGGCAGAAACCGCAGTACAAGACAAAACCCGAGCCTGATGCTCTGCTTGCACTCCTCAATATGAGCGGTGTAACTCCCGAAGAATGTTTCTATGTCGGCGACAGCGATGTCGATGTGTTTACGGCAAACAATGCAGGCATAAAAATGGCAGGTGTTTCATGGGGATTCAGAGGCAAAAACGAGCTTATGAACGCCGGTGCGCCGTTTGTTGCAGACACAGCCGAAGAACTTTTTGACTACATTTGCAAATTTATATAATAGTATGAACAAGATAAACTATCAGAAAGAACTCGACAGGGTGATTGACAAAATAACGGGGGAGGGAAAAGTCCCAAAGCTGCTTTTGCATGTGTGTTGCGCCCCGTGTTCGTCATACTGCCTTGAGTATCTTTCAAAATATTTTGATATCACGGTCTATTTTTACAATCCGAATATTTCGATTGCGGATGAGTATAATTACCGCCTGAGCGAAGAAAAGCGTCTTGTGTCGCTTATGCCGTTTGAACATCCTGTAAAGGTGGTCGAGGGCGATTATCTGCCCAAGGATTACTTTGATTATGTCAAAGGCCTTGAAAATGAACCCGAGGGCGGAAAGCGGTGTGAAAAATGTTTCAGACTGCGACTTGAATCCTCTGCACGCTACGCAAAGGAACGCGGCTTTGATTATTTTACAACCACGCTTACAATCAGTCCGCTGAAAAATGCGCAGTTGCTCAATTCAATCGGTGCGGAGCTTGCCGAGAAGTACGGCGTTCCGTGGCTGTACAGCGACTTCAAAAAGCGTGAAGGCTACAAGCGTTCAATCATCCTTTCAAAAGAATATGACCTCTACCGCCAAAACTACTGCGGTTGCGTTTTTTCAAAAAGGGATAGTGTTGAAGAGGAAAACTAAGTTAATACATCAAAAGACAAATCCCCGCCGGAATTTCCGACGGGGATTAATCGTGTTTGCAAATTATTTAACTGAGATTAACGCATATTAACTTGGTTGTTTTACACAACCGATTTGAGGTATTCGACAATTTCCTGCTGTGTACTCATTTCAAGCACCTTTGCGGTTACTTTGTCTGCCTCTTCTTTTGTCCATGTGGAAATTATCTTTCTCACATTGAGAACCGACGGAGCGGAAACGCTGAATTCTGTGAGCCCGAATGAAATAAGCAACGGAATCATCAGCTTGTTTGCGGCAGCCTCACCGCACATTCCGACCGAAATGCCGTTCTGAACACCGCACTCAATTGTGCGTTTAATCATTCTGAGAACGCTTGGCTGGAGGGGAGAGTAGAGGTAAGACACATCGTTGTTGCCTCTGTCACAAGCCATTGTGTAGCCTGTGAGGTCATTTGTGCCGATGCTGAAGAAGTCTGCCTCTTTTGCAAGCATATCTGCGATAACTGCCGCAGACGCTGTTTCAACCATAACACCAACCTGAATGTTTTCGTTGAAATTTATGCCCATATTGCGTAAATCGGCTTTGCATTCTGCAACAAGCTTTTTGCCCTCACGAAGTTCATCCATAGTTGTGATGAGCGGGAACATAATCTTGATGTCACCGAATGCGCTTGCACGCAAAATGGCTTTAATCTGTGATTTAAAAAGTTCACGGTTTTTAAGGCAATATCTGATTGCACGGAATCCCATGAACGGATTTTCTTCTTTTTCAAGTCCAAGGTACGGAATGTCCTTGTCACCGCCGATATCAAGTGTTCTGATAATCAGCGACTTGCCCTTTAAGATAAGAGCCGCCTTTTTGTAGGCCTCATACTGTTCGTCCTCTGTCGGAATTGAAGTTCTATCCATGAACAGAAACTCTGTTCTGAAAAGTCCGACACCCTCGCCGTCTGCGTCAACTGCCTTGACAGCATCTTCAGGTTTTCCTATGTTGCAGAAAAGTTCATAAACCTCTCCGCTTGCGGATTTTGTTTCTCGTCCCCTGTAATTTTCAAGCTCTTTGCGTTCTGCAAGAAAAGCGTCACGCTTTTTGGAGTATTCTGCAACTGTGTTATCATCCGGATTAACAATTACAGCACCCTCACTGCCGTCAACTACAACTGTGTCGCCGTTTTTCAGGCTTGATGCGACACCCTCAACACTGAGTACGGCAGGAATTTCAAGCGCTCTTGCAAGAATTGCAGAGTGGGAAGTTGTTCCGCCTGTTTCAGTAATAATGCCTGCTATGTTTTCTTTTACAATACCTGCCGTAACAGAAGGAGTAAGCTCTCTTGCAACAAGCACCGTGCCTTTTGGCGCGTCACTTACTTTAATTTCGTTTACTCCGAGAAGAATGCCGAGAACACCGCTCTTGATATCTCTGACATCAGCCGCACGCTGTTTTGTAAGCTCATCGTCAGCTGCCGAGAACATTGCAATAAACATATCGCACATATGCTCAAGGGCAGATTCTGCACATTGACCGTCTGCAATCAGCTTTTCAATTTCACCGCTGAGATACGGATCTCTGATAATCTGAATGTGACCTGCAAGAATTTCTGCCTCTTTTTCACCGGCTGAACTGCGAAGATTTTCTGCCTGCTTTTCAGTGTTGTAGCAAAAAGCGTCAACTGCTGTCTTAAAACGCTGTGACTCTGCTTCGGTATCTGTTACGGTTCGTGGAGTGTATTCAAGCGAATGTTCTTCAATAAGCATTACCTTACCGATTCCGATACCCTCGGATGCAGCTGTTCCGTGTAGCATAATCTTCACCTCTTGTAACTGTTTGTCCGTTGTCTTACTCGCCAAGACCGCTCTCTATGAGCTGTGTTGCTTCTGCAAGCGCTTCGTTTTCGTCAGCTCCGTCGCAAACAATCTCAATGTCGCTGCCGCACTTGATGCAGGCTGCAATAATGTTGAGAAGGCTCTTTGCGTTGTACTGATTGCCGTTGAATTTGATTGTTACTTCACAGCTGTATTTGCCCATAGCTGTTGCAAAAACCGATGCCGGACGCATATGGAATCCCTGCGCATTTGTGAGTACGAGTTGTTTTGATACCATAATAAAATCTCCTCTATAAAATAAATTTGTGTTTTGAAGTTTTGAATCTAATGTCGTGAAAGTTCTTTGAGTTTTGAGGGGTGGCACCGGCTTTTACACCGGTGCCGAGGAACAAAACATTTCAAAAAACGGGTAATAGCAAATTAATTATTTTTTAATCGGTCTTTTGAGAAGTGCAAGCATAAACATTGAAACTACTGCACCGATTGCAAGAGCAAGGAGGTAGAAATACCATGTACCCTGCATTGTTGCGAATACGAAGATACCGCCGTGAGGAGCCATAAGCTTACAGCCAAAGAGAGCTGAAAGTGCGCCTGCTACTGCAGAACCAACGATACATGAAGGGATAACCTGAAGCGGATGACCTGCTGCGTAAGGAATTGCACCTTCTGAGATGAATGAAAGTCCCATTATATAGTTTACGGGAGCATTCTTTCTTTCTTCATCTGTCCAACGATTCTTGAAGAATGTGTTTGAAAGAGCGACTGCGATTGGAGGAACCATACCGCCGATCATAACTGCTGCCATAATGATGTATGCCTGATCGTCTGCGTTTGCAAGGTTAAGTGTTGCGAATGCATAAGCTGCCTTGTTGAAAGGACCGCCCATGTCGATAGACATCATACCTGCGAGGAGCGCACAGAGCGGAACCATCATTGCAGGGTTAGAGGCAATAGCGTTAAGGCCGTTTGACATACCTGAGTTAATCATACCCATGAACGGGTTGACTGCGCACATTACAACGAGAATACCGCCGAGTCCGAGAAGCGGATAGATGAGAACGGGCTTGATACCCTCAAGAGCCTTAGGCATCTTATCGCACATTTTTTCAATACCGAGCATTAAGTAACCGCCTACGAAACCTGCAAGCAAGCCACCGAGGAAGCCTGACGGAACTGTTTCTGCAGCGGCAGGATCCATAAAGGTTGCGCCTGATGTTGCAAGGAAACCGCCTACAAGACCAACGAGAAGACCGGGACGGTCTGCAATTGACATTGCGATAAAGCCGGAAAGGATAGGAACCATAAGGTTAAATGCCACACCGCCGAGTGTCTTAAACCATGCGGCTGCTGGAGTTACCGTACCGAATGCACTGCCAACCTCCTGTGCGTTTACACCGCACGCAATATCAATGAGGAATGCGATTGCAATGAAGATACCGCCTGCTACAACGAACGGGAGCATATGTGATACACCGTTCATAAGGTGACCGTAAGTGCCGCCTCTCTTCTTTGGAGCATCTGCAGAACCGCCTTTGTGATGATATACGGGAACTTCTTTGTTTACAATCTTGTTGATAAGCTCTTCCGGCTTATGAATACCGTCTGAAACGGCACACTGTAAAACGGGCTTGCCGTCAAAACGAGCAAGATTTATTGTGATGTCAGCGGCAATGATGATACCGTCACAATTTGCAATTTCTTCTTCGGTAAGCACATTCTTTGCACCGCCCGAACCGTTTGTTTCAACCTTAATCGGAATGTTAAGACTGTCGCCGGCTTTCTGGAGTGATTCAGCCGCCATATAAGTATGAGCAATACCTGTTGGACAAGCTGTGATAGCAAGAACTCTGTAACCCTTCTTTGCAGGAACTTCTGCCTTTGGTTCATCGGGGAACTTCTCTTTTTCTCTTGCGTCAATAATCGAGATGAATTCTTCCGGAGTTTTTGCGGCTTTAAGCTTTGCGGTAAAATCTTCATGCATCAAAAGCTGCATAAGTCTTGCAAGAACTTCAAGATGAACATCACCGTCTGTTGTTGCGGCAATCATAAAGAGCAGCTTACAGGGCTTACCGTCGGGCGAGTCATAATCAACACCGTCTGGAACTGTGATAGCCGTGAGGGCGGGAGCTTTTACAGCTTCGCTCTTGGCATGGGGAATTGCAACCTCCATACCTACAGCTGTTGTGCCGAGTTCTTCACGGTTGAGGATTCCCTCTTTGTAGGCTTTAACATCCTTGAGGTTTCCGCACTTTTCATGTAATGAAACAAGTTTGTCAATTGCTTCGCTCTTGTCGGCAACTTTAACGCCGAGAGCAATACCCGATTTTTTTAATAAATCTGTGATACGCATATTTTTCTCTCCTTTTTAATTAAAATTTTGCAAGCAATTCATTTATTTTTTCTTTTGTGGCAAGTCCGTCAAGAAATGCCGTTGCATTTCCGCACACACTGCCCAATTTCAGCGCATAGGGGTAGCTTTTTGTCTTTTCATATCCTGCCACAAAGCCTGCTACCATTGAGTCTCCCGAACCGACTGTGTTAATTACCTTTTCTTTGAGGACTCCTGCTTTGTGTCTTTTTCCAAATTCGTCAATGAGCATTGCTCCGTCACCGCCGAGTGAAATCAAAACATTTTTTGCACCGAGTTTCTGCAACTCTTTTGCATACTTTTCAATATCATCCTCGGTGTTGATTTCAACTCCGAACATTTCGGAAAGTTCCTGTCTGTTCGGCTTGATGAGGAACGGCTTGTACTTGAGTGCGTTGAGTAAAAGTTTTTTTGTTGCGTCAACTACAATTCGTACATCCTTGCCCTTGATTCTTTCAAGGATTCTTTCATAAACATCATCAGGCATCGTATTCGGAATGTTTCCTGCAATTACGATTGTGTCGCCGTCGGATATTCTGTCGATTTTTGAAAACAGCCTTTCAAGTTCGCCTTCACTTATGTGAGGTCCCTGACAATTGATTTCTGTTTCAACGCCGGCTTTGATTTTTATGTTGATTCTTGAAATTCCACTTTCAAGCTTAATAAAGTCGGTGATAATCCTGTCGTTGCGAATACCCTTTTCAATGGCGTCACCCGTAAAGCCTGCAACAAATCCGAATGCCGTACTTTCAAGGTCAAGCTCTGCAAGTACGCATGAAACATTGATTCCCTTACCTCCGTAGTAATATTCTTCGGCGGTTGTTCGGTTTGTTATTCCCGGAACAAGCGAATCAAGTCTGACAATGTAGTCAATTGACGGATTAAGCGTTACGGTGTAAATCATTTTTTACCTCCTTTATCACCGTTACCTGCGAAAAGTCCGGCGTAGGCAGTTTGTCGGTGATTATACAACATTTTTGCAGAGGGGCAAATGTTACAGGATACACCCTGCGAAATTTTGAATGGTCTGCAAGAACAAATGCCATATAAGATTTGTTGATTGCCGTTTCCTTTATATGACCTTCTTCAATGTCAGGTGTTGTGAATCCCGAACTGATGTCAATTCCGTTTGCTCCCATAAAAGCTTTTGTAAAGTTAAAGCAGTTTATGCTTTTTATTGCTTCGGCACCCACAACAGCCTCGGTAAGCGGTTTTATTTTTCCGCCTACTATATATGTCTGCATACCCTTGTGGATAAGCATTCTGGCGTGTGTTATGCCGTTTGTAACATATGTTGCGTTTGTATTTGTAATGTGGTCAACAAGCTTTAATGTTGTTGTTCCTGCGTCAATATAAACAAAGTCAGAGTCATGGATAAGCTTTGCACAGTATTCTGCAACCAGATCTTTTTCATCGCTCATAACGGTTTCACGATTGCTTACCGCATCTTCAAAAATACCCTCGTTTCTGGTGATTGAAGTTGCACCGCCGAAAACTTTGGTGAGCTTTCCCATCTCATCAAGAGCGGAAAGATCTCTTCTTATTGTTGACTCGGATGAGTCAAGCAACTTTGTTAATTCCGACACCGTGACCGAATTTTTTTCTTCGAGCAAATCAAGTATTGCACGATATCTGTCCTGTGTAAGCATTATCCTCACCTCTTGACTATATTATAACACCCGTTTCTTAAAAGTCAAGCAAAATCGGTCAAAAAAATTCAAAAAAATTAAAGACAGCAAAATTAGCTAACAAAAAAGTGTCGAGCGTTATTTAAAAACAGTATAATTTTACCGTTTTTGCAATTAAAATTGGTGTTTTTGTTTTTCTTCATTCAAAATCAGTCAAATTAATTATTTTGACTATAATTCTTTTAGCGTGTTGACTGCAAGGTGTTTTTATACTACAATATTAATCGTTGTGTACAAAAAAAGCCTGCAAGTTTTTTGCAGGCTCAAAACGGCGAAATCACGCATTTATATTTTTTGTTTTTTATGTTTTTTTATACATATATATGTTATATGTCATTCTGACAAATCTTCAATGACTGTGATTTTTCGTTTTTCGGAGATTATAATATTTTCCTCATTCATCTTTTTTATTTCACGCATCATTGCACTTCGGTCAACAGAAAGGTAATCTGCAAGGTCGGAAAGAGGGAGAGGAAGATAAAAGGTGTTTTTTCCTTTTTCGGTTTTAATGTATTCAAAAAAAGTCAAAAGCTTGCTCCTCAGCGTCTGCTGACAGAGAATGTCTGTGTGAGCAAGACTTTTTTTATGAGATTTTTTGATGTATGCACTTATAATCCGCTGGTGTTTACTGCAATGCTTTTCACAACAGGCTGTAAATTTTGAGTATTTCACGAAATCAATTTTGCAGTTTGTTTTGGCACTCAGATAAAAAATTCTGTTGTCTGATTCGGGTACAATGCAGGTGACGATTATGTCGCCCTTTTCATAAAAAGAAATAATTCTCCGCTGATTTTCGGCATTGTCTGTTGTCAGATAAACAGTTCCTTCTTTTATGATGCAAATTGTGTCATTTTCGGGTGAATATGTAGTTATGATTTCACCCCTTTTATACTCTCTTTCAATAGGTTTAAAACACTCGTTTATCCCGATGAAATCTGATTTTTTAAGCTTTGCACCGCCTATTTCTTCTATCATTTGCAACACTCCATAATGTGTGGCGTTTTTTATCTTACCACAAGATATAGTATAGTATATCACATAATTGTTGCCTGTGCAACAGTATTTATATTGTAATTATTGTATAATTGGTCTTGCATTGCAGGGATAGTTTGGTTCCTTGCAATTTTATTACACAAAGCATTTTTTAAACGGCATTATTGAAAAATTTATTTTTTTATTCGGATTAACAGATATAGGATATTTTTACCAAGGAAGTACCGCAAAATAATAAAAAGGGGAAGGATTATGAGAATTATTAAGCGTAACGGCTCAGAAGAAGATTTCAACATTGAAAAAATTATTAATGCCGTTAAAAAAGCAAACGGTTCGGGGGAACACAAGTTCCTTACAGACGAACAGATTGAGGATGTTGCTGACTATGTTGAATATAAGTGCAACAAAATCAGGAGAGCAGTGTCCGTTGAAGAAATTCAGGATATGGTTGAGGATCAGCTAATGGCAAAGGGTGCGTTTGAGCTTGCAAGAAGATATGTGCGTTACCGCTACAACCGCTCGCTTGTTCGTAAGGCAAACACTACCGATAACAGGATTCTTTCGCTTATTGAGTGCAACAACGAAGAAGTAAAGCAGGAAAATTCAAACAAGAACCCGACTGTAAACAGCGTTCAGCGTGACTATATGGCTGGTGAGGTCAGTCGTGACCTTACAAGAAGAATGCTTTTGCCGGCTGATATCGTTGAGGCTGATAAGGAAGGTATTATCCACTTCCACGATTCGGACTATTTTGCACAGCATATGCACAACTGCGATCTTGTAAACCTTGAGGATATGTTGCAGAACGGTACCGTTATCAGCGATACGCTTATTGAAAGACCGCACAGCTTTTCAACGGCGTGTAACATTGCAACTCAGATTATTGCACAGGTTGCAAGTAACCAGTACGGCGGTCAGAGCATAAGCCTTGCTCATCTTGCACCGTTTGTTCAGGTTTCCCGTGAGAAAATCCGCAGAGAAACTCTTGCGGAAATCGAAGAACTCGGTGTTCATCCCACAGAAGAGAAAATCAACGATATCGTTGAGCAAAGACTTCGCAAAGAAGTAAACCGTGGTGTTCAGACAATTCAGTATCAGGTTGTTACTTTGCTCACAACAAACGGTCAGGCTCCGTTTGTAACCGTGTTTATGTATCTTAACGAGGCTAAAAACGAGCAGGAGAAGAATGACCTTGCCCTTATTATAGAAGAAACGCTCAGGCAGAGATATCAGGGTGTTAAAAACGAGAGCGGCGTTTGGGTAACTCCGGCTTTCCCGAAGCTTATCTATGTTCTCGAAGAGGACAATATTGTTGCCGGCTCAAAATATTATTACCTAACGGAGCTTGCCGCAAAATGTACGGCAAAGCGCCTTGTACCCGATTATATTTCCGAAAAGAAGATGAAAGAACTGAAAGTGGACAAGAACGGGGAAGGACACTGCTATCCATGTATGGGATGCCGCAGTTTTCTTACTCCGTATATTGACCCGGAAACCGGAAAACCGAAATATTACGGACGTTTTAACCAGGGAGTTGTGACGATCAATCTGGTGGATGTGGCATGTTCTTCCGGAAAAGATGAGAAAAAATTCTGGAAGATTCTCGATGAGCGTCTAAAACTGTGCTACCGGGCACTGATGTGCAGACATAAGAGACTTCTTGGCACACCGAGTGATGTGGCTCCGATTCTGTGGCAGAACGGAGCGCTTGCCCGTCTGAAAAAGGGAGAGACGATCGACAAACTTTTATTTGGCGGTTATTCCACCATCTCTTTGGGATATGCGGGATTGTGCGAGTGTACCCGTTATATGACAGGTGTTTCCCATACGGAGCCGGAGACCGGAACACCATTTGCACTGCGTGTCATGCAGCGTCTGAATGATGCCTGTGCAGAGTGGAAAGAAAAGGAAAATATGGATTTCAGTCTGTACGGTACGCCGCTGGAATCCACTACCTATAAATTTGCAAAGTGTCTGCAGAAGCGTTTTGGTATCATAGAGGGCGTAACAGATAAAAATTATATTACGAACAGTTATCATGTGCATGTGACGGAAAATATCAATGCTTTTGATAAACTGAAGTTTGAGTCACAGTTCCAGAAGCTGTCTCCGGGTGGTGCAATCAGCTATGTGGAAGTACCAAATATGCAGGATAATATTGATGCCGTGATTGCCGTCATGAAATACATTTACGATAATATTATGTACGCGGAGCTCAACACGAAGAGTGATTACTGTATGGAATGTGGCTATGACGGTGAGATCAAAATTGTTGAGGAAAAGGACAGCGGAAAACTCGTCTGGGAGTGTCCGAACTGCGGAAACCGTGATCAGGATAAGATGAGTGTTGCACGTCGTACGTGCGGGTATATCGGAACACAGTTCTGGAATCAGGGACGTACACAGGAAATCAAAGAAAGAGTATTACATTTATAAAACATGGAAGAAAACAAACGGAAACAATATGCCCATTTGTATGAACACCATGAGGTAGAAGATCCACAACCCCGGGAAGAGAAAGAAAAACCCATCGGGCCGAGTGGCAGAAACCGCCATCGGCCGATGGTGGAAAAGGTATGCAGACGCATCGCCTTTTCTTTCCTGGCCATGGCGGTTGTTCTGTTACTTGCATTGAATTATTTTCAGATCAAAGAGGCAAAAAAGGAAGCGGTTTTGGAATATATCCGCAAAGAAAAGCAGCAAATGAAAAATCGTGAGACAGAAAAGACGGATCAGCTTGCAATCTTAGACCAATATGATATATTATATAGTATGTATCCGGATCTGGTTGGATGGATCAAAGTTGACGGGACACCAATCGATTATCCGGTGATGCAGGATCATACAGGCGGGGAATATTATCTGAAACACAATTTTGAAGGAAAAGATGATAATAAGGGAAACCCGTTTGTTTCCGCAGATGCCAGCATTGATCCGATGGATCAGAATATTGTGATCTTTGGGCACAACGTAAGTGATGGAAGCCAGTTTGGAGATCTGGATGCCTATCTGGATAAGAAATTTTACAAAAAGCATCCGGTGATTACTTTTGATACGATTTATGAAACTGGACAATATCAGATTGTTGCGGTGGTAAAGACACATGTAAAGGAAAAAGACGAATCCGGATTCCGTTATTACTGGTTTCGAAATTATAAAAACCGGAAAGAGTTTCAGAATCTGCTGGATTTTGTGGAAGAGAACCGTGTGTATGATACAGGGGAGCATCTTATCTATGGAGATACCACAATCATGCTCTCTACCTGTGAATACACGGTAAACAATGGGAGACTCGTAGTCATAGCAAAAAGGATATAGGGCAGAAGATGAAAAAATTAGGGATGATGAAAACGATACTGATGATGGGATGTGCGCTGGCGTTGCTTTTTGCAGCCGTTCCGCAGCCGGTTATGGCGGCGAACAGCCAGATGAATCTGACGGTTGGAACAACCAATGATGCAAAAGCCGGAGATACGGTAACGGTACGTCTGGTCGGAAGCAATAATCCGGGACTTTCGACATTTGCAGCAAGACTGGCATATGACGATTCTGATCTGGAATATGTAGGAACCACATGGGCAAATACGATTTCTTCGGATTCGGGAAATATTGAGCTGGTTTCCCCGGTTACGGAAAATAATCAGCAGGCACTTAATCTTTCGGCAATTTTAAATAAGACTTATTCCCAGAATGAAACCATTGCCACGGTTACCTTTAAGGCGAAAAATGCATATACAACGATGCCAGTTACCCTGACAGTGCGTGAAGTGACGGATGCAAGTTACAATCCGGTTACGGTTACAACGGTTGTGGATGCTTCTGCAGGACAGACACAGAGCCAGTCACAGTCCCAGAGCACTTCCCAGAGTCAGTCGGACAGTCAGGATGACACAGAGTATACAGATGATATAGACGATACGGACGATACCGATTCGTACGATGATACAGACGATACGCAGGATTCCCAGAGCAGCAGCGGGAATACACATAAAACTTCATCGAACAAAAAGAATAACAGTGGAAATACATCAAAAAACGGAAACCGGACAGATGCAACACCAAAGACAGGTGCGGTTGATCTGCGGATGGTATTTGGAGCAGCAGTAATTGTTTTTTTACTGGTAGCAGCAGGCTGCATCCGTTTCCTGAATAAAAAGAAAGAGTAAATTATGAATTATGCTGGAATTAAGTATTGTGACATCGCAAACGGTCTCGGCTGTCGGACGGTACTGTTTGTATCCGGATGCCGCAATGCATGTAAGGGCTGTTTTCAGCCACAGACATGGGATTTTACCTATGGAGAATGTTTCGATGAGCAGGTACAGCAAAAGGTGCTTGATTCACTGAAACCGGAGTATATAGAGGGAATGACCCTGTTGGGAGGAGAGCCGTTTGAGGAAGAAAATCAGGAGGCTCTTCTTCCTTTTATGAAAAAAGTAAAAAGTTTGTATCCGGATAAGAATGTCTGGGCATTTACCGGATATATATATGATAAAGACCTGATTTTGGGAGGCAGAAAACATACGAAAGATACGGATGACCTGCTTTCCCTGATCGATGTACTGGTGGATGGTCCATTTATTGAGGAACAGAAGGATATTACGCTCAAATTCCGGGGATCGGTCAATCAGCGCATTCTTGACTTGAAAAAAACCATGGAAAGTGGCAAAATAGTTAAGTTGATGGAATAGTTATGAAAACGAGGATGGATACATATGAAAAAGCATATTAATGCATTGTTGGGATTTGTCTGTTATACAATCGGTGTGATTGCAGCAGCATATTACGGGTTGTGGAAGATGCTTGTGCTGCCGCTTCATACTCTGGCAGTTTCTTTTCTGGCAGGGGACCTGAATGTCACACTGCTTGCGGTATGTGTTGTCAAAATACTTTTTTCAACAACGATGGCAGGATTGATCTGGTGCATTGGCTATATAGCCTATAATCACTTTAAAGGCACACAGGATCCGGACTGGGAAACTATGGAGAAAGAGTACATGGCAGAAAAAGAAGAGAAAGAGAGGCAGGCATCGTGATTTTACGGGTTCCGGAATATTATGAGAAATTTTCCTGCATTGCATCCCGCTGCAAGGACAGTTGCTGTGCAGGCTGGGAAATTGACATTGATGAGGATTCCTATGCATATTACAACAGTGTGGAAGGCAAATTTGGCAAAAGACTCAAAGAAAGTATGTATGAGGCCGATCCGGATGATGATGGCGGTGGATACCGTTTTAAGCTGAAAGGGAAGAAACGCTGTGCCATGCTCAATGACCATAATCTCTGCGATCTTTATACAGCACTTGGGGAAGAGGCTCTGTGTGAAGTGTGTACAGAATATCCGCGTTTTTCCCTGATTTACGGAGATGTGGAGCAGAAAGCACTGAGTCTTTCCTGCGAGGAAGTCGGACGGATTCTGTTTGAGCGGACAGAACCGGAAAAGCTGGTGGATATAGAGCTGCCCGGAAATTGCGATGACGGTGAGGATGATCCGGCATATGTTGCATTCATGGAATGGGTGCAGCAGGAGTCGGTGAATATTCTGCAGAATCGTACCCATAATATTCCGGAGCGCATGAGAGAGTTTCTGGCGTGGTGTGACCGTGTACAGACCGTGATCAATTATGCACAGGCAAAAGAGGATATGTCGGTACTGGCAGACTGGAGATACGAAGATGCCGGTCATGAACTTCGGGAGTGGGAGCAGAAAAATATTGAGGGAAAAGAGAAGCCGGTTCGTGCACTTTCTTATGAAGATTTCGAGGAACGTTTTGCGGTTTTTGCCGATATGGAAGAGCTGGATGATGAATGGGTTCACACCAAGGAAGAATTCGAAAAGCTGTATCACAAAGATACCTATGAGGCATTTCTGACAGAATATATGCGATCATCGGATTATTCGGAACTTGGCTATGAACATCTTCTGGTTTATTTTGTGTATCGTTATCTGATGAATTCGATATATGATTATGATATTTTATCCTATGCCAAAATGATTGTGATGGCAACCCTTGTGGTACGAGATATGGATGCGGCACGTTTTTACAGAAACGGTGGCAAATTCACAATGTCTGACCGTATTGATGTAGCGCGTATTTTCTCAAAGGAAGTGGAACATTCCGAAGGAAATGCACAGGATCTGAAAGAAATGTGTATGATGGAAGAAATTGCGAAAGTGGATGCACTTTGCAGACAGATTTAAACGTTTATAACAGAGATAAAACAGGCATCTGGCGAACCCCGGATGCCTGTTTTGTATTATGCTTCACATGTTTTTTCAACGCGTTTTCCTGTGAACAATTGTATAATAATTGGAAATTGTGACTAAATGATGTAAAAAGTAAGTAAAAAATGTGATATTATCGTTAAAACCGAATCGTTTTTTTACTTGGGCTGATTACAACATAATAACCACAATAAACTGATTGAATAAAACAGGGATTGAATAAAACAAAAATAAAATAGAATTCTGCTCTTGTTTTATTTGATGATATGGTATATTATAATAAAGTATACGAAAGGGACGTGGTAGATATGGTAAACAATAATACACAATTTTTTAAAACACAACCAGAAAAGACAATATCAGTAGAAGGAATACTTGAGCAGGTATATCTTGC
>ERZ779737.1380-NODE-1380-length-19181-cov-6.965806_pt1 | contig 19181 bp, 10 predicted proteins | sample MGYA00511889_ERZ779737 | MGnify/ENA primary metagenome ERZ779737 (study PRJEB29588, sample SAMEA2163575) | human gut metagenome | biome: human gut; feature: human-associated habitat; material: faeces | place: Denmark | collected 2008/2010 ...
GGAGTTCCAGCCTAGTAGACTTGTTAACTGAAGCCTTGTCAACTAATAAGTTGAGACTTGCGAAACTTAAGTAAGATAAGTAAATAGAATATATGATGAACCAAAAACTACTGGCTGCCGCCCTGATGCTGTCGGGACTGGTGTCGGGCACTGCTGCAGCCGAAAACCGTTACGGGATGTCCCGCCCCGTTGAACAAATTCCGGAAGAATCTTTTACGGCACCGAACGATAACGTTGGTCGCTACATCAGCCAACGTCCCAAGCCGGAGGAGCGTCTGTTTCAGTCGGATATCATCGAAAAGAAAATTGCGGAAATAAAAGCGTTGCTGAAGAATCCTTATCTGGCCTGGATGTTCGAGAACTGTTTCCCAAATACACTGGATACCACCGTGCACTTCCGTATGCTGGACGGTAAACCGGACACTTTTGTCTATACGGGCGACATCCATGCCATGTGGTTGCGCGACTCGGGCGCACAGGTATGGCCTTACGTACAGTTTGCCAACGATGATCCTCAATTGAAGGCGATGCTCGAAGGAGTCATCCGCCGTCAGTTTCTGTGCATCAATCAGGATCCTTACGCCAATGCTTTCAATGACGGTCCCAAGGGCAGTCAGTGGGAGACCGACCGTACAGACATGAAGCCCGAACTGCACGAGCGCAAATGGGAGATAGACTCTTTATGCTATCCGTTACGGCTTGCCTATCACTATTGGAAAGTGACGGGCGATGCCAGTATTTTCGATGAAAACTGGCTGAAGGCTATCGGTAACGTACTCCGCACCTTTAAGGAACAGCAACGTAAGGAGGATAGGGGACCTTACCGTTTCCAGCGCAAAACCGAACGTGCTACCGATACTACCATCAACGACGGTTGGGGAGCCCCTGCCAATCCGGTTGGCCTGATAGTCTCCATTTTCCGCCCGTCGGACGATGCTACGACCCTGCCTTTCCTCATTCCGTCCAACTTCTTTGCCGTGACTTCTTTGCGGAAAGCGGCCGAGATTCTGACGGAAGTGAACAAGAATGGGGAACTGGCACGTCAATGCACGGATCTGGCCAATGAAGTAGAGCAGGCTCTGAAAAAATATGCCACCTGCGAGCATCCTAAATATGGTACAATCTATGCTTACGAGGTAGACGGTTATGGCAGCTGCATGCTGATGGACGATGCCAATGTTCCCAGCCTGTTGGCTTTACCCTATCTGGGAGATGTCGATATCAACGATCCCATCTATCAGAATACACGCCGCTTTATCTGGAGCGAGGACAATCCTTATTTCTTCAGGGGAAAGGCAGGCGAAGGCATTGGAGGACCGCATATCGGATACGATATGGTGTGGCCCATGAGCATCATGATGAAAGCTTTCACCAGTCAGGACGACGAGGAAATCAAACAGTGTATCCGTATGCTGATGACAACCGATGCCGGTACCGGTTTCATGCACGAATCCTTCCATAAGGACAATCCTGAAAAGTTCACCCGTAAATGGTTTGCCTGGCAGAACACGTTATTCGGTGAGTTGATCATCAAGTTAATCAATGACGGGAAGCTGGATTTATTGAACAGTCTGTAACGAATAAACTTTCAAACAAACATAATGTCATGAAAATACTTTCATTTACTACAGGTATATTGCTGTGTGGACTGCTGGCTGTGGTGCCGTCCGCATGCGTTTCACAAAAAGAAAACAGTACGGCTGGTGCCGATTACCTCCGTTACGTAGATCCTTATATCGGCTCGGGTGGGCACGGACATGTATTTGTAGGTGCCAGTGTCCCCTTGGGCATGGTACAGGTGGGGCCGCAGAACATTCATAAAGGTTGGGATTGGTGTTCGGGCTATCATTACTCGGACAGTGTACTGATAGGATTCAGTCATACGCATCTCAGCGGTACTGGGTGTGCCGACTTGGGCGATGTGCTTCTGATGCCTTATGTAGGCGATGTCCGTACTGCCCGTGGCGAACAGGATAACATCAAGGGAGCCTGTTCGACCTATTACTCGCACGAGAACGAAGAAGTTGCTCCCGGCTATTATTCGTTGCTGATGGATAATGGTGTGCGTGCCGAACTGACGGCTACCGACCGTGTCGCCATTCATCGTTATACTTACCCCGAAGGAACACCCCGGCTGTTGGTGAACTTAAAGGAAGGTAACGGCGACCGTGCTTTTGCGACTGCGTTGAAACGGACGGATGAATATACGGTTGAGGGATACCGCTTTTCCAAGGGATGGAGTCCGCAGCACAAGGTATTTTTTGTGCTGAAGTCCGATCAACCGATTGAGAGTGTGGCCGTATTTGACGATGATGCGGCTGTCGGATCAGATAGCCTTTCCGGCGAAGCGGTGAAAGGGGTACTGACCTTTCGGAACAATCCGAAGAAGGTGCAGCTCAAGGTGGCCCTTTCATCCGTCAGTTGTGCCAATGCTCTGGCTAATCTGAAAGCGGAACAACCTGAATGGAACTTTGAGAAGGTTCGTTCGGATGCCGAAAAACGTTGGAATCGCATGCTGTCGTGTGTGAACGTAGAGAGTGGTGACGAACGTGGCAAGAAGATTTTTTATACCAGTTTGTATCACATGTTCATTGCTCCGACACTGTATGCCGATGTGAACGGAGAGTTCCGTGGGCACGATGATAAAATCTACAAGGCCGACTATTGGACTAACTATTCTACCTTCTCATTGTGGGATACGTACCGCACTCTTCATCCCTTACTCACCATTATCCAGCCTCAGTTAGTGCCCGACATGGTGAATTCCATGCTGAGTATCTACGATCAGCAAGGTAAGTTGCCCATCTGGCCGTTAGTGGGAGGCGAAACCAATCAAATGCCGGGTTACAGTGCTATTCCGGTAATAGCAGATGCTTATCTGAAGGGTTTCCGTGGTTTCGATCCCGAACGGGCGTTGAATTACATGGCTGCCTCAGCTACTTACGACAGGCAGCGTGGGGTTCCTTACGTGATGGAAAAAGGCTGGATACCGTGTGACAAAATGCCAGAAGCCACTTCCATTGCCATGGAATATGCTGTAGGCGATTGGGGGCTGGCCATGATGGCTCAGAAGATGGGTAAAGAAGATATATATAATACTTTTTGGAAGCGTGGGCACTACTACGAACAGTATTTTGATAAAAGTATCAATTTTATCCGTCCGAAGATGGACGACGGCAGTTGGCGTACGCCCTACGATCCTTTCCTGTCTATTCACGGATGGGGTGATTTCTGTGAGGGCAATGGCTGGCATTATACTTTCTTTGTGCCTCAACATCCCGAAGGACTTATCAGTCTGATGGGCGGCGACGACCGCTTTGCCAGCAAGTTGGATTCGCTCTTTGTGGCCGAAGGTGATATGGGTGAGCAGGCTTCGGCCGACATCAGCGGACTAATAGGCATGTATGCCCACGGCAACGAACCCAGTCATCACGTGGCTTACCTCTATGTTTATGCCGGCCAGCAGTGGAAGACGGCGGAGAAAGTCAGTTACATTCAGCACAACTTCTATACTGACCGTCCCGACGGTATTATTGGCAATGAAGATTGTGGTCAGATGTCGGCATGGCATGTACTGTCTGCTTTAGGATTCTATCAGGTTAATCCGTCTCACGGAGTGTATGTTTTTGGCAGTCCGCTCTTTGAGAAAGTTACCATTAACCTGCCGGAAGGAAAGGCATTTACGATAGAGGCTCCGGCCGTAAGCAAGGACAATAAATATATCCAATCTGTCCGACTGAATGGGGAGTCCTATCCGAAAAGCTATATCACGTACGAAGATGTTATGAAAGGCGGTACATTGACCTTCGAGATGGGCAACAAGCCGAATAAACAGTTTGGTGCTGCTCCGGCAGACCGTCCCCGTTCCTATTAGTTTAGATGATTTATGAAGAAGAAAGACGCAGCAGCTTTAATATTGTATGGTGGGGCAGGAGCCTTGTTGCTTCTGTCCGGTTGTGCCGATGCACAGACAGCTTCGGAGCGGGACTATCTGCGTTCCGACTATTACACCCGTGGCATTGGTGTCTATCCGGGCAGTCCGGAAGAAGACTTCTCGCCCGAGTTGTTACCCGGAGGCAACCAATATCGTAACCTGGCTCTCCTGCGGGCTACTTATCAGTCGTCGGCTTACGATTACAACCTGACCTCGCAGCTTCTGACGGATGGCATCGTGACCGACCGCAAGCCTCCTTACTTCGAGCTCCGGACTGCCGGGGGGAGTGTCCCCAAAAGGGAACGGGAATGGATGATTGACGGAGGGCCGTATTCGCGCAATAGTGTGCGTGGTGAAGATGCCTTTTTCCAGTTTGATATGCACCATTATGGCAAAACTGTTACCCATGCAGTAGTCACCGGTACATTGGTGTACGACGATCGATTGGCTCAGGGTGGGTACGAAATGACGTGGGAAGCCTCGAACGACGGTACTACTTGGACTGTACTGGCTGTGAACCGGGGAAGCGGATTGCCCGGCAAAGCCCGTAATGGTCGGGTAGAGGTAAACGACCCCAATAAACAGACCGGTACTGTGTCCATGCCAATGCGCCAGCTGGAGGAGACCTTCCGTTTTGCCAATGCTGCGTCTTATTCATCCTATCGCATCCGCTTGCGGATGAAAGGTGCTTATGAGTGGACTTTCCACGAAGTTGAGTTTGCCGATGCTCAAGGACCCGTCGATTTGAAGCCTTCTCAGTTTTTCACCAGTGCATGGATGAGTGCCACTGCGGGCAAGGAATGGGTCAGTGTAGACTTAGGTACCCGTTCGGAGTTTGACAAGGTAATTCTGCACTGGGTGAACAAGGCTGTCAAAGGAAGTATACAGACTTCAGACGATGCCCGTACGTGGCACGATGTAGCTTCGTTGCCCGGCGGAACAGAACTGGCAGACGAAATCGCTGTCGATGGAAAGGGGCGTTATGTTCGTGTCTGTATGGACCAGTCGGCAGACGGGGAATGCTACATACTGAGTGAATTGGAAGTAATGGGTCGGGGAGGACTTCTGCCCCATGCGGCAGCCATGCCCGTAGCGGCAGACGGCAAACTGCTACTTTCGGGCGGTGGATGGCAGTTGCAGCGAGCTTCGGAGGTGCAGGCCGTAGGCGAGGACATTTCCTTGCCTGCTTATAAACCTGAAGGGTGGGTGACAGCTACCGTGCCGGGCACCGTATTGACTTCGTACAAGAATGTAGGTGCGCTGGCCGATCCGAACTATGCCGACAATCAGCTGATGGTATCTGAATCGTTTTTTAACTCCAATTTCTGGTATCGTCGTGAATTCCAGTTGTCGCAATCGTTCCGGCGCGACCGGGTTTTTCTGAACTTCGACGGCATCAACTGGAAAGCCAATGTTTTCCTGAACGGACAACTGGTAGGACGTATCGAAGGTGCCTTTATCCGCGGTAAGTTCGATGTGACACGGTGGGCGAAGGAGGGTACAAACGTTCTGGCCGTAGAAATCATCAAGAATGAACATATTGGTGCCGTGAAGGAAAAGAACAAACAGAGTACGGACTTCAATGGCGGTATTCTGGGTGCGGACAATCCTACTTTCCATGCCACCATCGGCTGGGACTGGATACCGACCGTACGCGGACGAAACATTGGTATCTGGAACGATGTGTTTCTGACAACGACTGGCAAGGTAACCGTACAGGATCCTTACGTGCAGACCCAATTGGCTTTGCCCGACACCACCCAGGCCCGACTGATGGCAGAGGTTGTGGTGAAGAATCACGACGCCAATGCCGTGAGTGGCATCTTGTCGGGCCGGATAGGCGATGTACGTTTCGAGCAACCCGTCAGTTTGCAGGCCGGTGAAGAACGGACGGTTGTATTCGATGCTGACCGTTTCCCACAACTTTGTATGCAGCATCCTCGTTTGTGGTGGCCCAACGGTTATGGCACCCCTTATCTATATGATGCAAACTTTACGTTCAAAGTAGATGACGAAGTATCCGATACCCGTGACTTCAAAGTCGGTATTCGTCAGATGACGTTCGACGAGAAGAACGACGTGCTGAACCTCTACATCAACGGTCGCCGTTTCATTGGCCGTGGTGGTAACTGGGGCTTCAGTGAGTCGAACCTGAATTACCGGGGCCGCGAATACGAGACTGCCGTGGCTTATCATGCAGACATGAACTTCACCATGCTTCGCAACTGGGTAGGCATGATTGGCGACGAAGAACTGTATGATGCCTGCGACCGATATGGCATCATGATCTGGCAAGACTTCTGGCTGGCCAATCCTGCCGACGGTCCCGATCCTTACAATCCGGCAATGTTTATTGCCAATGCCGAGGACTATGTGAAGCGCATCCGCAGCCATGCTTCACTTGCTTTGTATTGCGGACGTAACGAGGGTTTCCCACCCGAGACTATCGACAAGGCTTTGCGCCGTATCGTAAAGGAAGAACACCCGGGACTTCATTATATTTCCAGTTCGGCCGATGAGGTAGTGAGCGGTCACGGTCCTTACCGTATGCTTCCTGCCAAAACCTACTTTACATTGGAGACCGGTAACGACAAGTTCCACAGCGAGCGGGGCATGCCCAACGTGCTGACTTATGAGAGTTTTCTGCGTACCTATTCCCCCGAAGGCATCTGGCCGCAGTCTCATCAGTGGGGCATGCACGACTATACTCTGGAAGGGGCACAGGGCGCAACTTCTTTTAATGAGATCATAGCTTCGGGATACGGTCAGCCACAGAGTGCCAAAGAATTTGCTGATCTGGCTCAGTGGGTGAACTACGATGGGCATCGCAGCCTCTTCGAGTCGCGCAGCAAGAACCGTATGGGATTGCTGATGTGGATGAGCCATCCCTGCTGGCCTTCGATGGTGTGGCAGACATACGACTATTATTTCGAACCGACAGCCGCTTACTTTGCCATCAAGAAAGCTTCCGAACCGTTGCACATCCAGTGGAATCCGGCTACGGACGATGTAGAAGTGGTGAACTATCATGCCGGCCGGCATCCCGCTCTGAAGGCCCGTGCACAGGTGCTCCACATGAACGGCACCGTAGCTTGGGAGAAGGAAGTCAAAGTAGACAGCCGCGAAGATACCACCGAAAAGTGCATCCGACTGCAATTCCCCGACAACCTGAGCGAAGTACATTTCATCAGGTTACTGCTGGAGGAAAATGGGAAGACTGTTTCCGAGAATTTCTATCACCGCAGTAAGGTCGAGAACAACTATCAGGCTTTGAAACAGCTTCCGAAGGTTACTCTGCATACGCAGGCAGCATATGCGAAGCGTGCTGACGGTGAATGGACGGCCCGAATCACTGTCGAGAACCGCACTGCCACTCCGGCTTTGATGATCCGGCTGAATGTGGTAGGCGATGAAGACGGCATTCAGTTCTTGCCCGTGTTCTATTCCGACAACTATTTTGCCCTGCTGCCGGGCGAGAGCAAAGTGATACATGTCCGTTGGAAAGACGTAGATACACGGGGAAACACCCCCCTGCTGAAAGTATCAGGCTATAATGTAGAATAAAAAAATGGAGTGAGTATGTGGTTGCAATTGATTGTTGTACTGGCTGCTATTGTGATTGGTGCCCGTTTGGGAGGCATCGGGTTAGGAGTAATGGGAGGCGCAGGCCTGGCCTTGCTTTGTTTTGTTTTCGGGCTTCAGCCTACGGCTCCTCCTATCGATGTGATGCTGATGATTGTAGCCGTTATTTCGGCAGCTTCGTGCATGCAGGCTGCCGGTGGACTCGACTATATGGTGAAGCTGGCCGAAAGGTTATTGCGCAAACATCCGGCATGGGTTACGCTGCTGAGCCCTTTGGTTACTTATCTGTTTACTTTCGTGGCAGGAACAGGGCACATAGCCTATTCGGTGCTTCCTGTGATAGCCGAAGTGGCACGCGAGACAAAAATCCGTCCCGAACGTCCGTTGGGTATTGCTGTCATTGCTTCGCAGCAGGCCATTACAGCCAGTCCCATTTCGGCGGCTACGGTGGCTTTGCTGGGCATGCTGGCTGGTTTCGACATTTCCTTGTTCGATATTCTGAAGATTTCCGTTCCTGCTACGCTGATCGGGGTACTGGTGGGTGCCTTTTGTTCGATGAAGGTAGGCAAAGAACTGGTGAACGATCCGGAATACCAACGCCGTCTTAAGGAGGGGATGATAGAGTCTCGTCTGGCCGAAACGACTGTATCGTTCGATTTGCAGAAAGCCCGTATCTCAGTAGGCATATTTCTACTGGCTACTTTTCTGATTGTATTGTTTGGTTCGGTTGATGCCTTGCGTCCTGTATTTTGGGCAGATGGCAAGCTTGTTCCACTCGACATGCCTTCCATTATCGAAATCATCATGCTCAGCACTTCGGCTCTCATCCTGATTATCTGTCGGATCGACGGTATCAAGGCTGTGCAGGGAAGTATTTTTTCGGCAGGTATGCAGGCTGTGATTGCCATTTTCGGTATTGCCTGGATGGGCGATACATTCATTGCCGGCAATCTGTCTTCGCTGACTTCCTCCATCGAAGGTGTTGTCCAGTCCATGCCATGGCTGTTTGGGGTGGCGTTGTTTGTCATGTCCATTCTGCTTTATAGTCAGGCTGCAACCATCCGTGCCGTACTCCCTTTGGGAATCGCATTAGGCATTTCTCCCTGGATGCTGATAGCATTGTTCCCGGCTGTGAATGGCTATTTCTTTATACCCAATTATCCGACAGTGGTGGCAGCAATCAATTTCGACCGTACAGGCACGACCCGCATCGGGAAGTACATTCTCAACCATTCGTTTATGATGCCGGGAATGGTGTGCACCATCGTGAGTATTGCGGTAGGATTGCTGCTGATCTGGCTGTAGCTTTAAAAACTCTCTTCAACGATGTTCCTGAACTGTCCCCAGACAGCATGGTTTCGGTAGATCGACTGGCAGCCGTAGGGCACATGAAGGGTACCTTGTTCGAACAGTTGTTCCGCTCCGACAAAGGTTTCGTCCTGGCATACGGGCGGAAAATCGTTTGCTTTGATGTACAGGTGTTGCAGCGAAGAGCAACCGTCGAAGCAATATTCAGACAGATAAGATACAGATGCTCCCAATGTCAGCGATTGTAATTGCCGGCACTGCTGAAAACATCCATGAGGGATGAGGCTGATATTATCGGGCAAGACAATGCTTTTGATTGCTGAAAAGGCAAAGGCTTCTTGCCCGATCTCCTTTACGGACGAAGGCAAGTCGATCTGTTGTAACCGGGTGTTGTAGAAAGCATATTCCCTGATTGTGGTGATGGTCGACGGTATCTGGAAGTATTCTTCTTTTTTCCCTTCCGGATACCATACCAGTTCTGTCATTTTTTGGTTGTATAATATCCCATTATCGCTGCTAAAGGCCGGATTGACTTCCGGAATGTCCAGGATGGTCAGACTGCTGCAACCTTCCGAGGGAGCAAATCGTGCCAGCAATGGTGAGAAATGAAGGACAGACAAAGAGGTACAGTTTTCGAAGGCATTTCTTTCGACCGTCGTTACTCCTACCGGAAGGGTCAGTTCCTGTAACCAGATGCAGTTGGCAAACATGCCTTGGCTGACTGTATTGGCAGTTGTGAAACGTTGTCCGTCGTAACTTGCACCACCGGCCACAATCGAAGCATCGTTTAAGTTAAGTCGCTGTAATCTCCCGTCGGTATTCTCTCCTTCGATGTCCGTTCCCATCATGTCGCGCAGATAACGGATGTCTGTCCCGTTCAGCGGTCCGGCTATACTGAGGGTAGTGAACTGGTATTTTTCCTGTTCTCCAATTGCTTCATGAAGGGTTCCGGCTTCTGTCAGTACGACCACCTCACCAGTCTGGAACTGGTACACCTTACTGCGTGTCTCACCAATGGAGTTAGCGGCATAGGCTTGTATGTAGTAGGTGGTTTCTAGTTGCAGGTTACCGATGCGTGTTTTCCAGCGCTTTTCTTCCGGACTACCCAGTTTGATTTGTTGTTCCTGTTCATCTTCCTCGGCCCGGAAATAAAATCCGGTAGCGGTGATTTCTTCTCCGCCATCGTCCAGAATTTCGCATTCAAGGGTGATGCTGCTCGGTCCCTGGTTCAGCATTTTCAGGTCGCTGACAGTAGGTTCTGTATTGGGGACTGTTTCAAAACTCATTGTCTCACTGCGCACGGTGCTGTATGTGTTTCCGGCTTCCAGGCGATAATAATAAGTGCTGCCCGGATGCAGTCCAGTCAATAGTGTCGAGACATCCTGCTCCTCGGTGACGGATATGTCGACGGATTCGGTCATGTCAGAAGTCAGTCCGTATCGGAACCGAATCTTACTGACGTTACCTTCTGCATTCGGCGCTACCTTGCCCGAAAGCAGGGCACTTGTGCGCGTAATGTCCCTGGCTGCCTCTATGCTGACCGACGGAGGCAGGTTCACCGGTTCTTCATCCTTACTACAGGCTGTAAGCAGGAATATGATCCATATATAGATGTATGTACGGAAATGATTGGTCATTTTTTCGAAAGGATTTAGAAGTTAATACCTACTCCGACAGCGGCTTCCCAATACTGAAGACGGATGGTCATAACACCCGCCGATACCACCATCCGTCGGAAGCGGTAAAGGCAACCGGCTTCCGCACTGATACCCCGGTACGAAAAATCGGTGTTCAGCAGCAGTGCACTGTTATCATATTGTTCCCAGGCCACATCCCGCTGTCCGTAACCCACGCCTTCGTAGATGCAGAAGTCGGCTATCAACCGGTGAATGCCTCCCGCCATCAGCATCCAGCGTCCTTTTTCTGTCCGTCCGGTGTAGTAGGGGGCTTCATCCGTTCCGGGCAGAAGTCCGTTCCGGTCGCATTCGCCCTGGGTATGAGGCATGCCGCGGAAATCTTTCTGTACCAGCAGATACGCACCGTGTCGCCGCATAAGTGCCAGGCGCAGTCCGGCCGAAGGCCCGTCGGCCTGTATACCTGCGTTGAGCAATATAAGCCTGCGCCAGGGCTCCCGTGGCCGGCGGGACCGTTGAGGCGGAAGCGGTGGCAGATGCTTAGCCAGGTACAGGGAGGTGTCGGGCAGTACAGGCCGCTTTTCAAGCGTTGGCATTTCTACCGGATACTGATATCCGAGTGGCGGTGTCAGCATCAGTTCGTAAGTCATACGCGATTCGAGCGGTGCCGCAAAGCGATAATCGCGCAACACGCCCCATTGCGGATGTTTGATGGTTATCATCACACTGCCTTTGGGCAGGTATAACCAGATTTCTCCTACATCGTTTTTACGTTTTACGATGCCCAGAGGAGAGGAGAATACAAAATCCTTGTCACCTACTATTTTGATCAGGGCACAGGCTTCATCGTTCAGGTCGCGCACCGGGTCAATGTAGGCTGAAATGTCATTGGGCAATATACGGAAATGGCGTACGGTAAAGTCCTGTGCCAAGGTGCTTCCTGTAGGTAAAAGCAGCAGGAGGACCGGCAGCAGACTGAATAGTAGGACGGATGAAGTACGTTTCATTGCAGGTTAAAGTTATTGATGTTGAATATTTCGTTTTCTGGCAGTGGCGTATGGTCAGCTTGCATACGGGGTTGCCAGGTACGTACGTGAATCTTCGGGGCTGTTTCGTCACGGAAGTCCCACAGCAGGAACAGATACCCGTCGTCGGCATAGATGTCCGACCGGTACTTCTGTCTCAGGCTGACTCCGTAAATACCTTTCACCGTAGGATGGCGCATGATGTGGAAATCGCTGAACTTCACGTCGATGCTGCGGTTGGCCTTGAACACTTGTTTCAGACGGTCCAGATACTGCCGTTTGCTCTTAACGTTGTAGACGACCTGTGCAGGCGACAGGTAGCCGGTTTCCTTTTGCGACGTGTGTACCACGGTGCCTACCACAATAAGGGCGTTCTCGCTGAACAGCTGTTCCAGAAAGTCGATGTCCTTGGTCGTATACGAAGTACGCAGATGCTCTACGTAGTTCAGTATCATCTGTCTGTTCCCTGCATCCTTTTCGTCCAGTTTGCCCGATACCACTTTGATGGCTTCCTGGTAGAACGGATGCTGTTCGCTTACTTTCCTCCAGTCCTGACTGGCTATATGGCTGGAGGTTTTTGTTGTGGGTTCCGTCGTATGGTTGCCGGATGCTTGTGCAAGGTCTGTGTCTGGGAGCGCATTTCCCTGCTTGTCTTCAATGCTTTCAGATTGCAGTTTCATGCTGTTTCCGGCCGATGGACGTTCTATCAGGAAACGCTGCGGACACAACCGGCTGGCAGTCTGCTCCTCACCGATGACATTATAAGTCATATTTCCCTGCGGATTCCCTTCCGTATCAATCAGCAGGTATCGTCCCTTTTGCCGGGCTACGGCAAGTCCTTCATTGTAATAATGCCCGATGGAATCGTATTGAAATTGGATAGCTGCCTGATTTCTGGGATCGACCACTGCCCATTTCCCGTTCTTACATATGGCTGTGAGCCCGTGGTTAGTCAGGTGTATTTTGTCGTAGATGCTCGGAATCAGGGGTTGCCCCTGGCGGTCGATAACGCCCTGTCCTTCCTCCGTTTCTACCACAGCCATATCATTCTTGTATGGCAATGCCAGGCGAAACTTTTCGGGCAGATAGAGTTCCGGTTCTCCCTGCCGGTTCAGGTAGCCGAAGTGACGGGTACCCAATTCGCAGAACAGAAGACGGCTGTCGGACAGTCCGGCATCGAGCAGCGAGTTGGACAGCCGGATGGCCGTCTTTATCTTTCCGTTCCTGTCAATCAGCAGGTAGCCGCTCTGTCCCTGGCTATTGGTGTTGCCGGCCAGTGCCAGGCCTTCGTGAAAATCGTATGCCCGGTCGTAAATGGGTGGAATAACGATGTTCCCCTGTGTATCCATATATCCGTATTTCCCATTGCCTGTGGCAAACAGTGCACGACCTTCGCTGAAGTTATGCATCAGTACGATGTCATATTGCGGATATTGGGCCGTCGAGGCTACATTGTTTCCCTGTTTGTCTATCAGCAGAATCGGAGAATCTGTTTCCTCCTGAGCAAGTGTCACGTTCTCGAAAAAATGTCCGATGCGTACAAAGCTGCGTTGGCTGACGGGATGTGCAGGATCGTGCAGGCTGTAGAGTTGGAGACGTCCTTCTTCATTTGCCAGACTGAACATGCCTCCTACAACGGCCGATGGCCGATGTTCGAAGCTTCCGGCAGGCTGTAACACGGTCCCGTCGGTGGCTATCAACCCCCACGTTGTTCCATCGTTACGGAACGGAAGAGCCTCAACAGGATCGGTATCCAAATGGTGGCATGACGACAGGAAAAGAACACAGACAGATAAGCTCGATAAAAGAATATGGAAAATAGGATTGGTTTGTTGCATGGTTTTACATCGTTATGTGACGGCAAAGATAACTTAAAATGAGATGCCTATCCTTCTTTTCCCATAAAAAATGAGAAAAGAAAGGATGGCATCTCCCTACCAGTTAATGCAACTTTATTCGTCCCAATTTTCCAACTCTCCTCCTATTTCAATCTTTATCTGCTCCGGATTTTTAGAAACAACCAATTGTACGGAATGCTGTATGCCTGGTTTAAAGACAAACTTGCTTTCGTACAGGTAAGACACTCCTTTCATGATGACCTCCACCAGCGGCTGACGGTTGTCCAGGCGTTGGGGAACGATGATGGCCGAATAGGTATGGTTCCCCAGACTCTTGGCCTGTATACTTTGCCGGGTGCCGTACGTGTAGCGTGTCACTACACCGGCACTCAGGTCAATGGTGGCTTCGGGCACCGTGTTGTGGATATATACTTCAGCATTTTCCGGCAGTTCGCCTTCAAAGTCTTCTCCTTTGACCAGTCGGATCAGCATGCGGCTCATACGGTGGGCAAACTGAAGGTTGACAGGTGAATTGCTCGCACTGACGTTCTGTTGACCGGCCCATAAGAAGTCGCTCGCTTCGTATTCTCCTTCGGCCGACTGGTCGGTCGACACGCTGAAAGGCAGATTGTCCACCGAAGTTACCGGTTTCATTTGCGGATAGTACGCATAGATGTTGTAAGTGCCTCCATCCCAGTATACGGGCTTTTCGGTTGTCCATTGGCTCCCGTCGAAAGTCAGGGCGGCATTGTTTACGTAGTTGCCCGAAACTTCCAGTGGGGTATCTTTGCGGGTGATGAACAGACCGACCCGGTCTCCACTTTCGAAGGCTGTAGTCGTCACCCTTGAGTCGGCAACCGCTTGCCGTGGGTGCATGACGTTGAAAGTCATCACATTCTCATCTTCGGCAGCTGGTAGCGGCGATTCGTTGTCGCTGCATCCGCTTCCCACCATCAGCAGGACTGACAGGAGTCCTGCTTCCAGTATATGGTGTAACTTGTTATTGTTCATATCAGTAGGTTTATGACGTTATTTGTTTTTCTTGTTGCCCAGCGGACTGCCTTTGTGAATCTTCGGCGGGAGCTGGTAGTTGTGCACACTTCCTCCACTGTATCGTAAGTTGTCGAAGCTGCGAGTAGCAGCATCGTTGCTCACTACGTCGTTGGCTTTGAAGTCCTCGTAGCTGAACTCTTCGCCAGCATATTGCTTGATGCGTTTCACGATGGCCATACGGCTGATGGTGCTGTAGTAGGGGATGTCGTTGTTCATACAGCTGTTCTGCTCCGAACGGAACACGCCCCGGCTGTGCATATAGCCACCTTCGAAGATGTCGACAAAGTCGCTGTATTTTTCGTCGAATATCAGCTGGCTCCAGGGCACTTCGTTCATCTTGCCGGTCAGCGACAGGTTTTCGTACCATCCCAGGGCTTTGGCCCAATTGATAGCATCGACATGTCCGCAACAAGAACACCCACAGAAATCGATGAACGCATTGTGATAGATGTACTCGTCACCCAGTTTGCCGAATCCGTGTCCACCTGCTTCGTGTTGGATCACTCCGCGTGTGTCGAGCGGATAACCATACGTGCTGAGCGGACAGAATGCAATGGCCGATCCGTCTTCCCACATTTGGCAGATGCCGCCGTAATCGGTGCTGTTGGGCACCACAATAACGAGCGATTCTTTCAGATTCTCTGTCGTCACGGTAGGCATTCTCAGTGCATAGTCAAAGACAGCATCGTAGTCGCATCTCAATCCTACGCCGCCGGTATACGTCGTTTCAAATTTGGCGTAGCGGATGGTGTTGATCGTACCGATACCCGTTTCCGGTGATACAGCAATGGCTGTATAGACGTTGAAATAGTCGCGATAGCTCTTGTACGGCTCTATGCCGAAGAAGTTCTCTACCTGATCCTGCATGTCTTTCATATACTTGCCGTCCGAAATGTCCTTGGCGTCATATCCGTCGCCTAAAAAGACGAGGTTGATGCCGCCCCTATTGCCTTTGCTGGCTTTCTGCAGGTTGATGATTTCGTCTTCGGCATAGATGTAGTCGTATTGCGATACGGTACACTTGTGGCGATAGTCCTGGTCTTTTAGCTTAAACACGATTTCTCCGCTACGCATGGGGCTTCCCGATGACATCTGATGGATGGTCAGTGTTAATTCAGTTTTTTTACTACCCTCGTTTTGCGATAGCGTACACCAGTCCGGCTTGCTTTCTACTATCCAGTCGCCTTCCGCATCAACAATCAGCGTACGGGTACATTCGGTATTGATAGCATTGGCTATGCTGGGTCGGCATACCAGCTCGCGATGGGCGGCAATGCGTTTGAAGTCGTTCCAACCCGGTGCGGCCTGATATTGCTGAATGGCACTTTCCGGTACTTCAAGGGTGAAGTTGTCTTTGGCTACGCCGTTAAAAGCTCCTATTTGTACATAAGGAGGCATTGAACCCTTGCAGACGATGCTACCAATACCAAAGCAATCCTGGAAAGCACCGCCTTCTTCATAGTAACTGGCTTCGTAACGGATGTTTTCCAGACTTTCAGGAAATACAAGTCCTTCGATACCACGACACTTGGCGAAGGCTCCGGCACCGATAGTTTGTAAGTCTTCAGGAAATTCTATAATACCTGTTAAACGCCAATTGTTTGTAAATGCTTTATCTCCTATGGATGCTATTTTTTCAGGAATTTTTAGTTCTCCAGAAAAATCACAACCGTAAAAAGCACCTTCTCCTAATGATACAAGATTTTTGGGTAATACTAATTCTCCTTTTAGTGGAGAATTGGCAAAAGCGTATTCCCTTATGCTAGTAATACCCTCATGAAGTTCTAACGTCCCGTTTAATCCTGTGTTCCAAAAAGCCCCTTGTGAAATATAAGTTACCCCTTGGGGAATTTTAAGATTGCCAGTTAGGTTTTTGCATCCAGCAAAGGCAAAATCACCAATAAATTCAAGCTTTTCAGGTAATATCAGATTACCATAGAATCCAATATTTCCATTGGCATTTTGATCTCCAAACACTTGATGCCCGATGTATTTCAGATTATTTGGAAGTTTAAGCTCACATGTAAAGTTGCATCCGTTAAAGGCACCACCAATATCTACAGCTCCTCCTCCTCCAATATATTCCAAAGTGCTTGGTAATGTTAATGAGCCTGTTAATGAATTACACCATAAAAATGCACTAGCTCCAATATGAGTAACTCCTTCTGGTATATTAATACTTCCAGTTAAGTTGACGCAACTTCTAAATGCACAATCCCCAATTTTATGTAATTTGTCTGGTAAAACCAAACGGAGTAATGATGCTTTTTCATTCAAGGCACTTTCTGGGATGATGTCATCCTCGTATTCCCAACTATTATTAGGGAAACCTCCTCCACGGCCTCCGAATTGCCCATGTAAACATCTTACTTCTTTCAGATTCAACGATTGCAGTACATCCATCGAATCACGCATGAAGTAGAAGTCCTGCGAGTTTATTTCTCCCGTAATCTTCAGATTCTGCAATTTTCTGTAATCCTTCTTTGCAGCCGTAATCGAGTCCTTCAGATGCCCGGCTGTAGAGTTGATGACGATGTATTCCTTCATGGTAGCATCGTGCGACACGTCGTCGTTCTCCCAGGCGGTGATGGATTCACCTGCCAGTTTGAAGGTATATTCGCCTGTCGATTCCTTTTTGTTCACCTGAATGGTGAAGTTATGCATTTTGCCGCTGACGTAGGTGAAGGCTTCTTCTTTGCTGAAGTTGTAGACTACACCGTTGACGGTGATGCTGAACAGCTGTGTGCCTGCCGAAATGGTTTGTGGCACTACGATGCCGCGGAACACGTTGTCTTTTACGTAAGGGATGATGCCGGTAGGGCTCACTTCGCCTGTAGCGCTGACGCTTCCGTCGGCCAGGTTGATGACAGCCTTCTGCTTGGTGTTCTTAATCAATACCTGTTTTTCGAGTCCGGCCCATTCACCTTCGGCAAAACCATCGCCCTCGGTCAGCGTGATGCGCGGGCTACTCATGCGGTGGCGCATAGGCAGACGGATGATTCTTTCCGTAGGAGCCACGTCGGCAGCCTTTCCCCACAGGAAGTCGCTGGCTTCGTAGCCGCCCATTTCGTTGCTGGTGGTAGTGGTAGACTGGTCTTTTTTCACCTCGAAAGCATAGGCATTAACATCCTCGGGCGAGCCGAAGGGGTAGTAACCATAAATATCGATGTGCGTATGATCGTCTTTCCAATAGACGTCGTAAGCCGAGTTCCACTTGTAGGCGGCTTCGTCGAACGTATGCTTCACGTTGTTGCCGCGGTTACCGCTGTTTTGCAGCGTACCCGGTGTACTTCCCTGATAGTCTACGATGTAGACACCCATTTCGTCGCCATCGCAGAAACCGTTGTCGTTGACACGTGTCACGGCTACCTGTTCTATCTCTCCGGACAGAACGATGGGACGTCTGTTTTCCTCCTGCGATCCGTTCGGACCGAAGGTGTCATCGTTGCACGATGCCAGTGCCCCGACGAGCATTAGCATAGCCAAGCTGTGAATGATGTTGTTTCTCATATATGAGTTCTATTTAAGTTTATTCTGTTTGTTCTGTTTATTCTGCCACGCCACCATGGTCCTCACCATCATCTGTCCAGTCGCCTATATCAACGTTGATACCGTTGCTGGTCTTCTTGACGGTGATGGTAAACGTATGGCGCTTGCCACCGACAAAAGTAAATTCCTTTTTCAGGTTGAAGTCACGCCCGTCAATGGTTACGGTGAACAGGTTGTTGGCCAGCGGAATACTTTGCGGGATTACCAGTGCCTTGAACTCGTTGTTCTTGCCGCGCAGGAAAGAGACAGATTCTTTCTGTGTACCGGGAGTTACACTGCCGTCCTGCAGGTTCAGTGTGGCCTGGCATACAGCCTGGTTCAGCTTCACGCTCACATTTGCAGCTTCCAGTCCTTCGGTGGTGAATCCGTTTCCGGCGCTCACTTTTACTACGGCGCAACTGAACACGTGGTTAAGGGTCAGCCCCACCGCTTTTTCGGTAGGCGACACATTCAGCGTCTTGCCCCACAGAAAGTCGCTGGCTTTGTAGTTGGCTTCGGTGCTTTGGTCGGCCAGTGTCTCGACAGGCATTGCCTTTACGTTGGTCAGCGTACTGCTATAAGGATAGTAGCCATAGAAGTCGGCCGGAGTAGTTTCGTCTTCCCAGTAGATAGGTGTGGCCGGAGTCCACGTACCATCGTAAGTGAATCGCATGTTGTCCACATGGTTACCGGCGTTAAGCAGCGGTCCCGACACCCCTCCGCTGTAGTTCACCACATAAAGTCCGATTTTGTCGCCAGTCTCAAATCCCGTATCAGTAGCCTTGGTAGAGGTCGCAGTGATGCCGCAACTGAGGGTTATGGGGATTTTCTTAGACTCGGGTTCCGGTACTTCATCCGTATGATCGGACGAACATCCTGCCACAAACAGTGCAAGCATGGTTGCACACAGAAGTTGATGATATGTTTTCATACGTTCGAATTAAATTTGTTACAAAAGTAATAAGACTGTTAATAGCTGTCAAGTTCATAATGGTTCATACGGTGAGATGAGTGGGATATTAGTGGGGGATGGGCTGTAATGTCATTTCAAACTACCTATAGGTAATTGGTAAACTACCTATAAGTAATTCTTCAACTACCTATAAGTAATTGTATATTTACCTATAGGTAGTTTGAAGTGGTTAACTGCTGCGATGTTGCTGTATCTATGATTGCAGCGTTGCTGTATTTATGGTTGCGGTGATACTGCATCTATGGATGCAGTGTAAGCATTCGAAGAAATGCACCTTTTACATTTTGAGGTTTGGTTGTAGCTTTG
>ERZ779737.1384-NODE-1384-length-19130-cov-2.609594_pt1 | contig 19130 bp, 17 predicted proteins | sample MGYA00511889_ERZ779737 | MGnify/ENA primary metagenome ERZ779737 (study PRJEB29588, sample SAMEA2163575) | human gut metagenome | biome: human gut; feature: human-associated habitat; material: faeces | place: Denmark | collected 2008/2010 ...
TGAGATGTCGGCCTATCAATACGTATTTGTGGTGGCTACCAAATGATGGGCGCCCGAGTGGAAGATCCCGCACATGTGGAGGGCGACATCGAGGTGATCCCGGGCTTGGGACTTCTCCCGCAAGTGACCACCATCGAGGGCGAGAAAACGACCCGCCAGGATCAATTCCAATTCCTCCACGCCGTATCGGAAACAGACGCGACCTGCCATGGTTACGAGATTCACATGGGAACAACCCGCCTTCTGCCCGGAGCAACCTCCTCGCCCGTCGCCCGCTTAAGCGATGGACAAGAGGACGGTTACTATCTGGATGATCATTGCTGGGGCAGTTATCTGCACGGCATCCTCGATAATCCGGCTGTCATCAACCATCTGGCGAAAGGGCTGGAGAAAGAGACGGACACGGCCTCGTTCGATTATGCGGCATTCAAGGAAGCGCAATACGACAAGCTGGCCGACCTGGTCCGTGCCAATTTAGACATGCCTTACATTTACGGGCAACTGCGACAACCGTAATTTTTCATAAGCATGAAAATAAAATTCCACTGCAGTGTATTGGGAATTTCACTGCAGTGGAATTTTTTTACCCTTTTATGGATCTTATTTCAATGTCCCGGCTTGTGCCTCCTGGATCATCTTCTCGTTTGCCACGATGGTGATCTCCACACGGCGATTCAAGGCACGTCCCTCAGCGGTACTGTTGTCGGCAACCGGCTGATGAACACCTTTGCCCTCGAAGACCATACGATCCGCGCTGACACCCTGGTTCATCAAATAATCATAAACGCTCTTCGCCCGTTTCTCGGACAAGGTCTGGTTGTAATCTACAGAACCCGTATTGTCCGTATGACCGATGATCTGAATATTCGTATCCGGATTGGCCTTCAAACTGGTACTGAAGTTACGCAAGGCACTCTTAGAAGCCTCACTTACCGTACTCGAGTTGGTAGCGAACAGAATACCTGAATCAAAAGTGATCTTCAGGGCCTCGCCATTATTGACCGTCTCAATCTTGGTATCCTCAGGCAAAGTCGCTTCCAGCTCCTTTTTCTGCTTATCCATCTTCTTGCCGATCAACGCGCCAGCCGTACCACCGACAGCAGCACCAATCACCGCGCCCAAAGCCGTGTTACCAGCCAAAGCACCGATACCAGCACCACCGCCTACGCCAATCGCCGTTCCTTTAGCCGTATTTGTCCATGTGCCACAGCTGGAGAACAGCACAGCGCAACAAAGGACAATTATCGCCCAAAAACCTGTTTTTCTCTTCATTTTCAATCAAGATTTATTCATCAAACATATCAATGGAGTCGCAATATGCCAACTCACCTTTTACCACATAAGAGATCTCCTCTTCCGTGAAATCACCAACCTCGTCCTTTTTAGCGTTCTTGACGACAAAAGCCAGCAACTCGTCCTCATCGATATCTACCAGCTCGTCTTCCGCCTTGTTCTCATCCAAATAACCTTTCGACTCATAAAACTCATACATCAAGTCGACAATATAATTGATATCATCGTCTGAGAACTTATCTTTCAAATCTATAGGAAGATAATTACGGATGTATTTTACGGAATCATCCTCGTCATAAATGAAATCGTCTTCTTTCTTGCTCATAACCTAAAAATTTAATGTTATACTACGCGAATCTAGAAAAATAATTCGATAAACAACCCACAAAAAGCCTTCTCAGGAAAAAATCCCCCAAAAGGCTTGCTCTTTTACAAAAAAGCATTACCTTTGCGGAGATTTTCATAGGCAAATCAACGGATGATTCGCTAGCTCAGCCGGTAGAGCACATCCCTTTTAAGGATGGGGTCCTGGGTTCGAACCCCAGGCGGATCACCAAAATAATCGTCAATGGCTTTCGGGTTGTTGACGATTTTTTTATTATTGATTTTGGAACGCATAACAGTGGAATCTCAATTTCACTGCAGTGTATTTCCAATCCCACTGCAGTGGGACTGGAAATAGATTATAATTATTCCTTGTCCTCATCATAGACATCTGTCCAGAAACTGTTTCGCAAAAGATCCATCTCTTCCGCTTCGGTAGGCATTTCCGAAATGTCGTACGTTCGTACGGAAACGGGTTTAAGCTTTTTGGCTTTATAATCGTACGTCTCTTGTTTCTCTGTTACCTTATTGGGTGATGGATATGAATATAAGAAACGCTTGATGATTGTCCCATATTTGCTTTCCCAATGTATTTCCAATAGGCGGCCATTCTCCCATATGTCGACTTTGCTATGATCGTCGCCTTCGACTTCTGAGATATAAGTGTTTTTATTGTTTCCGCTCAAACGGATTTTCGTTTCCATTTTATCGTCGGTATAACTGGGGTGGGGATAGCTGACAATCTTATCGCGTTGCCCATTATTATAATATTCCTCGAAGGTGGGAATAAAATCGACGTATCGTTTTATATGGTATTCTTCGGCCGGTTTGGAAATCGGGACAATGTCTATTTTCAGGAAAAATTGGCCTCCATCCAAATCGCTTTCCTAAAAGGCGGTACAAGGATCAACACGGACGTTTAATTTGTAACCTTCCGGCGCTACCAGTGTCTTGCCTGAAGGTATTTCCTTCGCTTCCTTGGCATAGCCATGATCATCATAGATGATGCTGGTTAGTGAATGTCGTGTCGTGTCCGGGTGGTTAAAGTCGATATCTTCTATGGCAAGCCTAAAGGGAAGATAGTCGTATTCCTGTGAATCGTGGAAATCATCTTCTTGGTCTTGAACATTGAAACGGAGCAGATGCTTCAGTCGTTCTTTCTCATCGTAAGCATAGACTAAAACCTGTGAGGGCGTCTCTGAGGCGAACGAATTCGTCGCTATTAGCCTGCCCTTTTTGTCGAAATATCTGGTAAGTCCGTTTTGTGGCGTATCTTTAGTTTGATGTACCAAATATGAACCGTCTGAAAACAGGACAGAATCGTAGATGATGCAATCAAATTGCTCTAGAACTTCCGGGTGGCCTAATGCGCTGTGATGAAAGGATTCACGTATCGTGATCGGACTCCTCTTGTCGCACATGGTCGTGAGCGTAGCCATGAGTAAAAGTGCGATAACTTTGAAATAATTGTTTCTCATGATAAGATAGTCATATGTGTTGTTGGAGATAAAGTTAAGGAGAAATCTTATATTGCGTATGTTTTTGATAGAAGATTTATGCACGTTAGGAGAATCAGGCCATTCGTTTGGTCATAACTTTATTTGTTAGTGGCATGAAAGTCTTAAAGATAAAAAATAGTTTGTTTTTGTGGCATTTTGTTTTGAAAATGCTCTATGCGCTAACACCTCTTTTGTTGAAAATCGCCCATTTATAATGAAAGGAAGGTGCCAAAATGATGGCAGGTGAAATTATTCTCGGACAAAAAGAAGCTTTCCTCCGAAGAAAACGACTGTTTCCTTCGGAGGAAAAGTTACTCCCCTTCGGAAGAAAAAGCGACAACATACGTTGCCGTTGGCCATCGCCTCCGTATGTATTGATTTGCGCTGCCGTATGTGAGGGGCGACGTGATCGTATGTGGTTCGAAAATCCTCTTATTTTGCCACTGTTTAATATTTTGTAACTCTTTAAATGCCTTCTTTTCTGGAATTTTGAGAGCTGTCTATTAGCTCTAATTTCGCTTGTATAATAATCTTTTTGCCTTTTGTGTGCCTGTATTGTCGGACTATGTCTGTAATATAAGCCTGTTCCGTGATAAACCGTAAAACCTGAACTCCGCTAGAATCGTTTATTTGATCGTGTGTTGTATCCGTGCCCGAAATATCGCGAGGAAAGTGAGGCTATTTTGACAAAATGAAAGATGTGCGTTTTGGCGCAGGGTAGAATTAACAATTTGTCAGGTGTGTTAATATTAGTATGTGAATTATTTTTTTTTGAGGAATAAAAGTGTCATATTTGTACATCTCTATTTTTGAGATACATTAACTCAGCATCTAAATCCAATAAATAGCCATGAAGAAAAAAGGAATTAAAAGATTATTGTGGTCTGGTGTTTTGCTTATAACCTTAGCCATACCAGGATGTGAATTGTTAGAGACCCCCGAATATCCGGATAGTGGTTTCAGTATTGTGGGTACGTGGGAGTATACGATCCCGCCTTGTGTTGGGACAGATCCTGCGGGAGATGTTTTTAACGCTAAGGGACGGATAACTTTTACCGACGACATGAAGTTCTCTTTCGAGATTGACTCTGATAAGGGAAAATTGAAAGGGTACGGTACTTATGGTTATGATGAGGATAGCGGTTTGTCGCTTGACTATACCTCCTATGAAGCGATGTTGAAGGCGGCGGTTGATAGCGGTTATTATAATGGTTCTCAGTCTTTTCATGATGCGATCAATTGGGGTAATTCTGGGGATATCGTGGAGCAGGATTATCTGAAGGTTCATTCTGCGCCAGTGACAGAATATTTCCGAATAGATCCTCAGCCTTATGTCGAAGAGGTCGTGACTTATGAGAATTATGATGAGTTGAAAGATGAGACCAGTTGGGGAATGATCATGCATGATGGCATGTGTGGTTTGGAACTACCGGTTAGTTATGTCCCATTTACTAAACCCTAAGCGTTATGAGAAAGCTTTTTTGTATCAGTTCCCTGCTTTTCCTGTTAATGACTATTGTGTCATGCGATAAGCTTGTAGAGGAAGTTAAGAAGGATCCGGAATTTGCCGAAAATGAGGAGTTGGTTGAGGGGATGATCGGTATATGGTATGCCAAGACGGATGGATTTCAAGTCAGTGTCTATAATTTACGGTCAGACAGAAGCGCTGTGTTAAGTGGGTATCTTTTAATGGGCGGTTCCTCTTCCATAGTAACGACCGTATTGTCTCCCTGGAAGGTGACAGATGCTTTTGTCTGCTTCGGAAATGAAGTTTCCTCTATTCGTCGCTCTTCGGATGGTGGTTGGCAAACCCAGGGTACGACAGGGCATTATTCTCCAATGGATAGGATTTATGACCCTGTGAAAGATAAAGGTTTCCGGCGGATTCCGGAGTTGGATGACAGGAAATGGGTCGGTTATTATGAGAATAAGGTGATTACGCTTGAGTTTAAGAAAGACCAGACGGTTGTTCGTGTTGATAAGCCCAATGCGGGCTGGGATGGAGAAACCGTCATTCGGGAATATGAATGGTTTTTGAATAACGGGGTGATTCATCTGACAGCAGTGGACTCGGAAAAGGCGGCTTATGGTGTAGGTCTTGAGACGGAGCAACTGGATCGAATCTTTGTTGATTTTGGAGAAGAATGCTCTGTCTTTAATGGTAGCGCCATAGCTGAATGATCGAGGGTGGATGGCGATTGTTCACTTTAAGAAAGGCACAAGAGGATATGTTGTTTGGATATCTTCTTGTGCCTTTTTCTTGTTGTTTTTATCTAGTGGAGAATGATTGGCTTAATGCCGGTTCTCATAATGCTCCAAAAGAGGCGGTGTAGGGGTCAGGTCATAATAATCCAGCTCTTCGATGGTCAGGCGAAAATAGACCATGTCCAAATAACTTGGATAAAGCCGTGACAGGACCGCGTTGGTCTCATAAATCTCCTTTTGAACGGGATCACTAACATCGAAGACCGCTTTCCCTGTAATCCGGACGGAGATGTTTCCCTCCATGGCCAGCAGCTCGATTGCCGGGTTCTCTTGTAATTGCCGATAGACCGCTTTGCGGGCAGCGGTAGCGAAGTAAAGCGTATCGCCTTCCTGCTTCATGATCTGAAAGACACGGATCTTCGGTTTGTTTCCCTCAACCGTTGCCATGGCCACATCCTTGTGCGTAGCTAAGAACTCTAGTGCTTTTCTCATATTTCCTTGTGTTTATATTGGTACTTGACGCGAAGATAATGTTATTTTCCCTCCTTAATTTCCGGTAGTTTCCTTGCCGGCATAAGCTTTTCCTGCAAATGTTGGAATATGATAAACAAGGCCGGGACAATAAACAGAAGGGTGATTGTTCCAATGAGCATGCCTCCGACAGTACCAACACCGATAGAGATGTTGCCATTGGCGCCAACGCCTGTAGAGAACATCATAGGAAGCATTCCGAAGATCATGGTGAGCGAGGTCATCAAGATTGGGCGAAGACGAACCTCGGCGGCGGAGATGGCCGCTTGGGTGATACTCATGCCCTGATGACGTCGTTCGGAAGCGTATTCCGTAAGAAGGATCGCTGTTTTCGATAAGAGGCCGATCAGCATGATCAAACCTGTTTGGAGATAGATGTTATTTTCCAGACCAAATAGTTTGGCGAAAAGGAAGCTTCCCGCAAGGCCGAATGGAACCGACAGGATAACGGCCAATGGAATGAACAGGCTCTCGTAAAGGGCACAAAGGATAAGGTAAATGAAGACGACACAGACAACGAAAACGAGCGCTGTGGTATTGCCGGTCGAGGATTCCTCACGCGACATACCGCCGAACTCAAAGCCATAACCGGCCGGCAGGGTCTGACTGGCAACTTCACGTACGGCCTGGATGGCTTGTCCGGAACTGTAGCCGGTCGCCGCGGCGCCATTGACGGAGATAGCCGAGAACAAATTGAAACGTGTCAGCGATTCCGTACCGTAGATGCGGGTCAACTTGAGATATTGACTGATGGGTGACATCTCGCCTGACGAGTTGCGGACAAAAATGTTATTTAGAGCCTCCGTGTCAAGACGATACTCTGGTGAGGCTTGTACCATGACACGATAGAGTTTCGAGAAACGGTTCATATTGGAGGTATAGTTGCCACCAATGTAGATCGAGAGCGTGTTGAGCAGATCGGCAGGCGAGATGCCGTTGCGCTTGCAAAGCGCGGCGTCCACCTCAACAAGATATTGTGGATATTTGATATCGAATGAGGTACTTGCCCGTCCAATTTCCGGCCGGGCATTGAGCGCGTCGATCATTTGATTGGTGTATTCCAGGAGATCTTCAATTTTACCGCCTTTCTGGTCCTGCACGTAGACTTCGAAACCGCTGTTGACACCATATCCGGGGATCATGGGCTGTGAGAAGACCATGATTTGAGCGGCGGCGATGTGGTCGGTCAGGCGATAAATCTCGTCAATAACCGCATTGATCTCATCTTCCGGATTGGAACGTTCTTCCCACGGCTTCAGTCGGACAATAAACATTCCGTTGGCGGAGCTTTGTCCGCTGATCTGTGCGTTACCGGTTGTTTTGGAATACAATTTTATTTGTGGAACCTGTTTCAGGCAGGCTTCGATCTCATCCATGACATGTTTGGTTTCCGCCAGACTATTTCCGGGCGAAGTGTGGACATCAATGAAGATAGTACCCATATCCTCTTGAGGTACGAGACCCGTCTTGGTTGTTCTCATCAGATAGAGCAGTCCACCCAAGGCGATAAGGAGGCTTGCGCCTGCGAGCCATCTACGTTTGAGTATGAAAAGAACGCCATTCTTATACTTAAGTATCAACCGATGAAAGGCGGTATCGAAAGCCAGATGGAAACGGGAGGAAAAACTCATTTTTCCCGTGGCGTCGGCTCCTTGATGCGGACTCATGATCAGGGCGCATAACGCGGGGCTTAGGGTTAAGGCATTGATCAGCGAGATGGCGACTGCCGCGGCCATGGTCAGACCGAATTGCGTATAGAAGGTTCCGGTGGTGCCACCCATGAAACTGACAGGGATGAAGACGGCCATAAAGACGAAGGTGGTAGTCACCAGGGCGGACGTGATGCCGCTCATCGCGTCGATTGTCGCCAGGTAAGGTGATTGGTAACCCTCATCAAATTTGGCCTGAACCGCCTCTACGACAACGATCGCGTCATCGACGACCGTACCGATTACCAATACCAAGGCGAAAAGAGTCAGCATATTCAGGCTAAATCCTGCCGCAAAGAGGAAAGCGAACGTGCCTACGAGCGAGACGATGATGGATAATGCCGGAATAATGGTCGAACGCATGTTCTGCAAAAAGATATAGACTACCAGGACAACCAGGATGATGGCTTCGAACAGGATTTTGATCACGTTTTTGATAGAGGCATCCAAGAAATCTTTGGTACTCATTAGGTCAACCAATTCCATGCCTTTTGGAAGGTTTCTGGTAATCTCGTCAGTGACCTTATCGATCTCCTTGATAATCTCATTAGCGTTTGATCCGGAGGTTTGAGCGATCATGCAGATACAGCCAGGATGGCCGCCGACCTCACCAAGATAAGTGTAGGCGCTCGATCCCAGTTCGATTCGGGCGACATCATTGAGTCGTAAGACCTCACCACTGGGCAGGGCACGTATAACGAGATTCCCAAAATCGCTCTCCTCCTCATAACGACCCCGATATTTCAGGACATATTGAAACGTATTTTTGGATTCAGCGCCCAATGTGCCTGTTGGCGCCTCAATGTTTTGCTCGTCGAGGACAGTCGTAATATCGGAAGGTGTCAGTTGATATTGCGCCATTTTATTGGGTTCAAGCCAGATTCTGAGGGCATAGTCGGATCCCATGATGTTGACCTCACCAACACCCGCGATACGGGAGAGTCTGGGCTCGATATTGATCTTAAGATAATTGTTCAGGAAACTCTCGTCAAAAGAATTGTCAGGACTATAAAGAGCGAGTGACTTGATATTACTGGTTTGTCTTTTGCGGACAGTGATACCGCTCTTGGTCACTTCGGCTGGCAGCAGGCCTTGAGCTGTGGCGATACGGTTCTGCACGTTGACAGTTGCCATGTCGGGATCTGTCCCTTGCCGGAAGTAAATGTTAATGCGAGCCGATCCCGTGTTGGTCGATGAGGAGGTCATGTACATCATGTTTTCTACGCCGTTCAAGGCTTCCTCAAGAGGAACGACCACGCTCTTTTGGACGGTTTCCGCATTGGCTCCGGTGTAAGTTGCCGAGACACTTACGGTAGGTGGTGCGATTTCCGGAAATTGCTCAATAGGCAATTGGGAGAGCCCAATAAAGCCAACGATCAAGATAACGACCGAGATGACACCCGCAAGGATGGGGCGGTCTATGAATGTCCTTATTTTCATGGGATGATCTTATTCTTGTGTTGTTGTATTAGTGATCACGGTTCCTTCTCTCATCAGGCCGGCACCTTCAGCGATGATTATGTCGCCCGCCTCAAGGCCGGATTCTACGATGTATTCCGTTCCGTTGCTTAATTTGAATACTTTTATTGGGGTTGATTTTGCCTTGCCATCAACAACTTTGTAGGTGAAGACTCGGTTTTGCAACTCATAAGTCGCAGCTTGTGGGATGACAATACAATCTTTCCGTACGGACGGAATTTGTATCGTGCCGTTACCTCCATTACGAAGCAGCTGTTCAGGGTTCGGGAAGACGGCCCGAATGCTGACGGCACCTGTACTCTCGTCGATATTGCCACTGATAGCGTCGATTTTTCCTGTGTGGGCATATGGTTGTCCGTTACTCATTTTCAGTTTGACCTCTGCCATTTTTCCGATAACGGCGTTGAGTGAGCCGTATGTCAATATCAGGTCCAGTATTTGGTTTTCAGTCATGGAGAAATAGGCATAGATCTCGCTATCGTCCGAAACGGTGACCAGTGGTTCCTCTATATTGCTGTTGACTAGAGCGCCTATGCGATAGGGAATCATGCTGGCCATACCGTTTACTGGACTCTTGACTTCGGTGTATGAAAAGTTATTGCGTGCGTTAAGCTCTTGTGCTTTGGCTTGTGCCAGGACTGCTTCCGCTTCCGCTAGTGTGTTTCGGGCAGTCTGAAGCTCAAAGTCAGAAATGATCTTTTCTTTATAAAGCGTTTCTTTACTTTGGGCTGTCAGTTTAGCCGTGGCTAGTTGAGCTTCGGCACTTCGTACATTGGCGATAGCTGTCTCGAGTGCGGCTTTGTAAGGAACCTGGTCGATGATGAAAAGTATTTGTCCCTTTTTCACTGCATCGCCCTCGTTGATCCGGATATCAGTGATGAGACCACTGACTTGCGGACGTATTTCTACTTCTTGACGTCCTTTTAACCGGGCTGTATAATCGGATTGTAAGGTTTGGTCTGTCCGTGTTATTTTGAGTGTCTTGTATTGTGATTCCGTTTTGTCTTGTTGAGAATCATTACAGGCACAAATCAGGAATAGACAAGATATGATCAGTAAGATATTCTTTTTTCTCATAAATACGATTTAATTTATAGGATGCGATATGTCTTTTGTTCAAAAGTAGATAGAATCAATTTTAAGCACTAGTGTCTGTTGATGAATGATAGAAATGTAATGATCAATGGGAGTGATATTTTTGATTTTAAAATTAAGATTCTGAGTATTGGATATTGGGGTTTCCCTTAAAAAATACGTTTATGTACGTTTTTGTGTCATTGATCAATATCTTTTTTGAAATCACCTTTTTAAAGGTTAGATTTGTGTGATTTGAGTTTGTGATTCTTATGGTAGAGTTTTAATGGTATTTTTTATCGTCCTATGAGGTGAATTATTTGTTTAAGGTTAATCAGTGAAGCTGCGGCTTTTTATGAGGGATTGCCCAACTGGGGCAATCCCTTATTTATAATGAGTTCATCTTAGCCCAAAAACTTTCCGCATAGGCTTTCCCGATCGGAATAGGGATTGGAGTTTGTCTTAGGACAACGTTTTTGTGCGTATAGCTTTCGACCTGGTCGATAGGAATGATGTAGGATTTATGGATCCTGATGAAACGATCATCAGGCAGTTTTTCTTGAATGGCTTTAAGCCTGGTTCTGGTCAGGACATATTTGCCTTGTTTGCGAAAAATCTTGGTATAGTTTTCCATCGCCTCTATGTAGAGGATATCGTCGGTCGGGATGATGATTTGAGTATATTCTTTCATGACTGTGAGACAAGTGGTTTGTTTGGCGTGTGTGGCCTCTATACGTCGCAAGGCTTTATCGACCGCTTTTTCGAAGCGTTCGTATGCGAATGGTTTATGCAGGAAATCAACAGCGTCAAGGTTGAATCCTTCCAAGGCGTATTGGGCGTGAGCGGTGGTGAAAATGAAACAGCACTTGTCCGTGAGGGCTTGGGCAATGGCAATACCATTGAGACTGTTCATCTCGATGTCGAGGAATACTAAGTCTGGTTCGCTGCGATTAATTTCGCTTAACCCGACTAAAGGTTCGCTGAAAGTGATGAGTTTGATGCCGCCTTTTCGTTGGCAGAACTGCTCGATGACCTGTAAGGCCCATGGCTCGTCGTCAATCGCTATACAATAGATCTCTTTCATGTCAGTTGAATTTCTAGTTTCACTTTGAAAAGGGAATCATCCTCTTGGATGGTAAGCCGATGTCTTTTAGGATAGATCAATTCCAACCGTTTTCGGCAATTCTCTATGCCAACCCGCGAGGAGTCTCTTGCGCTTTCTCGCATGATCTTGTTTTCTGTTTGGAATAACAGGCAATTATTTTGGTCGTTAGCCTGAATATGGATCGTACAGTCCTTATCCGGAGAACTGCCGTATTTGAAACAATTTTCAACGAAAGTAATGAGAATCATCGGAGCAATGGGTAACGATGGGTTTTCGATCTTGTTCTCAAAGATCACTTGGGTGTGATGGTTGAGGCGTAAGGATTGTAAATCGATGTATTGTTGGATATAATCCATTTCTTGACCAATAGATATGGTTTCGGATATACCTTGTGAATACATGTATTTCAGGATATTGGAGAATTTGATGAAAACGGATTCCATTTTCTCCGATTTTGTGAGTACCAAGCCGTAAAGAGCATTCAAGGTGTTGAATAGGAAATGAGGATTGATCTGCGCCTTGTAAAGTGCCAGCTCCGCTTTGCTTTTTTCCATCTCGACCTCTTTTTTGAACATGATTTGGCGGAAGAGCTCGAATGTTAACTCAATGGATAGTGAGAAGCCCGTGACGATGAGGAAGAAGAACCAGATTGTTTGTTCGTGTAGCTGCTTGCGCAAGTTGATTGCCATTTCGGTTAATGTCGGGTAGTCGTTTGGTTGGAATGAGTAGCGACTATAAAGGGTTGTGATGAGAAGTAACGAGGCAACCAGGAGCAATACACGTGTGAATTTTCTTCTCATGAGCAGTTGTGGCAGTTTCGTTTTCCGGTAGATGAAGTAAAGCCCATAAAGATAAGCGACGAGTGATATAAAGAACGGCATCTTATGCTCGATCCATTTTTCAACAGGCGCCAACATGATAATGAGGGGCATGATAACCAAACAGAAAAGCAGGTCTATGTAGATGGCGATGTGAGCGTATTTCATGTGGGAAGATTTCATTTCTTACAAATATAAGTAATTTGGCTATTTGATTTTCTTTTGTTGATAATCGTTTATCAACGGATTTGTGGTGTTTGTCGACAGACTTGGCTAGTGAGCTTTTTGGGCGCTGGAATTTGTCCATTGGTGACCATGGTTAATAAAGAATACATTCGCTATCTTCGCGGCCAAATTTTAAATTGTCATGAACGCAAAAACCAAAGGTTATTTATTGGGAATGATTGCGGCGGCCTCTTATGGAATGAATCCGCTGTTTGCGCTCCCTTTGTATAAGGCGGGAATGGATCCGGATTCGGTGCTCTTTTTCCGTTATATGTTCGCTATTCCAATTTTGGGGATTATGTTAAAGGCACGTGGTCGGGGATTTGGCTTGCGGCGACGTGAAGTCTTGCCATTAATCGTCATGGGTGTGCTTGTTGCGGTTTCGTCGTTGACCCTCTTCTTAAGTTATAACTATATGGAAGCGGGTATTGCCTCAACGATCTTGTTTGTGTATCCTATTTTGGTGGCGTTAATTATGTTTATCGTTTTCCATGAGCGACTTTCCCTGTTTACGGGGTTTTGTATCTTGTTGGCTTTGGGTGGAATCGCTTTACTTTATAAAAATACGGATGGATCGACTTTGAGCTTACCGGGTACGTTATTGGTGCTAGGTTCAGCGCTTTCGTATGCCATTTATATAGTAGGTGTGAATCAGCCGACCTTGAAGGAGGTCGCCACGCTGAAAGTCACATTTTATGTGCTGCTTTTTGGTTTCTCGCTGTTTATCTTCAGGATATATATGACCGGAGATTTGCGATTGCCGACCGAATGGTATTTGTGGGGTAATTTGCTTGCCTTGGCCTTGTTCCCGACAGCGATCTCTTTCTTGTGCACGACAAGCGCTATTCAATATATCGGTTCAACGCCGACAGCGATTCTTGGCGCTCTTGAGCCTGTTACCGCTATTTTCTTTGGTGTGACCGTATTTGGGGAGGTGCTTGATTTTCGGGAGTGGATTGGTTTGGTGATGATTATTGTCGCGGTTACTTTCGTGATCGCCGGAGGTAATGTAACCACCTATCTGGTGCGTTTCCGGAAATTGTTCCCCCGAATCACAAAGAGAAACTTGCCGTTTAAGCGTCATTCCCATTATGACCAGGGGAAACATGAGATTTGAGGATTATCGTTGTTGGTCCATGTAATTCCAGAAATCATCGAAAAGTTTTTTAGAATCCAGGTTGATGAATACCTGGATTTTTTTTTGCCCATTTTCAGGAGGAACCGTTCTTGATTCGATATTGGTCCAATGAGGATTCAAGTAAGCTTCCGCAAGAGCGAGATCCCATAATGTACGCTCTTCGCTGGTAGCTTCCGTTTCCTCCCAACGTTCTTTTGGCAATTGGTGGGCGGGAATCGGTCGGGAGAGTCTTTTGAATGTATCATCTTTTTTAAACCTGTAAGATTGGGCGATCGTCGTAGGAAGGACATATAATGAGATTGAGTCAAGTCCCATTAAATAATCGAAGGCGTTGAGGTCGTTGCGGACATTAAATTCATTCTTGTTCCAAGTGCCAGTTGTGGCGTCGTATTGGGCGGCAAGTATGTAGCAACGGATACGAGAGATTATCTCTGGGTGCGTCATGACCGCGGAGGCGATGTTGGTTAAGGCTCCGAGGCAAATGATATCCAGTTTCTCTTCTTTTGGCATGTTTTTTATGAATTGCGCTAATTGTGTAGTGGCTTCAGAAGGTCTCGGCTCGAAACCGCCCCACGCACGACCAATCTGGCGATCGGCTCCTTGAGGATGCATGACCTGATCATGTTTCATCTTCTTGAGGATTTTCTCATTCAGCTTTTGGCTGATCTGTATGGTTGAGATTCCCTTTGTATCGTATTGGTTCCATTTGTCGAAAGTCAGTAAGTCCGGATTGTTGAAATGTGCCGAACTGAGGCCTACTACTTTTACTTTCGGTTCATTCAGGAGGCGGATAATCGCGTAAATATCATCTACTTCGTTGCCGGTATCGGCATCGATCCATACATTTTGCTTTTGGGCCATTAAGAAAGTTGGCCACATTAGAAGTAAGGATATGAAAAATCGTTTGAGCATAGTAATTTTATTTATAATGGTTCTAATCGCAAATTTAAGAAATGTTTTTAGAGAGAATTCTATATAAATTTGTGTATTCGATATGTTCAAGTAATGCGTAGCGTTTTCTGTACTTGAATATTTCTCAGACTATTATATGTTTACATTATGCGTTTGGCTGCTTCTTTAATAATCTTGGTGCATTCTTTGACAAAATCAGAGAAACGGTATTTTAAGCTATCCTCGAATCTGCAAGATGGGGATAAGGCCTATTTGGCTCTATTTGATTCTATTGGTGAAAAAACGACGGAGGAAGAGTTGCGTGCCTGTTTCCAAGAGTCTCAAAAAGGGAAGAATTATGAGATGGCGGTGAAACACCTGTATAAAGCCCTGCTGGACTGTTTGGTGAGATTGAGGGAAAAGCAGGATGACCAAACCCGGATATTTAATATGATCTCTAAGGCGAATATCCTGTTTGAACGGGAGATGGTTGAAGAGGCTTTGGCTTGTTTAGAGAAGGCCAAGGAGATAGCGATTGAGTTTGAGAATGATTATGCGTTATTGTTGATTCTGAGAACAGAATTGAAATTTTTGAGCTTGTCGGATTTTAATGGGATCTCTGAAAAGGAACTGGTTGGTAAGCAGGTCCGTATCACGGAAATTCTAAAATACTCCAGGAATCTGAATCAGCATATCCAGCTTTATGATATATTGAGGCATCGCTCGATGTATAAAGGTTATATCCGTTCCGATTCTCAAAAAGAACAGATGAATGATTTGGTCTTGAGCGAACTGCATCTTATCGCCAACCATGTTTATCGGGATGGGTTTGAGGCGAAGAAACTGCATATGCTTTTTCAGGCGGCTTATTATTTGAATATTGGAAGTTACAAGTTGGCTATCCGAAACTATCGGGATTTGATAAGTTTGTTTGAGGCGAATCGGCATCGTCTTTGTGTCCCTCCTGTCTATTATTATAATGCCATATTGGGTATTTTGGACAGTCTTCATGTGGCCGGACTTTATTCGGAGATGGCTCCATTCCTGGCAAAGCTGGAAGAATTGGAGAATGATGGGTATTCGATGGAGTTTTCATTGCGTGTTTTGTGTAATCGATATGTTTATACTTCGATTGCCTATCAACATCAAGGCGGTTTTGCAGAAGCGGTTGAGTTTCGTAAGCGATATGATGAACCGTTGTTTCGTCGGATGGAATTGCTCAGTTTGCGTGCGCAATTGAGGTTATTGCTTTGTGATCTCTCTTTAGCCATGTATCAAGAGCGTTTAAAGGAGGCCAGGAAGATCGCGTCAATTATCATGGGAAAGGGAAAGCTTTTTCAATCTTTTCCATTGTTTAAAGTGGTACGGTTGATATGTTTGCTTTTACAGGCGGAATTGGGGAATCTGGATTATTTGGAACCGGAGATTCATTCGATTAAGCGTAATATTCATTTTGATCGGCGTGTCTATATGACGGAGCGGTTGGTGTTTCAATTCGTTAAGGAATATCCTTTGCCGGTTTATAAGATGCACAAGGAGCGGTTATGGAAAAAATATCATCGGGCGATCGCGGAGATTGTGGAGGATAAATATGAACGCCAGCTATTGAAAAACTTTGACTTTTTGGTTTGGATCGAGCATAAGTTGACTCGGGTTTCTTTGGATGAGATTTTTAGGGAAAGAGTCGCTTCTGGTGCTGTGTGAATATCACCTTTTTTCCTGTCCACTGTAGTGAATTTCCAAATACACTGCAGTGGATTTTAAATTTCACTGCAGTGTATTGGAAAATGGACTTTTGTCGTCGGAATATCGTGTTCCGTTATGCGCCCGCATAGATCAGGCATGCGAGTCCTGTAAGGAAGAAGATGAACATCCCGACATTCAGGTAGGTGGATGATACGGGCGCGTTCTTGAACTCTTTCCAGATCAGGATACCCCAAAGAGCAGAAACGAGCGTAGCGCCTTGGCCGAGTCCATAAGAGATGGCCGCTCCCGCTTTCTCGGATGCGATCATGCTGAACGATTGTCCGATACACCAGATGATACCTCCCAATATACCGACCATATGAGTTTTCAGGTCTCCTTTAAAATAGCCGGATCCCTTGATGGGCTCACCTTCTACTGGATGTCTCATGGCGATCGTGTTGAACACGAAAGTACTGAAAAATACACCCAAAGAGAAGATGAAGACTGCCGTGTAAGGTGTCAATTTCCCGGGTTGGGGATTGGCGAAATCGTTGAGATCCATTGAGGCGGCTACGAATCGATAGAAGAAGGCCATGATAGTGCCTGCGGCTATGGATAAGAACAGCCCTTTTGGGGAAAGATTTCTTGTGGACGAGAGCGCTTTCTTATAAGCCAATCCATTCAATAAGATCGCGATCGTGATTAACGTAACTCCAATGAAGATGTAGAGAGGATCTCCTTTGGTCGACCCGAAATAGTTGATTAAAACGCCCAGCACCAACGCCAGACCGATACCAACCGGGAAGGCCACCGACATTCCGCAGATTGTGATTGCCGCCGATAGGAGGATATTGGCCGCGTTGAATATGATTCCGCCAAGGAAAGCGCTTAAGAGAGGCAGCATGCCTGCTTGAGAGAGATTGGACAAGAAGCCCTGTCCTTGTTCGCCCGTACTTCCGAGTGTTAAGGCGGACAGCAGGGAGAGCAACAGGATGCCGATAACATAATCCCAATAGAAATATTCGTATCGCCAGCTGCGAGCCGCTAATTTTTGCGTGTTTCCCCATGAACCCCAGCAAAGCATGGTGATGACGCAAAAGAATACGGCTAATGGATAATCTTGTACGATATACATATGATATCAGTGTTAATCGTTGAAGATCTTATTTGTTATTTCCCGTATAGATTAATAGCTCGCTCATCTGGATTGATGCGTCCGCAGTCGGGTTCAGCCATTTAAAGGTTGCCGTATGCTTGCCTTCCGGTAATAGGTATTTCCAGAACAGCTCATGGCGACGCTCGGCAAAAGAGGCCGGCAAGTTTGCGGTCTCGACCAATTGGCCATCGATATACATCTCGACTTTGGCGACATAATGTTCGTCTTTGGCTTGGACATAACCCTTGAAGACCGCGCCATTTCCCTCGAATGATAATTCTCCAACCTCTTTTAAAGGTTTGTTGACTGCCACTTTCTCTTTAGGATACATGCCTTCGAATGCCTTCTCGTAACGGACGGCAACCGGTTTTTGGCACTGGATGGTGATCTTGTCGTCGGCTACCGAGCCACCATTTCTTTGGATCATCTGAAGCGCTTGGTCATAACTCATCTGATAGGCCTTGTTCAAGGAGATATTGGTAAAGGCCAGATCCATCGATTCTACTTCCCTCAGGTTCTTCATCCAACGTTCGGGAATCTGTTTATAACCCAGGATTGTTCCCAGGATACCAGCGGCAGAGGCCGGGTTACAGTCTGAGTCTTGTCCACAGCGGGTCGCGATATCCATGGTCTTCTCGAAATCGCCATCGCCATAAAGCAGGCCGATCAGGATATAGGCGCTATTGATGGTCGCATCGATGTTGAACGGAACATAAACGCCATCCGGGCAACCTATGTCGGAACTCCATTTTTTCTCACACTCGAACCATGTGCGTTTCCAGTCTTCAGGATAGGCTTTGTGCCAAGCGATTACGTCGCTCATGCATTTGTAATAGTCGCTTTCTTTCGGAATGGTCTTTAATGCCTCGGTCGCGATAAGTTCGATATCGTCGGTAATAAAGGCCAGGGCGTACATCGCGCCTACATAAACGCCACCGTACCAGCCGTCGCCATAGTTCATGATATGACCAATCTTGTCGGAGATCTCGGAGGCGGCCTCGTCGAAGACTTTGACGAACTCGTGACCGATGATTTTGCGTTTGCGCTCGGGATCGCTCGCCCCTTTGAGTTTTTCCAGAAAGCGCGCTTCCGCGTCAACATATTTGAGCGTCATGCGGAAAGCTCCCCCGAAAAGCGCCTTGACGCGTTCGGGTTCGCCTTTGCGCAGGCCTCCGTTGTTCACGAAGATGCAGGTGAGCTGATCGCCGACCGCCTTGTGGATCAGCGCCGCGGCCACGGAGGAATCGACCCCTCCGCTGAGTCCGAGGATCACCTTTTCATTTCCGACTTTTTCACGGATGTCGCGGATGCTTGTTTCTATGAACGACTCCATGTCCCAGCTGCCGGAGCAGCCGCAGATGTGCCGGCAGAAGTTCGTGATGATGGTCTGCCCTTTCGGCGTGTGAACGACTTCCGGATGGAACTGGGTTGCGTAAAGCTTGCGGGACTGATCTTCCATTGCTGCTACCGGACATACGGGAGTATGTGCCGTCACACGGAAACCTGCCGGTGCTTCTGCGATATAGTCGGTATGGCTCATCCAAACAGTGCTCTTCTTTTTAATATCTTTAAACAACAGGCTGTTTGTGTTGGCATTCAGCTCAATTTTGCCGTACTCGCTTACGGGAGCGGTTGAAACCGTGCCGCCCTCCATCCAGGATATAAGCTGACAGCCGTAGCATATGCCGAGAACGGGTATGCCGAGCGATAAAATATCTTTTGTATAGTGCGGCGAAGCTTCGTCATAAACGCTGTTGGGTCCACCTGTGAAGATTATGCCCTTGTAGTTGCCCTGCTCAATCTTTTTAAGAGGAACGGTATAAGGCAGTATTTCGGCATAAACACGGTTATCGCGCACGCGGCGGGCGATAAGCTGATTATACTGACCGCCAAAGTCAAGGACAAGAATCTTTTCCTGATTTTCCATTGATGTTCCTCCGATTTATCTGTAAATAATTTCTTCTCTTCTCGGACCGTTAGAAACCATGGTTATCGGT
>ERZ779737.1386-NODE-1386-length-19120-cov-2.879517_pt1 | contig 19120 bp, 9 predicted proteins | sample MGYA00511889_ERZ779737 | MGnify/ENA primary metagenome ERZ779737 (study PRJEB29588, sample SAMEA2163575) | human gut metagenome | biome: human gut; feature: human-associated habitat; material: faeces | place: Denmark | collected 2008/2010 ...
TGATGAACGCCTTACCACTTGTAGCACCATATAATGCAACATTACCGATGATGATGTTGTTACCTGCGTCAAATGTTGAGTTCTTCGGAGGATAAACTACCAGCTTACCGCCTGAAAGTCCCTTGCCGAAGTAGTCGTTTGAGTCGCCCACAAGTTCAAGTGTGAGTCCCTTTGGAATGAATGCGCCAAAGCTCTGACCGCCCGAACCGTTACAGACTACTGTAAATGTATCGTCATCAAGGTTGTTGTAATGCTTTCTTGTAACCTCAGAACCGAAGATTGTACCAAATGAACGGTCAGTGTTCTTAACATTGACTTCAACCTTTTTCTTTGTGCCTTTTGCAAGAACCTTTGCAAATTCTTTGCAGAGGATTCTCTCGTCAAGTGTTGATTCAAGCTTGAAATCATAAAGGCTCTTTTTGTTGTATTCAACCTTTTCCGAAACAAAGTTTGTATCAAGAATGTTAGAAAGGTCAACCTCGGCAGCCTGCCCTGTGATGCCTTCTTTTCTCTTGATGAGGTCAATTCTTCCGACAAGCTCATCAACGGTTTTTACACCGAGCTTTGACATATATTCACGAAGTTCGCTTGCTACAAACTTCATAAAGTTTATTACATATTCGGGCTTGCCGCAGAATCTCTTACGAAGTTCGGGGTTCTGTGTGGCAACACCGAACGGGCAGGTATCAAGGTTACATACTCTCATCATTGCACAACCGAGAGTTACAAGCGGAGCAGTTGCAAAACCGAATTCCTCTGCACCGAGCATTGCTGCAATTGCAACATCACGGCCGTTCATAAGCTTACCGTCGGTTTCAATAACAACCTTGTTACGAAGGTCGTTCATAATGAGCGTCTGATGAGCCTCGGCAAGACCGAGTTCCCACGGCAGACCTGCATTGTAGATTGAGTTTCTCGGAGCAGCGCCTGTACCGCCGTCATAACCTGAAATAAGGATTACGCCTGCACCTGCTTTTGCAACGCCTGCGGCAACCGTACCTACACCGCATTCCGAAACGAGCTTAACAGAGATTCTTGCGTCTTTGTTAGAATTTTTGAGGTCGTAGATAAGCTGTGCAAGGTCCTCGATTGAGTAAATGTCGTGGTGCGGTGGGGGAGAGATGAGCGATACACCCGGTGTTGAATGACGGGTCTTTGCAATCCAGGGATAAACCTTTTTGCCCGGAAGGTGTCCGCCTTCGCCCGGCTTTGCACCCTGAGCCATTTTAATCTGAATTTCGTTTGCAGATGTGAGGTATCTTGATGTAACACCGAAACGACCTGACGCAACCTGCTTGATTGCAGAACATCTGTCAACCTTCTGTCCTTTTGTGAGAAGTCGTTCAAGGCTTTCGCCGCCCTCACCGGAGTTTGACTTGCCGTGAAGCTGATTCATTGCAATCGCAAGTGTTTCGTGAGCCTCCTGTGAGATTGAACCGTAGGACATAGCGCCTGTCTTGAAACGCTTTACGATTGAATCAACGCTTTCAACCTCATCAAGCGGAACAGGAGTTTCCGCAAAGTTGAAGTCGAAAAGACCTCTGATATTTACAGGATCCATTTCTTCGGAAATCATATGAGAATACTTTTTGTAAAGCTCATAATCGCCTGTTCTTGTTGCCTGCTGGAGCATATATATAGTCTGCGGATTGTAGAGGTGCTCCTCTTTGCCGCTTCTGAACTTGTGTGAACCACGGGATTCAAGCTCATCGCTTACACCGAGGTCAAGCGGATCAAATGCCGCTGTGTGAAGCTTGTCAACATTCTTTTCAATATCCTTGATTGTGATACCGCCGATTCTGCTGACTGTGCCTGTGAAGTATTCGTCAATAACATCCTTGCCTATACCGATAGCCTCAAAAATCTGTGAGCCCTGATATGACTGGATTGTTGAAATACCCATTTTTGACGCAATCTTTACGATGCCGTGGAGAACTGCGCTGTTGTAATCGTCAACTGCTGCGTAGTAGTCCTTGTCAAGAAGGTCATCACCGATAAGCTCGTGAATTGTTTCCTGAGCAAGATACGGGTTGATTGCACTTGCACCGTAGCCGAGAAGTGTTGCAAAATGATGAACTTCTCTCGGCTCACCGCTTTCAAGAACAATTGCAAGTGAGGTTCTCTTCTTTGTTGCAACAAGGTGCTGATGAAGAGCAGATACTGCAAGAAGTGACGGAATTGCAAGATGGTTTTCGTCAACTCCTCTGTCGGAGAGGATAAGAATATTTGCACCGTCATTGTAAGCCTTGTCAGCTTCAATGAAAAGTCGCTTAACAGCCTTTGAAAGTCTTGTGTTCTTGTAGTAGAGAATCGGGATAACCGCAACCTTAAAGCCCGGAATGTGCATATTCTTGATTTTGAGAATATCGGTTGATGTAAGAATCGGGTTGTGAATCTTCATAACCTTGCAGTTTTCGGGACGCTCCTCAAGGATGTTGCCGTCCTCACCGATATAAATTGTTGTTGATGTTACAACTTCCTCACGGATTGCGTCAATCGGCGGGTTTGTAACCTGTGCAAAGAGCTGTTTGAAGTAGTTGAAAAGCGGCTGCGGTTCTTTTGAAAGAACTGCAAGCGGACTGTCTGTACCCATTGCGGCAATTGACTCTGTGCCGTTCTTTGCCATAGGAAGGATTGATGTCATAACATCTTCGTAAGTATATCCGAAAGCCTTCTGGAGTTTTTGTCTTTCTTTATATGAATGCTCCTCAACCTTCATATTAGGAATTTTGAGGTCTTTAAGACAAACAAGATTACTGTCGAGCCATTCGCCGTAAGGCTGTTTTGACGCATAATACTCTTTGAGTTCATCGTCATCAATGAGTCTGCCCTGAACCGTATCGACAAGGAGCATTTTGCCCGGGCGAAGTCTTTCCTTTGTAACAATCTTTGCGGGATCAATGGGAAGTGCACCGACTTCCGATGAAAGAATGAGGTTGCCGTCATCCGTGATGTAATATCTTGACGGACGCAGACCGTTACGGTCAAGAACCGCACCCATAATGTCACCGTCAGAGAAAAGGATTGACGCAGGGCCGTCCCACGGCTCCATCATTGTTGCATAATACTGATAGAAGTCCTTTTTCTTCTGGCTCATTGTGCCGTTATTATCCCACGGCTCCGGAATTGTAATCATAACGGCAAGAGGAAGCTCCATGCCGCTCATTACGAGAAATTCAAGTGTGTTATCAAGCATTGCAGAGTCTGAACCCTCTGTGTTTACAACAGGGATAACCTTATCAAGGTCGCCCTTGAGATGCTCCGAACGCATTGTTTCCTCACGGGCAAGCATCTTGTCAGCGTTGCCTCTGATTGTGTTGATTTCACCGTTGTGAACAATCATTCTGTTAGGATGAGCTCTCTGCCAGCTTGGATTTGTGTTGGTTGAAAAACGGGAGTGAACCATAGCGATTGCAGACTCGTAATCATCGTCCTGAAGATCAAGGAAGAAGTTACGGAGATCGCCGACAAGGAACATACCTTTATATACAATAGTTCTGCTTGAAAGCGAAACTACATATGTGTCTTCATTACTCTGTTCAAAAACTCTTCTTGCAACATAGAGCTTTCTGTCGAACGGAAGACCTCTCTTTACGCCGTGAGGTCTTTTGATAAAGCACTGCATAATTGCAGGCATACATTCAACAGCTCTGTGACCGAGGACCTCGGGCTTTGACGGAACATTTCTCCAGCCGAGAACCGTAAGTCCCTCTTTTTCTGCAATAATCTCAAACATCTTTTTTGCCTGATTTCTTGCAAGCTCATTCTGAGGGAAGAAGAACATACCTACAGCGTAATCTCTTTCGGAACCGAGCTTAATGCCGATTTCAGCAGCTGCCTTCTTAAAAAATTTGTGTGAAATCTGGAGAAGAATACCTACGCCGTCACCTGTTTTGCCTTCGGCATCCTTACCTGCTCTGTGTTCGAGAGTTTCAACAATTGTCAGAGCGTTTGCCACGGTGTCGTGTGACTTGATACCCTTAATATTAACAACAGCTCCGATACCGCAGTTATCATGTTCAAACTTCGGAGAATACAGAGTCTTGTTGTTCTCTCTGACTGTCTGTTCCATTAATGATCACCCTTTCCTGTTAATCACAAAAATTATTCAGCGGACTTTTTATATACATATATATGTAAAAGGAAGTTTGCTTTCGTAAACTTATCGGTTCAAAGTGGCAATTAATGTTCTGCCGGTTAATAATCAATCATATATATGTAATTGTAAAATGCCCAATCTCTTCTCAGCGGCAAAACCGCTATGCTCAGCCTGTGCTATATCCTGCAAAGGTGAATGTGCAGGTCGGCTGATATTCTGAAATGCCTTGTCGTCTTTGATTAAGGAAAATCAGCACTTAGATTATATAACTATACATTGTGCTTTGTCAAGGGAAAATAGAGGAAAATTGCAACTTTCAAGGGTAAAACTTTCATTTTACTGTGATTGTTGTAGAAAATATGCAACTCTTATTGGTGTTTCAGCTTAATTTTGCAGGAAATTTAATAAAACTTGCAATTTCAAAACTTTTTTCAAAAAATGTATTGACAAATTCGCAAAAGTGGAATATACTAACAACATCAAAGACAGCAAGGGCGCTGTGAGCTGAGGCTTACAGTGTCCTTTTCTGTTTTTATAAAGCAAAAATCAGACCATTAAAATTTATTTTCAAAATGGATAGGAGAGAATTAAAATGGCAAAAGTTCCCGAAATTTTTGGCAGCATGGTATTTAATGACCAGAAGATGCAGGAAAGACTTCCAAAGTCAACTTACAAGGCTTTGAAAAAGACAATCCAGAACGGTGAACCGCTTGACCTCAGCGTTGCAAATGTTGTTGCGGCTGCTATGAAGGACTGGGCAGTTGAAATGGGCTGTACCCACTACACACACTGGTTCCAGCCGATGACAGGTATCACAGCCGAAAAGCATGACAGCTTTATCGCACCGAACGGTGAAGGTCAGGTTATCATGGAGTTCTCAGGTAAAGAGCTTGTAAAGGGCGAGCCTGATGCTTCTTCTTTCCCAAGCGGCGGCATTCGTGCCACATTCGAGGCAAGAGGCTATACAACATGGGATCCGACATCATATGCATTCGTTAAGGACGGAACACTTTACATTCCTACAGCATTCTGTTCTTATACAGGCGAGGTTCTCGATAAGAAAACTCCTCTTCTTCGTTCAATGGAGAGAATCAATACAGAGGCTGTAAAGATTCTTCATCTTCTCGGCAAAGAAGATGTTACAAGAGTTACAACAACAGTAGGTCCGGAGCAGGAATACTTCCTTATTGATAAGGACGCTTACGACCAGAGAGAGGATCTTATTTATACAGGCAGAACACTTTTCGGTGCAAAAGCTCCTAAAGGACAGGAACTTGACGACCATTACTTCGGTGCAATCAAGACAAGAGTTGCTGCTTATATGAAAGACCTTGACGAGGAACTCTGGAAACTCGGTATCCTTGCAAAGACAAAGCATAACGAAGTTGCTCCTTCACAGCACGAGCTTGCTCCTATCTTCACAACAACAAACATTGCAACCGACCACAACGAGCTTACAATGGAAGTTATGAAGAAGGTTGCCGAAAGACACGGTCTTGTTTGTCTTCTTCACGAAAAGCCGTTCGCAGGTGTTAACGGTTCCGGTAAGCACAACAACTGGTCAATTTCAACCAACACAGGCGAAAACCTTCTTGATCCCGGCAAGACTCCTGAAAACAACCTTCAGTTCCAGCTTTTCCTTGCAGCAGTTGTAAAGGCTGTTCACGAGTATCAGGATCTTCTCAGAATCACGGTTGCATCGGCAGGTAACGACCACCGTCTCGGCGCTAACGAAGCACCGCCTGCAATCATTTCAATGTATCTCGGTGATGACCTCGGCGAACTCGTTGATTCAATCATCAATGACAGAGAATATGTAAGCAAGGGTAAGCAGAAGATGAGAACAGGCGTTGATGTTCTTCCTGACTTTATGAAGGACACATCGGATCGTAACCGTACATCACCTTTTGCATTCACAGGTAACAAGTTTGAATTCAGAGCACTTGGTTCTTCACTTAACATTGCCTGTCCTAACTATATGCTCAACACTATGGTAGCCGAAGAACTTTCAGAGTTCTACGATGAGCTTAAAGATGCGGATGATATGGACGCAGCTATCAAGGCTCTTGTTAAGAAAGTATTCATAGAGCATCAGAACATTATCTTCAACGGCAACAACTACGCTCCCGAGTGGGTTGAAGAGGCTGAAAGAAGAGGACTTCTTAACCTCAAGTCACTTCCTGACGCAATGGAACACTTCCTTGATCAGAAGAATATTGACCTCTTTGTTAAGAATAAGATTTGTTCGGCAGACGAAATCCGTGCAAGATATGAAATTGAGCTTGAAAGCTATTCTAAGCAGATTAACATTGAGGCTCTCACAATGATTGATATGGCTAAGAAGAACATTCTTCCTGCCGTTACATCATATGTAAGAGATCTTACGGATACAGCACTTGCCAAGAAGGCACTTTCAGACGCTATTCCTACAAGTGTTGAGGAAGACCTTATTACAAGCCTTTCAAACAAACTTGTATGTTTCTCAAAGAAAACTGCAGAGCTTGAAGAGGCTGTTATCAAGGCAAGCGACTACAGCGATGACAACCTCAAGTATGCTAAGTACTACAGAGAAACAGTATTTGCACTTATGCAGGAACTCAGAGCTGTCGGTGACGCAATGGAAACAGAAACAGCTTCGGAATACTGGCCTTATCCTTCATACGGCGAACTTCTTTTCGGTGTGTGATTGATAGAACCTCTATTTATACTAAATAACATTATTTATATTGTATAACAGGTAACACAACGGCGTGTGATTGACAGAATTAAACTGTCAACTCCACGCCGTTTTTGTTATTTTGATAAAAGGAGAGATTTATATGGCAGAACTAATTTACGGAGGCACAGGCGTCTGGTTTATGATCGGCGCATTACTCGTGTTCTTTATGCAGTGCGGATTCGCAATGGTTGAAACCGGTTTTACAAGAGCTAAAAACGCAGGTAACATCATTATGAAAAACCTGATGGACTTTTGTATCGGTACGGTTGTATTCAGCTTGTTAGGCTTCGGACTTATGATGTCTGAGGACTATGTTGCAGGATTCATCGGTGTTCCCAACCTCAATATGTTCACAGACTGGATGAACTTTAATTGGAACTCATTCGTATTCCAGCTTGTATTCTGTGCTACAGCAGCTACTATCGTTTCAGGTGCTATGGCAGAGCGTACAAAATTCTCGGCATACTGTGTTTACAGCGCAATTATTTCACTCGTTGTTTACCCGATTGAAGCAGGTTGGGTTTGGAACGGTCAGGGTTGGCTTGCACAGCTCGGCTGTATCGACTTTGCAGGTTCAATCGTAATTCATATGGTCGGCGGTATCTCGGCACTTGTCGGCGCGATCATTCTCGGACCCCGTATCGGTAAATACGGCAAGAACGGCAAGGTAAACGCTATCCCCGGTCACAGCATCACACTCGGTGCTCTCGGTGTATTCATCCTTTGGTTTGCATGGTACGGCTTTAACGGTGCCGCTGCTGAAGACGGCGCTCGTCTCGGTCAGATTCTTCTTACAACAACAATTGCTCCGGCAGTTGCAACAGTAACAACCATGCTCTTTACATGGATCAAGAACGGCAAGCCTGATGTTTCAATGTGTCTTAACGCATCACTCGCAGGTCTTGTAGCAATCACGGCAGGTTGTGCAGATGTTGACGCAATCGGCGCAGCAGTTATTGGTATCGTTTCAGGTATCCTCATCGTAGTAGCAGTTGAATTCGTTGATATCAAGCTTAAAATAGATGATCCTGTCGGCGCATTCTCGGTACACGGCGTAAACGGTATGTGGGGCGGCCTTGCAGTAGGTCTTTTCGCAACAGGTAACGGTCAGAACGGTGTTACAGGTCTTTTCTACGGCGGTGGCTTTGCTCAGCTTGGTAAGCAGGCTCTCGGTATTGTTACAATCGTAGCTTGGACAGTTGTTTGCATGATTATCGTATTCACAATCATCAAAAAGACAGTAGGTCTTCGTGTTACAAAGGACGAAGAAATGAAGGGCCTCGATATCTGCGAGCACGGTCTTATCAGCGCATATGCAGACTTTATGCCAATCGGTGTCGGTACAGCTTCACTTGATGAAACATTTGATGTTGACAGCAATGTTCCTGTAACTCAGGCAGTTCCCGTTCAGCTTGCCGGCAAGTATGATATGGCTACCGACGGAACAAAGATTACTAAGATTGACATTCTTCTCAAGCAGTCAAAGCTTGAAGCTCTTAAAGAAGAAATGGATAAGCTCGGCATCACAGGTATGACAGTATCTCAGGTACTCGGTTGCGGTGCTCAGAAGGGTAAAGCAGAGTATTACCGTGGTGTTGCTATTGAAAGTAACCTCCTTCCTAAGATGAAGGTTGAAATCGTAGTTTGCAAGGTTCCTGTAAAAGCAGTTGTTGATGCGGCTGTTAAGGCGCTTTACACAGGTCACATCGGTGACGGCAAAATCTTTATCTATGATGTTGAAGATGTTGTTAAGGTTAGAACAGGCGAAACAGGCTACGACGCTATGCAGGATGTTGAATAATCCCCAATAGCTTAATTAACCTATCCTTTTTAATTCACATAAACCGAGACGCCCCGAACGGCAACAGCTGTTCGGGGTGTTTCGGCTCTTATATTAAATATTATGACTCAATGTTAATAGTTGGGCCAATCGAAAAAAAGTAAAGTGTAATTGCAGACGGCTGAAAATAAAGCCTAAGCCCGTTTTAATTATGCCGGTTTGCACAATTTTAGTCCAAAATATAAAGTGCAGAATTTAAAATACTACTTATTTTCACTTTGAATTAGCAATAATTACAAATTATCATATATTATAATTATGCATAAAGCACAAAAATTCAATGTGTTATTTACATCTTATAAGTGCAGTGCTATAATAAATGTAAATCGTATTTAAATGTTGATGTGTTCAATATTTAAAATGTAAGGAGTTGCAGTGTATGAGGAAATTTTTATCAATTGTTACTTCAGGAGCATTGGCTTTGTTAATGACAACAACGAGTGTTATGACAGGCTTTGCTTATGACGGAAACAATGAATCTGCCAAAGCTACAGACGCAGTTAGCTTGGAAGTTGTTTCGGACAATACTATTCCTGCCGAAGAGCCTACCGGTCCTGATGAAACAGTTCCGACTGTTCCTTGTGAGCCGACAATTAACTATCCGCAAATCAGCGGATTTTCAAATACTTCCACAGGCACTAAAATTAGCTGGAATTCTTATTCCGGTGCAGTTAAGTACAGAGTATATGTTTTTAACGGAAAGTCATGGAGCCGTGTGGGCGAGAGTACAACCACTAACTTTACGCATAATTCATTAAGAGACGGCGTTACTTATCGCTACACTGTCAGAGCTATGGACAAAAACAATAAATTTGTAAGTGACTACAACAAAGACGGATATTCAAATACATTTTTTGCACCGCCTGTAATCAGTTCACTTCAGAATGTTTTTGGTGGTGTTACTGTTAAATGGAGCAAGAATTCTGCAATAGACAGCTATCGTATTTACAGAAAGACAAAAAATACGGGTTGGAAACGAATCGGAACCTCCGACAGCGGTTCATTTACCGACACAACAGCAGTGTCAGGCATTAACTATACTTATACTCTTAGAGCACTTGACGCTGAAAGTAACTTCGTAAGTTATTGCAATGGCGGAAAATCCGTAACATATGTAAAAGCTCCGACAATCAATAAAATTGAGAATACTGCCACCGGTTCAAAAATCAGCTGGGGAAAATGCAGCGGTGCTTCAAAATACAGAGTCTACTATCTTAAAAATAAGAGTTGGAAGGCTCTCGGCAACACTACTGCAACAAGCTTCACTCATAATAAACTCAAGTCGGAAACAAAATACACTTATACCGTAAGATGTCTTGACAGCAAAGGCAATTTTGCAAGCGGTTATGACAAAAATGGCACAAGCAATATTTTTCTGAATCCTCCTAAAATTTCGTCACTTGCTAATATTAACGGCGGTGTTGAAATTAAGTGGAATACCCTTAAATACGCTGACGGCTACCGTGTTTACAGAAAGACTAAAAATACAGGTTGGACTCGTATCGGCAATACCGAAGACAATACATTTAAAGATACAAATGTTAAATCAGGTACTGCATATACATATACAGTCAGATGTGTTGATGAAGACGGCAATTTTGCAAGCTATTTTAATAACGGCAAAAGTGTTACCTTTGTAAAAACTCCGACAATCAATAAAATTGAGAATACTGCCACCGGTTCAAAGATCAGCTGGGGAAAATGCAGCGGTGCTTCAAAATAAGAGTTGGAAGGCTCTCGGCAACACTACTGCAACAAGTTATACACATAATAAGCCGGTGAACGGTACAACATACACATACACTGTAAGATGTCTTGACAGTAAAGGTAAATTTGTAAGCGGTTACGATAAAAACGGCACACGCAATACATTTATCGCACCGCCTGCAATTTCAAAGGTTTCAAAAGCCGGAAAAGGAAATCTTATTAAGTGGAAGAGTGTACCGAAAGCTGCAGGCTACAGATTGTACAGAAAGACCGTAAACACATCATGGAGCAGGCTTGCCGATGTAACCGAAGGCACATCATATACAGACACTTCTGCTAAAAAGGGTAATGTCTATTCATACACATTGCGTTGCCTTGACAAGAACGGTAATCTTATCAGTTCATACATTTCAAATACAAAGTACTATCACAACGGTGCGCTTGCTGACGGAAAAATTGCCGTGAACGGAAAACCCTACTATTTTTCCAAGGGATTGTTCCGTTCGGGTTATCAGAAAATTAACGGCAAGAGATACTACTATAACTCAAAGGGCGAGGTTGTTAAAAACACAATTGTTGGTTCAAAGAGAGAAGGTTGGTACTATGCCGACAAGAACGGTGTTTGTTGTGAAAGCGAAGAAATGCGTCTTGCCGCAGAATATATGATGACTTATTGCAAGGGCAATACTCTTAATGAAAGAATGAAGACAGGCTTCTTGTATATGGCGAAGAACTTCCCGTACCACCGTACCTATGACCACCCGAAGAAAGCCTCTGATTTGCCTGCACTTGCAATTGACCTATTTAAGAATAAAAAAGGCAATTGCTTTAGATATGCCGCCGCTTTTGCCTGCACGGCGAGAATCGCAGGTTATCGCTCAAGAGTTGTAATTGGCGATACGCTCGGCAGTCCTCACGGCTGGGTAGAGGTGCTTGTCAACGGAAAATGGCTCATCTGTGATCCCGATGCACAGCTTCCGGGTTATAAGGTTCCCGACTACAAGCCATATATGATGAAAAAGCATTATTGGACTCTTAATCCTCATGTAAAATGTGAGGTAACAATTGAGAACGGCAAGGCCGTTTGGAAATGATGATGTGAATATATTAAATTTATTAAGTTAAAGCTAATGATTTTTGGCAAATTCTTGACTTATATGGAATAAATTTGTATAATTATTACATCGTTGTGAGAGGAAAAATAAATAGTTGTAATCCTCGATTTGCAATGTGAATCGAGGATTATTTTTTAATTTTAAAAACGGAGGGTATTTTATGAAAAGAAAATTTTTCAAATCAGCCGCTGTAATCCTTGCTTTAACAATGGCTTTTTCAGGTATTCCTGCAAGTGCATATGCACTTGAAACAGGCAAAAATGCTGTTGAAGCGTCGGCTGCATCAGATGTAACGGTTCCGGTTGAACCGACAACAGCAATTTATCCGACAGATTCGGTTGAACCGACAACAACAGTTTATCCGACAGGTCCGATTGAACCGACAATTCCGGTTTATCCGACTCAGCCTGTTGAACCGACAGAACCGGTAATTGTAAATTATCCTGAAATTACAGGCTTTTCAAACACTGCAAAAGGTACAAAGATAAGCTGGAGCAAGTACAATTCAGCGGTTAAGTACAGGGTATATGTCCGTAAAGGAACCTCTTGGAGCCGCATCGGAGAAACAACGGGTGCAAGCTTTACACACAATTCTCTTAAAAACAACACAACATATGTTTATACCGTAAGAGCGTTGGATAAAAAGAATAATTTCGTAAGCGACTTCAATCGGGACGGCTATTCAAATGTTTTTATTGCTCCTCCTGCTATCAGTTCAATTGAAAATGTTGACGGCGGTGTGAAAATTAAGTGGAGCAAAAACAGCTATGTTCCAAACTACCGTGTCTACAGAAAAACAAAGAACACAAGTTGGACGCGCATAGGCAGTACCAAGAACGGTTCATTTACCGACAAAACTGCCGTGTCAGGCACAAGCTATACATATACAGTCAGAGCGCTTGACAAGAAAGAGAAATTTATTAGCTATTTCAACGGCGGAAAAGGCATTACATATGTAAAAGCACCGATAATCACAAAGATTGAAAACACTGCAACAGGTTCAAAAATTACTTGGTCAAAGAGCAGCGGTGCGGCAAAGTACAGAGTGTACCGCCTTGAAAATAACAGTTGGAAACGACTTACTACAACTGCGTCAACAAGCTATACACACGGCAAGCTTACCAACGGCAAAAAGTATACCTACACTGTAAGGTGTCTTGATAAGAAAGGCAGATTCGTAAGCGGCTATTCAAAAACAGGAAAAACAAATCTTTTCCTTGCACCGCCTGCAATTTCAAGCATATCAAAGGTCAAAAACGGAAATCTTATAAGCTGGAAGAAAGTTTCGGGCGCTGACGGTTACAGACTTTACAGAAAATCGTACGGCTCATCATGGAGCAGAATTGTCAGTACAACCGACAATTCATTTGTTGACACAACAGCAAAAAAGGATACAGTTGTAGCCTACACATTGCGTTGCCTTGACAAAAAGGGCAATCTCATAAGCTCGTATGTTGACAAAACAAAATATTACCGCAACGGAAAACTTGCCAACGGTACTGTTACAGTGAAAGGCAAAAAACTGAACTTTGATAAGGGTGTTCTGCGTACAGGTATGCAGACGATTAAAGGAAATAAATATTACTACAACGCATCGGGCGTTCTTCAGAAAAACGGTATCGTAGGTTCTGACAAGAGCGGCTGGTACTATGCCGATAAGAACGGCAAAATTGACTTTTCGTACAGTAACGGTATTACTCAGAACGGTAAAGACTGGAATGTAATGAGCGGCAAGGCAACAAGGGTTAAAACAAAATCCGACAAAACTCTTTTCAGAGCCTTGAAGGTAGTTGCAAAGGTTACCAATAAAAGTATGAGCAAATCGCAGAAGCTTAAGGCTTGCTTTAACTATACAAAGAATGCTTACAAGGAACTCAATCCGAGAATCCCTCATTATCACGGAAGCGATTGGCCGATAATCTACGCAAACGATATGTTTGTTGACGGTGCAGGCAACTGCTTCAGCTACGGTGCGGCATTTGCTTATATGGCAAAAGCTATCGGCTACAAAAATGTGTATTGCTGCAACAGCGGCGGTCACGGCTGGGCAGAGGTTGACGGCTTGGTTTATGATCCTGAGTGGAGCAGACATCACGCCAGAGATTACTATGCGCTTAGTTATAACACGAAATTAGACCAGAATTACAAGGCAGCCATTGCAGCCGGATATTCATGGATGCATGTAAAAATATAGTTATTTGGTTATCGGAGACAGTAAATGGTATTTAGCTCATTAGTATTTTTATGTATTTTTCTTCCGACGGTATTTTTGCTTTACACATTAGTGCCGTCGCTGAAGTTCAGAAACGGACTTCTCATTGTTGCAAGCTTAATTTTCTATGCTTACGGCGAGCCTGTTTATGTTTTGCTGATGATATTCAGTTCACTTTTGAACTATATTTGTGCAAGGCTTGTAGCAAATGAAAACGCAAAGAGAAAATTGGTGCTTGTCCTTGCTGTTGTTATCAACCTCGGAATACTTGCCGTGTTCAAATATTCGGGATTCTTTGTAGAATCACTCAACTCGGTTACAGGACTTGCAATTCCTGTTCCGCAGATTGATTTGCCGATTGGTATTTCATTCTTTACATTTCAGGCCTTGTCCTATGTGATTGATGTTTACCGCAAAACGGTTGACGCACAGAAAAATTACCTCTATGTTCTTCTTTACATAACATTTTTTCCACAGCTTATTGCCGGTCCTATTGTTAAATATCGGGACATCAGCGAGCAGATTGTTGACAGAGAGCAGACTGCCGAAAAAATTGCAGACGGTATGCGCCGTTTTATCTGCGGACTTGCAAAGAAAGTTCTCATTGCAAACACAATGGGACAGACAGCGGACATTATTTTCAACGCAGGTGACGGTTACCTTTCCGTTGTAACGGCTTGGCTCGGTGCTTTGGCATATCTTTTCCAAATCTATTACGATTTTTCGGGTTATTCCGATATGGCAATCGGTCTTGGCAAAATGTTCGGCTTTGACTTTAAGGAAAACTTCAACTATCCTTACGGTGCGGTAAGCGTTAAGGATTTCTGGAGAAAGTGGCATATTTCGCTTTCAACATGGTTTAAGGAATATCTTTACATTCCTCTCGGCGGCAACCGAAAGGGCAGGATGAGAGCTGTGCTAAACAGACTTATTGTTTTCTTCTGCACAGGTCTTTGGCACGGTGCAAGCTGGACATTTGTAATTTGGGGTCTGTATCATGGCGTGTTCCTTCTTCTTGAAGAGTTTATACCGATTCTCGGCAGACTTCCGAAAGTTATAAATCACATCTACGCATTGCTTGCCGTAACAGTCGGCTTCGTAATATTCAGAGCCGACACCATCGGTCAGGGCTTTGACTTTATCGGTAATATGTTTGCCGGCTTTAATATCACAGACAAGTCGCTTTCGCTTGCCCTCACTCAGCTCACACCGTGGTTTATAGTTATTCTTGTTGCTGCGATTATAGGCTGTGCCCCAATCAAACCGATTGCGGATAAGTTTAGAATCAACGGTTCAGCGGCTGCGCTTGTCGGCAAAAAGCAGAGCGTGGCTCAAACAGTACTGTATGTGCTTGCATTTGCCCTGCTCATATGGTGCATAATCAGATTGTCGGGAACTTCCTACAATCCGTTCATCTATTTCAGATTTTAAGGAGGCGGCAATATGAAGAAAAAAGTATTTTCTGTAATTTTTACAACCGCCTGTCTTTTGTGTTGTGTTATTCCGTTTGCAGGAATGATTGTTGCTCCGAGCAACGAGGCAATCGGTAATGAACAGCAGACAAAGCTGCCGTCAGTCAAAACCGAAAACGGCAGCTTTAACGAAGAGTATCTTCAACAGCTTGGCGATTACTTTTCAACCCATTACGCATTAAGACCGCAGATAATGTCGGCTGATGCGGAAATTCAGTCAAAGGTTTTCGGTGTATCAAATGTTGACACGGTTACTGCCGGAAATGACAACTGGCTTTTCTATTCTGCAACGCTTGATAACTATCTCGGCAGAAATTTGATGTCGGGTCGTGCTTTGTTCAACACAAGGCATAACCTTGAGATTACTCAAAATTATCTCACGGAAAAGAATGTTAATTTTTTGTTTACGGTTGCTCCAAACAAAAATACCCTCTATTCAGAAAATATGCCTTACTACTACGGCAAAAAAGAAAGTTCCGAAAGTAATCTTAAAAATTTCACATCCTCACTCAAGGACAGCAAGCTGAACTATTGTGATTTGCTGACAAAATTGAAAAGCTGTGACGAAACGCTTTACCTTGAACAGGATTCACACTGGAACAATAAGGGCGCGTTGATTGCGTACAACGAGATTCTTGACAAGCTCGGCAAAGCTCATGAAACCTATGAGAATGCGGCGGCAAACAGATCGAAAAATTTTTACGGCGACCTTGGCAATATGCTTTATCCGTCAACACAACAGCCGGAGTATAATTTTGATTTTGATATCAATCAGACCTATTCATATGTTACCCCGACAAAGAGTGTTGAGGAGGCTATGATTGCAACTCAGAATGATAAGGCAACAGGCAATTTGTTTATGTATCGTGACTCATTCGGCAACGCACTTTTGCCTTACTTTGCAAATGCCTACAACTCGGCATATTTTACAAAGGCATTCCCGATTAACCTCTCGCTTGAGGTTATGTCGAGAAACAGCGATACTGTTGTTTTTGAAATTGCAGAGAGAAATCTCATTTGGTTTGCACAGAATCCGCCGGTTCTTCCTGCAAGAGAGTTTACGATTCCGAAAAACTCAAAGGCTGTTGACAACAAGTTTACGGTTGATGCGAAAATTTCGGAAGTCAATATGCAGTATGTCAATGTTTCGGGCAGTGTTGATAAAGAGCTTTGCAAGGATAACAGTGAAATTATTGTTCTTGTAAAAGACAACAACGGTGGTCAAAGAGCATTTGAGGCATTTACTACATCAAATGATAAAACGGATTACGGTTATCAGGCATATATCCCTACGGAATATATGAACCCCGATTCGGTTGATGTCAGCATAGTAATAAAAAACGGCAGTGAATATCTTAAAACTGCAACAAAAACAGCAGATATTCAGCAAGCCGATATTTAATATGATATTATACAGGAGAGATTAAAATGAAAAGAAAGCCAATATCAGTTTTAGGCGTAATTGCTTTGGTTCTTGCAATTTGTGCAACGATGTTTTGCGTGTCAGGCTGCGGGTCTGATGTAAAGGTTAAAATTAACGATTCAGGCGTTACAACCGAGGCAGACGGTAACACGGATATGACTGTAAAAGAAATACTCGAAAAGGCTGAAATCAAGCTTGGCGATAAGGACGAAACAGAGCCAAAGGCTGATGAAAAGCTTGGCGACAAGACAGAAATCACAGTAAAGCGTTATGCAAAGGTAACCGTTAAAAACGGCAGTGATGAAAAGACAGTTGAGCTTGTAGGCGGTACTGTTGAGGATGCTGTTAAGAAGGCAGGTTTTAAGCTTGATGACAGTGTATCATGCGATGCTGACAAGACATCATACCTCAAGGACGGTATGACAATTACTCTTACAAACAGCATTGAAGTGAGTCTTACAGTTGACGGAAAAACAACCAAGTGCAAAACTCAGGCTGAAACAGTAAAGGCATTTCTTGAGGAGCAGAAAGTAAATCTCGGCAAGGATGATGAAGTTTCACCAAAGCTTGATGAGAAAATCAAGGACGGTTCCAAGGTTGTTGTTAAGCGTGTTGAGTACAAGACAAAAACCGAAAAGGTAAGCGTTGACTACAAGACGGAAGAACAGGAAAGCAGTTCGCTTGCGTCGGGAGAAACTCAGGTTACGCAGGAAGGCGTAAAGGGCGAAAAGACTGTAACATACAAGGTTAAGTATGTTGACGGCAAGGAAAAGTCAAAGGAAAAGACAAGTGAAAAGGTTACAAAAGAGCCTGTAAATAAGATTGTAACCGTAGGTACAGCGGTACAGAGCAGTGCTGTTGAAGCTCCTCAGCAGTCACAGCAGTCACAGCAGACACAGCAGTCGCAGAAACCACAGCAGAGCAGCAGTGCTCAGTCAAGTCAGGCTTCACAGGGCAAGACGGTTGTTTCAAAGCAGGCAGTGTACGATTGTGACGGTTCAGGTCACGGTTACTATGTAATCAAATGGTCTGACGGCACAGAAACATACGAAGAATTTTAATAAATTACAAATACAAGCAGCTCCCAAAAGGGGGCTGCTTGTATATTTGTTATTGATATTTAATATGCACTGCTATATAATTGAATTACAAGTCAGTTTTTATATTGGGAGGTGATTATTATGCCGTTGCAGATTGTTCGGAATGATATAACTAAGATGAAATGTGACGCAATTGTTAATGCGGCGAACAGTTCGTTGCTTGGCGGAGGCGGTGTTGACGGTGCGATTCACCGTGCGGCGGGGCACGAATTGCTTAATGAATGCAGAAAACTTGGCGGCTGCAGAACGGGTGAGGCGAAAATTACGGGTGCGTACAAACTGCCCTGCAAGTATGTTATTCACACGGTCGGCCCTGTATGGCAAGGCGGAAATTATCATGAGGAAGAACTGCTTTCGTCATGTTATCGTAACTCGTTGCAGCTTGCAAAGGCTTATGAATGCGAATCGGTTGCCTTTCCTTTGATTTCATCGGGGGTTTACGGCTATCCGAAAGAACAGGCATTACAGGTGGCAATCAACGAAATCTGTAAATTTCTTGCAGACAACGATATGCTCGTTTATATTGTTGTGTTTGACAAAGACGGATTCCGTGTCAGCAAAAAGCTTGTTCGTGATATTGCCGAATACATTGACGAACACTATGTTGAAACGCACTATTCCGAAAACCGAAGTCGTGGATTATCCCGTCTTTTAAGACAGCCGGAGACTTATCCAATGCAAACCGCAGCTTTGAATTTAGCTGATGTTGTAAATCAGCTTGATGAAAGCTTTTCTCAGATGCTTTTGCGTAAAATTGACGAAAAAGGTCTTACGGATTCTCAGTGTTATAAAAAGGCGAATGTTGACCGCAAGCTGTTTTCTAAAATAAGAAACAATGTCAACTATAAACCTAAGAAAACTACCGCAATTGCCTTTGCTGTTGCACTTGAACTGTCGCTTGATGAAACTAAAGAAATGCTCCAAAAGGCCGGCTATGCACTTTCACACTCGAATAAATTTGATGTTATCATTGAATATTTTATTCAAAAGGGTGAGTATGATATTTTTACTGTAAACGAGGCTTTATTTGAATTTGACCAGGTTTTGTTGGGTCAGTAAATGTCGCATTTCAGGCGACCATATGTTATCCCGAAAGTTGTATGATTAAGTCAAGATAAAAAACTTAATTACTTTTGGAGGTAACAACTATGAAAAACAACATTACAGAATTGGTATTCATTCTTGACAGAAGCGGTTCAATGTCAGGACTTGAACAGGACACAATCGGCGGATTTAATTCGCTCATTGAAAAGCAACGCAGACAGAACGGCAAGTGCTATGTTTCAACCGTATTGTTTGATCACGAAACCGAGGTTCTTCACGACAGGGTTGAATTGTCTGAAATTTCAAAAATGACTGAAAATGATTATACGGTTCGTGGCTCAACTGCACTCATTGACGCTATCGGCGGTGCAATTCATCACATTGGCAAC
>ERZ779737.1391-NODE-1391-length-19094-cov-2.809759_pt1 | contig 19094 bp, 18 predicted proteins | sample MGYA00511889_ERZ779737 | MGnify/ENA primary metagenome ERZ779737 (study PRJEB29588, sample SAMEA2163575) | human gut metagenome | biome: human gut; feature: human-associated habitat; material: faeces | place: Denmark | collected 2008/2010 ...
TTCATTTGAGCCTATTTTTTCGGCTCAGTTTTTTCATAGATTACTTGACACTACCTTATCTACATCATCTGGGGATACTCCCAATGAATTAACCAGTTCGCCTGTTGACCGTTTCTTGTGTTTTAAATCTTTTCCTATGACGGTTTTTAAATGTGATTTAACACTCTTAAGCAAAGTATCTCCACCCGCTTTTAAAGTCTGTCCAACTATTTTGTCTGTTTCTTTTCCCAGTTTTGATATCTTTAATAAAAACTTTTCCGGCATCTTAATTTCGCATTTGCCCATGTCAAATCTCCTCTTTTTTGCTTAGATAGACTAACAAGATGCTTCTATTTTCTTTGTTAAAACTTCAATGTACAGGTCTCTTCCTTTGATATTTTCTACTGATAATATGCTGTATCTGCCATCGCTACAAGCAATATCCATTTTCGTTGTAATATTTAAATTCGGTATTTTTCTAAATCTAAACAATACTGTTGCTTCTGAAAACGAAGCCATATTGGCCCACATCCGATTGCCATGTCTATCTTCTCTATATGCACGAACACTTGCTAAAATTGTGTCACGCTTTACTGAAAACCCCTCTGTGTCTGTAACAATAGAAGGTGAAATTATATCTATAAAGCTATTCATTTTTCCAAACGACACGATATCGCTCCCTTCGCTCGCGTTATCAAATGTATAGTTTACAATTTACAGTGTACAATTGCGGTTTGCCACTTCGTGGCACTATATTTAGTGGCGGCAAAGCCGGCCACTTTCATTGTACATTGTGCCTTGTACATTGTACATTATTTTAAACCTGCCAATCTTTATCAAGCTGTAAAAGCCGATTAACCGTACTCCAAACTTGCTCTGACGCTTGCACATTATCGCCCCAAAAACCGGATGTGCTTCCGTCACGGCTCTCGTAAAAGTGTGTTGCCAGCATTATAACAGCCTGTTCTGTTGTCTGCGACATTTCATTGTTTAAATAATAACCACTATTCATTTTCTGATAGCTTTCTGCATAACATATGGCAGCATTAATGTAACCCCTTATAAGTTCATCATCTTCGTTATGATAAAGAATTAAATTTGCTTTCACTTTATCGAGCAAGTCATTCATATAAATCGACTCTCCCGCTTAAATACTGTTTTGCTTCATTAGACCGGCTTCTTTTAGTTTCAAAAGCAACGCATTAAAGTCCGATTTCAGCTCTGCAATCGTCGATGCTGTACTTTCATCTTGATTTTCCGCTTGTGTAAATGTTGATTCAAGTCCTAAGACTTTGCCTCCTTCAGCTATTTCCAGTGTACCACCTATAACTGTTTTTTCTCCGCCTTGTTCTGTGTAATTTTTACAGTTGTATGACATATAAAATCTCCTTTCAGTTAATTCAATGTACGTTTACATTGCCTAAGCTTTTTGCTGCAAATATTTCACTGCCTCAGGTAATATGAGCTTACCGTCTAATCGTTGAGTCGCCACAAATCCAATCTGCCCGGTTACTGCAAATAGCTCGTTTAAACGCTTGAAACTCCTGCCTTGACGATCCGCAATCCAGTAATATTTAAAGTCGCCAAAGGCAACTGTTTTGTTCCCCGCAGAGATTTCCGGCATATATGCTGATGTCAAAACTGGACGGTTTAAAATAGTATCCGGCGTTCCCGCAACCATTGACGGTTGCCAGATATACTGCCCGGCTCCATCTTTTAATTTTCTGATAGCTTTAACTGTGGAGTCATTCATTAAAAACGTTGCGTTTTTGCGGTACGGAGACTTTAAACTGTAAAATAAGTCCATGATCTCATCAAATGAAATTGCTGCTGCTCCAGAAGTAGTTTTTCCAAGCTGACCTCCTCCTGTTGCATCTAAAATTCCTGTTGGTTTTCCTGTTCCGTCTCCTACAAAAAGGGCTTCTTCCTCTTTTGTACCAATGCGTCTGCCGAATTCTTTTGCAACATAACTCTCAAGGTCAAAAGCGCTGTCATTCAATAACTCTTCACTAATTTTTATCATTGTTGCCAGCTTGTATGCGCTCAGCGTTACCTGTTTAAAGCTATCATCACTTTCTGGAATTGCCCCCTCTTCATCAACCCATGAAGCATCGCCTTTCGTTGCTACGACTGGAATTTTGCGGTCTCCACTGGACGTTTGAATTGTGTTTGCAAGCCCCCTGAAAATGTCTTCTTCCTCTAAAGCTTCAACCAAAGTATGTTCGAATTCATCAGGCGTTAAATAGCCTCCTTCGGCGTCACTGCCTATTTGAAGAGCATTCTTTACATCAAGCCCAGCTTTATTTCTCATTACTTGCCAGAACGCATTTTTATACTCATTGCTAGCTCTACCTGTTTTTCGCGATTTTTCATCAGCTTGAGGTTTTTCTAAAAGAGGCGCACTTGTTGCCTTAGACAGCTCTAAATCAATTGCAGCCTGCTTTTCTAGCCTATCGATTTCTTTCCCAAGATTTACAACCTCTGTTTCCATTTTTTCGTATGTAGAATTATCTTCAGCTGAAACCAGCCCATTTTCACCTCGTCTGCTATCCAAAAAATTCTTTGCAGTTTCCCATGCTTTTGCACGTTTCTCACGTAATTCAAGTATTTTATTCATAATCTGTTCTCTCCTTTATAAATTTAATGTTTCAATAAAGAAAGCCGCTTTTGCAGCGACTCTAATGTTATTTTTGATTCTATTTTTGAAATTTTATTTATAATTTTTCTATCAAATGCTGCCTGACTAAATAGCTGTCCTTGCGATATTTCGTAATCAGAATTATTATTTGCATACAAAATTTCGTCTGCAAATCCCAACTCTACGGCTTTTTGCGCGTTCATCCAGGTTTCTGCGTCCATCAAACGCGATATTTTGGCTCGTGAAAGTCCTGTTTTTATCTCATAGGCATTTATGATAGACTCTTTGACTTCACTAAGCATCGATATTGCTTTTTGCATCTCTTCAGTGTCTCCAAACGCTCCTGTCATAGGATTATGGATCATCATGGAACTTACCGGAGACATTAAAATCTGCGTGCCTGCCATGGCAACCACTGACGCTGCCGAAGCTGCAATTCCATCTATCTTGACGGTCACATTGCCTTTGTATTCCATCAGCATATTGTAAATTTGCGCCGCTGCAATCACATCTCCGCCAACACTATTTATAAACACCGTAATATCGCCACTTCCGGACATTAGTTCAGCTTTAAATTGTTTAGGTGTTATCTCATCGTCCACCCAGCTATTCTCAGCTATGGTACCTTCAATACGAAGAATACGCTCGTTATTTTCATCACTCGTCCAGTTCCACCAGCGAGCTGTTCTCTTCGGACTGTTTGTTATTTTCTCCATCGATATCATCCTCCTTTGTCTCAGTTTCTTTAGACTCAGAGCGCATAAATCCTCCTGCATCCTCTAATTTTGTCATTGCTCCGTTAATCAAGTACAAGTTACCCCCAAGCTCGTCCGGGATTAAATCCATATTTTCAAGTTCCCTTACGTCATTTGCACTCATCCAGCCGTTTTGTCTTGCTGTTGCATAGCCATTCATGCGGCTTTCATAATCGCCACGCAGCAACCCGTCAACATTGAATTTTACAAAATATTCTCGCTTTTCGCTCTCTAAAAACAGTGACCTCTGAATTGACTGTTCCCACCTCGTAACCCAAGGGTTGAGTGTATATTTTAAAAATTCCAGGGACTGCTCTTCTATATTAGAAAATGAGGCTCTTTCCAAATCTCCTACCATGTGCGGTGGTATTCTAAATATTCGGGCAATTTCATCTGTCTGAAATTTTCTTGTCTCTAAAAACTGAGCTTCGTTGGGTGAGATTGCAATTGGTTTAAACGCAAGACCCTCTTCTAGCACCGCTATTTGATGAGAATTGCTGCTGCCTTTAAACAGTGAATTCCAGCTTTCTCGCAGTCTGTCAGGATCTTTTATCGTCCCCGGATGTTCTAAAACTCCACTCGGCGATGCTCCATTTTCAAAAAATTTAGCACCATATTCTTCACAGGCAAGTGCCATTCCTACGGCATTTTTAGCCATTGAAATAGGGGAATATCCAACCAAACCATCGAATCCTAGACCAGGAATATGCAAGACATCCTCTTTTCTTAAATACACTTGCCCTTGCGCTTTGAGCGTAGAATTATCGCTGTCATTGACCATGTATGTGTAATAAATTTCACCGTTTGATGCTCTATCGACTGTCATACGGTTTGGCATTAACGGGTAAAGTGCTAATATTTCGCCCTTGCCGTTACGAATAATTTGAGCGTAGGCGTTGCCCCACAACAAAAGATGACTCATCATTGTCTCCCTGAACACAAATGAAGTCATCTCTGGATTTGGCTCATCATGCAAAAGGCGATAGAGCGGGTGATTTATGGCTTTTTCTTTTGCACTGTCTTTTCTATATTTATATGTATGAAGTGGCAAGCCGGCGATCGCTTCGGATAAAATCCGAACACATGCATAAATAGATCAAGATAAATTGAATATGTGGATGGACAGATCTCCTTTCCACATGGAAAAATGTAAAGATTGCAAATTTATATTACTGTGCGGTGGCGGATGTCCGGCTGAATCTCTCGAAAAAGCTGGAAATATTAATTGTCCTTCTTGTAATGGTATTGAGCAAACGTTGAAGGTATACGTTAGCCACATAAAAGACAAGTTAATGAGCGATGCTAATTGCTAAATTGAAAGAACTCGAGGATGTTTTATGGCGTATTTCACTAAGTATTTTTGTTCATATCGATTAGATAAAAAACATGTGCTAATTTTAAATACTCTGACAAATGCTATTGATGTTGTTGACAATGAAACTTTCAAAAACATAAAAAATATAAAAGACACAAAATCTTCAGTCATAGAGCCTAAGCTGCTTAAGTTTTTAGAGAAACGCGGCTACGTTTTTAAAAGAAAAACAGATGAGGAAAACCTTTTAAAAAAGTTTCAGAGCATACGGGAGAAAATTATGCATGAAGCCGTTAATGTAAATTATTGGACAATATGCACATCTATGGAATGTAACTTAAGACGTACTTATTGTTATGAAAACCATACTCAACATAGCAATCCGGCTAAAATATCTAATTTACAGTTAAAAACCATTTTTAATTATATCACCCATTCGAAAAATTCTAATAAAAATAATTTTTCTAAGAATTGTTATATAGCAATTTATGGAGGAGAACCACTATTAAAGACAAACTACGGTATAGTTAAAGAGATATTAAAGTTTTCTCAAAGGATCGATTATCCTTTACATATCACCACAAATGGAACGACTGTAGATAGTGACTATTTAAATTTGCTTTCACAATATAGAGACATTTTACATATGCAAATAACTTTAGATGGCGATAAATTTATTCATGATCAAAAAAGAATCTATTGTAATGGTAGAGGAACATTTGATGTAATCTGCAAAACTATAGATAAAATTTTAAATTCAAAAATACAACTGAATGTTAGGATAAATGTTGATAAAGCAAATATCCAAAATTTGGGTTCTTTAAAAAAGTGTTTCGATACACGAGGTTGGAGCAAAAATCCTTTATTTCATGTGTATGCAGCTCCAATAAGATACTATCAAAAAAATGGGCCTGAAATAAGCGATTCGAAAATGTTGGATATTTTAATAAGAAACAATTGGTATAACGATTCTTTTATAAAAAGGTTGGATTCATCGGTCTTTGATAGCTTGTTCAATTTTTTTGACGATAACGTCCCTAATTCTTCAGTGAAACTATGGAATATATCATATTGTGCTGCGTCTTACGGTTCTCACTATTGCTTTGTGCCTAACGGAATTATTACTACCTGCATAAGAGCCGCAGGCAACAAAAGATATATGATAGGAAGTTTTGATGAAAATAATGTAACAATTGACAAGGATAAACTAAGCGAATGGAAAAATAGAAGCCCTTTTGAAATAGAAAAATGTAAAGATTGTAAATTTATTTTGTTATGTGGTGGAGGATGTGCAAAATGTGCCATTACAACTCATGGTAACATTAATTGTGGTATATGCAATGATATCGAGAAAACGTTAGAGATTTACGTTAAACACAACAAAAATAGGTTTTTGTCGCAAAGCATCCTACATAAATGAAGTGTTTAAAGTTGTTGATACGAATTTTGAATCAACAATTTTAAACGTGTTGATTGAGCTATTCGAATAAGCTTGCAAATAAACGTAGACTTATTTTAGATTAAACCTAACTTGGTATTTTAACACGTTTTTATTCCTGAAAATTCTTTTTATTAAATAATACTTATAAAAAATAGCTAAAACAGATACGTTTACGTTACACATGTTAAAATATTGGATGAAGAACATTCGTTATTGATAAATATGCTTACAAGTGCTATTGACGTTATTGATAATAAGTTATCTGACATTATTAATAAATCACTTAAAGGCGATGACGAACTTGTTAATATAAACGAAAAAGAGTTTTTTCAGCTAAAACAACGAGGCTATATATTTGATTCAATAAATGACGAAGAAATTTTATTAAAAAGATATGAAGCAATAAATAATAAAGTTTTAGCTAATATTGATCAAATAGATTACTGGACAATTTGTCCAAGTATGGAGTGTAATTTAAGATGTCCATATTGTTATGAGGACCATGTTCAGAATGAATCGATAAAAAGATTGTCTGAACAGCAATTAGATGTCATCTTTCATTACATTTTAAATCAAAAGTTTAATAAAAAATCAAAAATCTTAATATTTGGTGGAGAACCATTGCTGAGCGTAAATTATAAAATAGTTGAGAAAATATTAAGGTTTACACAAAAACACAGCTTCCCAGTTGGTATTACAACAAATGGGACATCTTTAAGCACAACGTATTTAGACTTGTTTTCGAAACATAAAGGAAATTTGGCGGTACAAATTACTCTTGATGGCGATAAAACTGAACATAACAAAAAAAATTTTTCCCAAACGGAAATGGTACATTCGATACAATTTGCGATAACATTACTAAACTTTTAGATCAGAACATTAAGGTAAGTATCAGAATAAATATCGATAAAAATAATATTAATAAGTTAGCGTACTTGAAAAATTTATTTTTTGAAAAAGGATGGGACAAAAGTCCTAATTTTGGCGCTTACGCAGCACCAGTAAGGGTCTATTCAGCAAGTGAAACAACCATAAACGATTCAGAGATGTTAGACATTTTGACTGAAAATGATTGGTGGAATAATTTGTTTCTTGAGAATTTAAATTCTGCCGTTTTCGACAAGGTATTTGGCTTCTTTAATGTTGAGCATAAAAATTCTTTAGACAAGTTATGGAATATATCATATTGTGTGGCAACCCGATGTAGCCATTATTGTTTTACACCTGACGGCAATATAACAACATGTTTGCGATGCACAGGCAAAGAAGAGTGTAGGGTAGGTATATTTGATGACATAAAAGTAATAATTGACAATACTAAATTAAATATGTGGAAAACTAGAAACCCTTTTAAAATGGACAAATGTAAAGAGTGCAAATTTATTTTGTTGTGTGGTGGAGGCTGTGCAAAAAGTGCTATTATAAAATATGGTAATATCAATTGTGGAGTCTGCAATGACATAGAAAAAACATTAGAAGTTTATGTTAAACACAACAAAAATAAATTCTTGAAATTAAATAACAAATAAGGGCCTGTATATGCGATTTGTCAACAAAATTAGGGGAAAAATAACCAATATATTTAAAAGTTATGAGTTCGTTTTTAAAGAAATCAGAAAAGTTAGTCGCTCTTTCGTGTGGACTCTAATATTTTCAATTTCAATCTCAGGACTTTTACCTGTTTTGTCTCTGTACGTTTTTAAGGTGATAACATCAGAACTCGAAATTAATATAAATTTAAATCATTCTATAAATTTTACTTATTTCGCTTATCTTTCAGCCATCTATATGCTTGCGATATTATTAAAGAGTGTAGCCTTAAGCATAAGAGAATATATGAACAACTTAGCAGGGTTAAAATTAACTTACAGTATACAATCTAAACTTATAGATAAAATAAAAAAAATTGATTACAAAAATTTTTACTATCCACATTTTCAAAATAAATACAAAACTGTTCTTCAAAACTGTCAAAATCAACCTTCTGTTGTTGTCTTTTCAACAGTGTTAACAATCTCTTCACTTATACAATTTTTAAATAGTTGTATAATAATCACAAAACTTAATCTTAATTTAATGATTTTTTTAATATTCATTCATTGGTGGTGATTTACATATTGGGTTATACATGATACAATGAATTAGGTGATAAGATGAAAGATATAGTTATAAAATTACAAAAATTAAATAAAGAAATAGCAGTAATGGAGTCTTGTACTGGTGGCTATATTGCTAATGCAATAACTAATATCGAGGGAGCTAGTTTTGTGTTTAAATTTGGGGCAGTAACATACTCTAATGATTATAAAATTAAAATGGGCGTAAGTGAAGAGGTAATATCTTTATATTCTGTTTATAGTATGGAATGTGCTAATTCTATGAGCAAAAGTATTGCGTGTTATGCTGATTCTTCTTATGGTATTGGAGTTACCGGTAAATTAAATAGGGAGGATGTAAATAATAATACCGGTGATAATAATAGAGTATACATTAGTATTTATGATAGAGAAAATGATCTTTTTATAAATAAGGAATTGGTTGTTACAAAAGAAAGTAGATTAGAATGTAAAGATGAGGTATTAAAGGAAGTAATAATTTTATTAAATGAACACATAAAAGCAAGTAATTAATTTTTACTTGCTTAATTTCTAATAGTACCTTTAATTGTGGGACTTGTTTCTTCTAGTTTGGCAAATTTGTAATCGTTAGCTAGTCCATATTCGATTATTTTAGATACTGCATTGACACAATGGCTTTTTATGTCGTGCATTAATATAATATTTACTTTACGATTTTTATTATTTTTAAGGGAGTTTATGACATTATTTATAACGATATTGGTGTTTTTGGTATTAGTGTCACCACTATTGATATTCCAATCAAAGTATTTATATCCTCTTTTTTCTACTTCAGAGGTTAGTTTGGTCATTATTCCTTTATTGTAACGGTAACTGACGGTGTTTCCACTTCCTCCAGGAAAGCGGATTAGATGGCTATCTTTTCCTGTTTGCTCTTTTACTAATTTACTAATTTTGTTTAAGTCATCAAAATAAGTATTTTGATTTTTATAGATTGACCACTGGTGAGTATAGGTGTGTAAAGCGACGGTGTGACCTTCACTGTCAGCTTTTTTAATTAAATTTTTGTATTTTGGAAATTGATTGGTAACAAAAAATGTAGCTTTAACATTATATTTTTTTAAGATGTTAAGTAATTTTTCAGTATATTGACCTGGTCCATCATCGAATGTTAGATAGATCGTTTTATCTTCCGGAGTGATTGTAACAGAAGTATATTTTTTTATAACGATAACTTCTCTTTTTTTAGTTGATGTATTGTTATTATTATCGGTTACAGTATAAATTACTTGGTATTTACCTTCCTTTTTGTTGTCAATATTATTAGTTATTTTAATTTTATTTTGAATATCGTTATCACAGTTGTCTTTTATAGTGTATCCTGGTTCTTTGTAGGTTTCATTTTCTAAAAGATACATAGGATTATCCCCATTAAGAATAATATTGGGGGATTCTATATCTTGATAGATTATGTTTTTATTAATGGTTGTTTTATTATTGGAACTATCATTTACGCTTAGGATTACTTGGTCATTAATTATCTCATATGTTACTTTGTCTGTTATTATTCCATCATAGTTATCATTTGCTGTATATTCTAAATTTGGTTTATCATTTGGACAGGTTATTAAACTTTTTTCATCCACAATAATTTCTGGATTAATATTATCTTTAACCATTACTGTTTTTTTGATATTCTTGTTTTTATATTGATAGGTTATATCATAAATACCAACTTTATTGGGATTTACTTCGCCAATTATTTTTGCTTGGCAATAGTGATATCCTTTTATAGGATTACCTTCTTTACATACAACTCCTTTTTCTTCATAGTTTGAAAATACTTCTATTTCGTATTTAGGATTATTTAAAGTTAAAGTAATATAGTTTTTGGTGAATGTTATAATAAACGTTGTAACAAAGGCTAGTATCAACACCATATATTTTATTTTTTTACTATTTTTATTAATAAACTCTTTCATATGTACCTCTTGAATAATTTTATCATATTTAGTGTTAATTGTTAATAAATAATTATTTTTTTATTTCAAATAATTGAAAATAGAGTGTCATCAATGCTATAATGTAGTTAGGAGATGAGATTTTATGAGTATTAGAATGAATAGAATTGCAAGTATTATGCAAGAGGAAATTAGTAAAATTATTAGTATGGAAATTAAGGATGAGGATATTAAGTTTGTTTCAATTAATGGAGTTAAAGTATCTAGTGATTTGAGTTATGCGAAAGTTTATTTTACAACATTGGAAGATGATAAGAGAGATAGTATGACTTTAGCTTTAAATAAGGCGAGTGGTTTTATTAGAAGCAAACTTTGCGAGGTTATGGATTTAAGAAAATGCCCAGAGATTACTTTTGTTTATGATACGTCCGTTGAATATGGAAGAAAGATTGAAGATATTATAAAAAAAATAAATGAAGAATAGTATGGATAAAATTATAATTGTTAATAAGGAAAAAGGATATACCAGTAGGGATGTTGTTAATGTTGTTGGCAATATTTTTGCAACTAAAAAAGTTGGACATACTGGGACATTAGATCCTATGGCTACTGGTGTATTGGTTATTTGTATGGGGAAATGCCTTAAACTTTGTGAATTGTTACAGGGAAGTGACAAAGAGTATATTGCTTCGGTGGTACTTGGTATTTCTACTGACACTTTAGATGTTACAGGTAAAGTTTTAGAAAGACAAAAGGTTAGTGGTTTAACTAGGGATAAGGTAGTGGATGCTCTTAATTCGTTTAAGGGTAATAGTATTCAAGAGGTCCCTTTATATTCGGCGGTGAAAGTTAATGGTAAAAAGTTGTATGAGTATGCTAGAAATTTTGAGAAAGTAGTTTTACCTAAAAAAGAGATAAACATTAAGGAAATTGAATTACTTGATTTTAATGATACTTCTTTTAGTTTTAGGTGCGTGGTTAGTAAGGGTACATATATTAGAAGTTTAATTAGGGATATTGGTATTAAGCTTGGAGTTTTAGCTTGTATGAGCGATTTGGTAAGAACAAGACAAGGAAAATTTAGGTTAGAAGATAGTTATACACTTTTGGATATAAAAAATGGTACATATGATTTTCTTACAATTGAAGATGTTTTTGATAATGTTAAACAGGTGATTTTGGAAGATAAGATACTTTTTAAGGTAAAAAATGGATCAGTTATTGATAATATTTTTGGTGAAGATGTTGTTTTGTTTAAGGATAGTGATAATAAGGTAATAGCTTTATACCGTGTATGTGATGATGATAAGAGTAAATTAAAGGCATGGAAGATGTTTTTATAAATACTCTTTTTATTTGGTCATTTTACAAATATTGTTGTAAAAAAAAGGATAAATTGTTATAATTATTATGGTGATAGTAGATGGAAGATGTAATAAGTAAGATACATAATTATACTTTAGAAGAGATTATGGGACTTAGTTTTGGAAGATATTCTAAGTATATTATTCAAGATAGAGCTATTCCTGATGTTAGGGATGGTTTAAAACCGGTTCAAAGAAGAATATTGTATGCTATGTATAAGACTAAGAATACCGCGGATAGGGATTATTATAAGAGTGCTTCTACAGTTGGTGAGGTTATTGGTAAATATCATCCTCATGGAGATTCTTCTATTTATGATGCTATGGTTAGAATGAGTCAATCTTGGAAAATGCGTATACCTCATATCGATATGCATGGGAATAATGGTTCAATTGATGGAGATAGTCCTGCTGCTTATCGTTATACAGAAGCTAGGCTTTCTAAGATGGCTAATGAGCTTTTAAGAGATATAGATAAGAATACGGTGGTGATGGCACCTAATTTTGATGATAAGCATTTGGAACCGACGGTACTTCCTTGTAGATATCCTAATTTACTTGTAAATGGGTCTATGGGAATTAGTGCTGGGTATGCGACTAATATTCCACCACATAATTTGGGGGAAGTTATAGATGCAACAATATTTAGAATAGATAATCCAAATTCTAGAGTTGATACGATTATGAACTATATTAAAGGGCCAGATTTTCCAACTGGTGGGGTTGTATGTGGTATCGATGGAATTAGAAGTGCTTTTGAAACTGGTCGTGGAAAAGTCGTGTTAAGGGCAAGAGTAAGGATCGAAAAAAACAAGATTATTATTTCAGAAATTCCTTATGAGGTTAATAAGGCTAATTTAGTTAGAAAAATTGATGAAATTAGAATAGATAAGAAAATCGATGGTATTTTAGAGGTTCGTGATGAAAGTGATAAAAATGGTCTTCAAATATCTATCGATTTGAAGAAGGATGCTAATGCAGATTTAATTTTAAATTATTTATTTAAAAATACGGAATTACAAATTAATTATAATTATAATATGGTGGTTATCGATAAAAGAAGACCTAGATTACTAGGAATACTTGGTATATTAGATGCTTATATTGATCATCAAAAGGAAGTTGTTTATAAGAGAAGTAAATTTGATTTAGCAACAGCAGAAAAAGAATATCATATTACGGAAGGTTTAGCTAAGGCGATTAGCATTTTGGATGAAGTGATAAAGACGATTAGAGCTAGTAAAAATAAAAGTGATGCTAAGGAAAATTTAGTAATCAAGTATGGTTTTTCTTTAGAACAAGCAGAAGCAATCGTAGTTTTACAACTTTATAAATTAACAAATACTGATATTATGCTTTTGAAGGAAAGATTAGCAACTTTAGAAAAGATAATTGCTGCTTTGACGGAGATAATTAATGATGAGCATAAGCTTTGTAATGTTATTAAGGAAGAACTTAGGAAAATAAAAAAAGAATATACGGTTGAGAGAATTACTGATATTAAGGAAGAGGAAGCCGAGATTAAAATCGATACTTCTTTGATGTTGCCTAAGGAAGATGTGGTTGTTTGTTTAACTAAAGAGGGTTATATTAAGAGAGTTCCACTTAGAAGTTATAATTCTTCTTTAGGGGAAATGACTGGTGTAAAAGAAGGGGATTATTTAATTGGTCTTTTCAATATTAATACAGTTAATACAATATTGATATTTACCAGTAGAGGTAATTATATATATTTACCGGTATATGAAATTCCTGAGCTTAAGTGGAAAGATTTAGGTAAACATATTAGTAATATTGTGCCAATAGAAAGTGAAGAAAAAATAATTGGTGTGGTAGCTGTTTATGATTTTAATGACGATGTTTATGTAACTAGTTTTTCTAAAAATGGTATGATTAAAAGAACTAAATTAGTTGATTTTAAAGTTCAAAGATATTCTAAGCCAATAGCTATGATGAATTTGAAGGATAATGATGAGGTGGTTGATGTTAGTTGTAATAATGATGATAGTGTGTTTATTGCAACTAAGAATGGATATGGGTTATGGTATTCAGTTTCAGCGGTTTCTGTAGTAGGTCTTAAGGCTAGTGGAGTTAAAGGTATTAGTTTGAAAGATGATGAAGTAGTTAGCGGAATGGTATTTGATAAGAATATAGATTATGTATCAATTGTCACTGATAAGGGAACTGGTAAGAGAATAAAATTTAGTGAAATAGAAAAGGGTAGTAGAGCTAATAGGGGATTATTACTAATGAAACCAATTAAGAGTAATCCTAGTCAAATCGTTAAGTTATTTATAAATAATACTAAATCAAATATAGGAATAGTTACTAATTTAGAGGTGAAAATTATAAAATATGCTGATTTACCGATTATGGATAGATATAGTAATGGTAGTTATATTGTTCGTGATAAGGTAATAAATGTATTTAAGGTTGCACAGCTTATTAGTAGGGATGTTTCTTCTAGTGATTTAAAAGAAAAAGAAGCTGTTGTGGTAATTGAAGAGGAGGAAAAACCTTCAAAAAAGGAAGTATCTTTGGCTGCTATTGACGATAGAATTATGACGATTGATGATTTACTTAATAATATAGAAAAGAAGAATTAGTTTAAATTCTTCTTTTTGTTTATATTATTATTTGGCAATTATTTTTTCTTTAGTGTTGCGATTTATAAAGACGATATCATAATCACAAGAGTCTGCTATTTTTTTTATTAGTGCAAAGTCAGGATTACTATATCCTGTTTCGTAACCGGATAATGTTGTTTGGGCAACACCGATGATACTCCCTAATTGTTTTTGATTTAGTTTTTTGTTTTTTCTCATTGTTTTTAAAATTTTACCTATCATAAGATCACCTGAGTTAATTATATAATATTTTTTTATTTGTGAAAAGGATAATTTAATGGTAAATATCTTCAATTTCGTAATTATGGACCGTTAAGTTTATTAAGGCTGCTGTTAGTAATAAGAAGGAAACAATAACTTCTTTGTAGCTATTTTCAACGATATAATCAGGGGAGTTTTTATTTTGTTCGTATTGTTTTTTATTATAGTAGAAAAAATATAGGGCTAGAGTTATATATAAAATTCTATTTATGAATAATATTATATCTTCTTGTTTTTTGGTTAAACTTTTTTTGTTATGGTGACGATTATATTGGTCAAAAACTAAAAAGAAGTTAACAAGATTTAAGATAGTTAGAATACCGAAGGCTATTAAAAAGCTAAATTCTTCATCTTTATTATGCATTTTTAGCCTCCTTATCTAATAAAGTATATTAAAAATAGTAAAAAAAAGTAAAAATACACATTATAGTTATTGACAAAAGTAAATATTTATTATATTATTAATATGCGTTCTTTAAGAGATGCCTCAATAGCTCAGTCGGTTAGAGCACTTGACTGTTAATCAAGGGGTCCTAGGTTCAAGTCCTAGTTGAGGCGCCATTTATTTATGGAAAGTAATGATAGCTTGTAGTTGTAGCTATCTTTTTGTTTGGTTTTCAAGAGTTAGGAGGAGTTTTTTTATGAATTTGTCACCTCAGGATTTAACTTTGGAAAATAAGCATCTAGATGATACATTAAGGGTAATTAGGGAAAAGTTGTCTTCATTAGGACAAGAACTTTATGATGATAATGATAAGATATTAGAATTTAAGAAATATATTTGGGATACTAAGGCAGAACTTGATCCTACTGAAATGCGTTCAATGATGGCGGAATCTGATTTTGATGTTTATCTTATGAGTAAGAAAGGTAGTTATTTTAAGAAGCTTTATAAAATTCAGAATAATCCTTATTTTGGTTCTATTATATTTGAAAGCGATGATGCTAGGGAAGAAAATATTTATATTGGTATTACTTATGTTTCTGATAATATGAATTATTTGGTTCATGATTGGAGAAGCCCTATTGCAAGCTTATTTTATGATTATGAAGTTGGTAAGGCTTCTTATTTGGCTCCAAGTGGTTTAATTAATGGTAATTTAAAAAGAAAAAGACAATATAAAATAGAAAATGGAAAGTTTGTTCATATATTTGATAATAGTATTAATATTGATGATGAATTATTACAGGAAGTACTGGCTAGTTCTTCTTCTTCGAAAATGAAGAATATTGTTAATACAATTCAAATGGAACAAAATAAGATAATTAGAAATACTAGTGATAAAAATTTGGTGGTTCAGGGGATTGCCGGTTCTGGTAAAACTTCAGTAGCTTTACATAGAATAGCTTTTCTTTTATATAAAATAAAGAATTTAACTTCATCAAATGTTTTAATATTTTCACCTAATCGAATATTTTCAGAATATATTTCTAATGTATTACCGGAGTTAGGGGAGGAAAATACTTTAGAAACTACTTTTCATAAATTTTTAGAAAGTAATATTTATGAGTATAAGGAAATAGAAAGTTTTACGGATTTTATATCAAGATACTATAAGTATAATGTGGATAATGTTGATTTGGTTATTTATAAGCAAAGTGATGAAATAATTAATAATATTAATCTTTATATTGATTATTTGGTTAATAAGGCTATGTTTGTTAAAGAAGTAGTTATTGATAAATATGTTACTTATGATGTAGAAGATCTTAATTATATGTTAAAGGATAGATATAGTAAGTTTCCTTTGTTTGAAAGAATTAATGCAATTAGTATTAAAATAAGTGAAAATGAATATAGGGGTAATAAAACAAAAGCTAAGAGTATTAGAAGGCTGTTATTAGAAGCTTTAAATATAGATTGTGATTATAAAAAAATATATATGGATTTTTATAGAAGTAATTTTTGTACGTTTTTAAATTTATCAGATAGTGAGATTGTTAATTTTGTTAATAAAAAGAAACTTAATTATGAAGATGCTTGTTTGTTTGCTTATATGAAAGGGTTACTTAATGGCTTTGATTATAATGTAAATATTTTGCAAGTTGTGGTGGATGAGGCTCAAGATTATACTAAGTTACAATATATTATTTTAAGTAAGATATTTAAAAAAGCTTCTTTTACAATACTTGGTGATGTTAATCAAACGATTAATCCTTATTATAAATATAATTCTTTAGAAGAAATATGTGAAATATTTAATGTAAAAAGTAGGTATTTGGAGCTTACTAAGACATATCGTAGTAGTGAAAATATTATTAATTATATTAATAAAATATTGGGTTTAAATTATGTGGTAGCAATTCGTAAGGGTGATAATAAAGAGGTAATAAGTAGATGCGAGAATGATAATTTGAAAGAAATGTTACTTGCTGATATTAATTATTTGAAAAATATTGGTAAGAGTATAGCGATTATTACTAAAAATGATTCTGAAGCTGAGTATTTATATGAGTTACTTAGCAATGAGGTAATGGGGTTAGAGTTGTTATCTTCTAATAGTTATAATTTTAAAAGAGATTTAGTGATAGTTCCTTCTTATGTAGCTAAGGGATTGGAATTTGATTCGGTAATTGTTTATACAAAGCCTAATAATAGGTATAAAGAGAATGAAAAATATTTATTTTATGTTGCTTGTTCAAGGGCTCAACATCAGTTAATTGTTTATAATAATTAATATTATATTAAAAAAAGTTTGCTAAAATAAATATTTTGTTATATAATTTATATATATGTTAATTTAATTTATGGACTTGGAACAAGAGGAGTAGATTATATTCGTTTAGGAGAGAGGGAAGCAGATTGGTGTGAGTTTCCTTAAATGATGTGATTGAAGGTAGCTTGGGAGTTATATACTTGAAATTTTAGTAGAGTATATCGTTAATAGCGTTAATATTTTGAGTGATAGAGCAATCTATAAGAAAGGTGGTACCACGAGATAATTCGTCCTTTTGTTAGATTGTTTTTATTTTTTGAAAGGAGTTTTATTATGTTAGATAAGAAGTATGATCATTTGAGTATAGAATGCGGTAAGTATGAATTTTGGAAGGATAATAATTATTTTCAAGCAGGTGATTTGGCAAAAGAACCTTTTACGATAGTTATTCCTCCTCCTAATGTAACTGGAAAGCTTCATTTAGGTCATGCGTGGGATACAACTTTACAAGATATTATTATTCGTTATAAGAGAATGGATGGGTATGATGCGCTTTGGCTTCCTGGAATGGACCATGCGGGTATTGCTACGCAAGCTAAAATAGATAAAAAATTGAAGGAATTGGGATATAATCCTAGAAGTATGGATAGGGAAGAATGGCTTAAATACGCCTGGGAATGGAAAGATGAGTATGCGAAGACTATTCATGAACAATGGGCAAAGTTGGGTCTTAGTTTAGATTATTCAAAGGAAAGATTTACTTTGGATGATGGTCTTAGTGATGCTGTTAAAAAGGTATTTGTTGATTTATATAATGAAGGTTTAATTTATAGAGGAGAAAGAATAATTAATTGGGATCCTGAGGCGATGACGGCGTTATCTAATGAGGAAGTTATTTATAAGGATGTAGAGGGTGCTTTTTATCATATAAAATATTATTTGGAAGATAGTGATGATTATTTGTCTGTTGCTACTACTAGACCAGAAACTTTATTTGGGGATACGGCGGTAGCGGTTAATCCATCAGACGATAGATATAAGGATTTGATAGGTAAGAAGGTTAAGTTGCCACTTGTTAATAAGTTAATTCCAATAATTGGGGATGTTCATGCTGATCCAGAATTTGGAACTGGTGTTGTTAAAATTACGCCTGCTCATGATCCTAATGATTTTGAAGTTGGTAATAGACACAATCTAGATAGAATAATAGTAATGAATCCTGATGGGACGATGAATGAAAATGCCTTTAAGTATGCTTCTATGGATAGATTTGCATGTAGAGAAGCTGTAGTTAAAGATTTGGAAGAATTAGGGTTACTTATTAAGGTTTCTAAAATTGTACATGCGGTTGGTCATAGTGAACGAACTGATGTAATGGTAGAACCTTATTTATCAGAACAATGGTTTGTTAAGATGAGTGATTTAGCACATAATTTATTAGAAAATCAAAAAACAGATAATAAAGTTAACTTTTATCCAGCAAGATGCGAAAAAGTACTTGAAAACTGGATGAATGATTGTCATGATTGGTGTATATCAAGACAATTATGGTGGGGTATTAGAGTACCAGCATGGTATAAAGATAATGAAGTTAAAGTACAAGTAGAATCACCAGGTGAAGGATGGATTCAAGATGAAGATGTACTTGATACTTGGTTTAGTAGCGCATTATGGCCATTTAGTACATTAGGCTGGCCAGATAATACAGATTTATTTAATAGATATTATCCAACAAATGCACTTGTAACAGGTTATGATATTATATTCTTCTGGGTATCTAGAATGATGTTCCAATCACTAGAATTTACTAAAGAAGTTCCATTTAAAGATTGTATAATACATGGACTTATTCGTGATAAAGATGGAAGAAAAATGAGTAAAAGTTTAGGTAATGGTATAGATCCTATGGATATGATAGAAGAATATGGATGCGATGCACTTAGATATTTCTTAACAACTAATTCAGCGCCAGGTCAAGATTTAAGATTTGATGAAGAAAAAATGAAATCTACTTGGAA
>ERZ779737.1394-NODE-1394-length-19030-cov-2.626930_pt1 | contig 19030 bp, 32 predicted proteins | sample MGYA00511889_ERZ779737 | MGnify/ENA primary metagenome ERZ779737 (study PRJEB29588, sample SAMEA2163575) | human gut metagenome | biome: human gut; feature: human-associated habitat; material: faeces | place: Denmark | collected 2008/2010 ...
AAGTATAGGATCTTTATATTCTATATAAGGCAATATTACTTTATTTAGGTCTATAACATCTGCTGGGCTTCTCAAGTCTTTAATATCCCACCATGTTAAACCAGTCTTTTCAAGATATTTCTGCGTTAGAATTTTCATTCCAATGTTTACTCCATCTTTACTTAATACTCTTACTTTATATTCATCTTCGATAGCTATTCTTAATTCTATATCTTCAGAACACAGATTTAATAATTTTTCAGTAGAATTAACGTCATTCACATTATACTCAATCATCTCTTCTATTCTATCTTCTTCTAGAAACTTATTAAAGTCTCCATTGAATTCTAGAACATTAGGATATTGCATAGTTACTTGCATTTCCTTCAATCCAACACGCAATTTCTGTGAATATAACATAGTAAGTATATCAAATGAATCATACCATACTTGATATTTCCATTTTTTCCATGCTTCTATGTTGTCATCTGCTTGAGATGTAGTTATAGTTCTGCTTAAGTTAGAAATACTATCACATATCCTTAGATATGGTTTATTTTTAAGTATATCATAATAATCTATTATATAGTTAATAATAGGATTATCATAATGTAAATTATTATATCCCGCAAAGATTTTATTTGAATCAATTTGAGTTTCAGTAGTATAGAGATCTCCGAATTTTAATGGCGCATTAATATTTGGTACACGAAAAAAATCAACTAATTCTGATAATTGATTTTTTCTGCTTGATATCTCAAACTTATGAAACTTTCCTAATTCAGTATTCTTTGCTGTGCAATGAAATACATTTGGGAAAACTTCAATATCATAGACATATACTGTTTTTCCTCTTATCTTCATAGCGTATAAATTTAGTGGAGTATATGGGAATCGAACCCATGATGCCGATTGGTTGCAGCACTATAAATAGTGTATTAGAGTCTCTCTAATATTCCTCCCTGTACCCTGCGCTTGCCTACTAGCTGAATACCCCATGAGGCAGGATTCTTTATAGACTATCCTGCTAAAAGTCTGTCGCTCTACGCTGCTTGCTTTATCTCTGGCAAATGTTTAGCAAAGCATTTCTTTTCTAAAGTTGCTCTATCTACTATTGTAATAGATTCATAATTACTATACTTATCAGATAACTTTGTATTTAGTTTAGTAACTACTTCGATAAGTTGTTCAATAGGTAGATTAGAGTAGCTTGTTTTAAACTCTTTATCGTTTGTAGTAGCTATAACTACTTTATACGGTCTTTGTTCTAAATACTGTAGCTTCTTAGACATCTTGAACTCTGCAAGTTGTTTAGCTACTTTCTTAATTTTCTCTTCGTGAGCTGCTTTATAAGCTTGTTGTTTAGCAATACGTTCTGCTTTATTGCTACCATATAGATTCTGTACCAATTCTTTATGGTAACCAGAATAAGGACGTTCTTCTAATAACTGTTTTTTATCCTTTTTATCAGATACCTGTGTAGGTTTCTTAGGAATACTAGCTATGCCTTTTTTAGTTTCATGATACTCCTTTCGTGCATTAGTAGCTTCAGGAGTCCACTTATAAGTATATGCTTCTCTACTTACTATTTTATCATGACGACGAGTAGTTACAAATTCCTTTGTCATAGGTTTAATATTTTCTGACAAAGATATTCCTTTGCTACACATAGCTTTATAATCTGAGGATTTAGTTAATCCATAACGTTTCTGTAAGTTTTGCTGGTATTTAGCATTTTTCTTATTTCTAGTTTCTTGATTCATAACAATTGATTTTAATAGTTAAAAACTAAAGGAAGCTAAATAGGTTAATGTTTTAAGATTTCCCGTACGTACTTTCCCTATCGCTTCCTTGTTATATTTTAAGCAGCTAAGCACATTGGAGCAGCAGAATCATCAAATTCTGTTTCTTCGTTGAACTTAGTAAGTTTCTCTTTTAATTTCAGAATCTCTAAATCGAGTTCTTTTATTCGTGCTTTAACCCAGTTTGAAGTTAAAACTTCAGTCTTATTTAGAGCTTTTTTACCTTTCTTAGATTTAAGAACAGGATTCAAAGTTCGTATACGACTTAGATGTACTTTCATTTCTTGCAATTCACATAGTTTAAATACATCCAATTGATTACAATCAGCTGGTAAATCACTAAATTTCTTTATACCCATATTGATACATAGTATCTTTAATTTAACAATTACTCGATCATCTGTAAGACCTTTGATTGTATTATAAAGTTCTTTCAAATCGTAAGTACGTTGATAATTACGATTTACTACATTCTCAATAGAAATAATATTCCAATACTTAGTAATATCTGCTGATAGTTTATCACGCTGTTCAATAAATTTATTTGCTTTCATATATACTTGATTTTAATAATTTGACAATTAGTTAATTACATAGTATATTAGAAAGTCTACCTGTGTAGTTAATAGACCGATCAAAGTCTAATAACTTAAAATATCAGCTATCTTCACAGACCGCTGATATGAATAACAATAAAATTAAGAAATAAGACAGACAAGATCAAAGAGTTAGCGCCTCTGTCACATCTCGATACGGCATCCGATTCTTCTTCTCTCGGCTTTCCAACACTTAGTTACCTTAGTAACATTATCAGAGGCAAGTAAGTAAGAGTATATACGAACCCAACCAAATGTATATATTCGATTATAAATCTCCTTCAACATGTAAACTGACAGGTATTCTTTCATACCCAAAATCTATGCAAGCATTTGCTACCCCAACCATTTTGCGTCGCTTGCTGTTGTTACCCATATTTTTATCAAAGCCTGGGTCATCTTTTGTAATATCATAGGTCAATTTCAATGGACTGTTTTCATCAAGTAATGTACAGTAATACAATAATAACTCGATTACTTTTTCTTTTTCATCTTTCTTAAGTACTTTATCAATTGCTTCTGTCAGAAACCCAACCAAACCTGACTTATCACAATTGTTACTTTCTACACCTGTGATGATAAAAGCTATTCTTTGTACTAAACTAAAAAAGTCTATTACATAATAGGAATTAAACCACTTATTTACCCAACCATATTTGTGGCGTCCTATTAATACTGTTCCATCATATCCAACTTTAATTGTTTTGCTCCCATCCATTAGCAAATTATTTTGAATACGAGGATCAGACATAATTAGCTGTAACATCTGCAAGTGATATGAATCTATTGGCTTTTTATTTATTGCCATAGCTTTATGTACTTAAGATTAATTACTCGTCAATGCTCTTGTAGTAAGCAGTAGTGTCGTCCTTAGTAATCTTATTGATTTGTTCCAGAGAAGCTCCCTGATTTGCCAATTCATCAATAAAATTGTTAAGATCAGTCAAATTACTCTGATTCAACTGAGTGACAACTTCTGTTACCATCTTAACATTCCAGAACGGAGACCGTTCTCCAGTTGCTTCAAACTTCAAGATAGCATCTTGAACATCTTTCGGACCAGCTTTCAATACGATATCTACATCTGCCCGTAAATCAAACTGCAACTTTTCGTCATTATTAAACATAATAACAATCTTACCATTTGCAGTCCGCACGATATCTACGTTGAACAAATCAACAGTTTCAATCATATACTTCTTCATCGGATTTGCAAGTACAAGTCCTGGCATGTCACCAGCTAATTTCTTCTTGTAATTCAAATCCAAATAATCACTTACGGGGATTGCCAACCGCCGACCAACTAAAGCACGGCTAAACGCAATTACTTTAGTACGTAACTGAGTAATTTCTTGCTGAGTAAAACCTTCTGGATTTTTGAACACGCTTTCATATTTTGTTGTTTCCATAATTTCTCCTTTCTTGATTCCGTGGTTGATTCCACCTACGGAGTAAGTTAATACTAAGTTAATTTAAAAAGTAAGCTATAGAGTTCTTTTATCTAAGTGGAATAGCATCTAATATCTATTCGTTTATTAAAAACTTAAAAACCACTTCTTGTATTCAAACAGTAAAACTCTATAACGAAATTCTGCTAAGATTTGATAAGTAATCTGAAAAACTATAAGATAAGCTTTCGTATTATTAACATTACTACTAGAACGTGATGTTATTACTTCACTCGGCATTCCCCGTAGGACTTTACTCATGAGACAGATGAGTCAGCCGTTCTTCATAAAATTATCAATACTAAACTATGAAAAGATATGTAATTCGACATCTGAAAATCGAATGCTATGCTAGTTAATACCTAAAAAGGTACAACGGGACTCCAATGGTAGGAGATTTATACCCATCAAATAACATTATAACTGAAATTATCTGAAAATCGAATGCTATGCTAGTTTCTGATTGTTTAAAGAGCCTAACAGCAACTATAACGTGCTCTTTTTCCTATTATAGTAAGGAGTACTGTATATGATTCATAACCTACAACTGTTATTTCACTATCGGTAATACTTCTACCGAATTTTATTTTGAGCTGTTTATGTTTCAAAACACCCACTCTATAGCCTAATAGTTTATTCTAAGGCTGCGTGTACTTACGACTTTGTTCTTATTCTGCACATAACTTTAGGATTTCCACCTATCATCCTTTAATGTAAGGAATCAGCGTCACTTTACATATATTGTTGCGCAATATACTTTAAATGTTTCAAATGTCAGCAATTATATTGTACAGTCGAGGGTGGCTCGGATTTACTTTCACCATCTTATCGTTACTCGTCCTAAAACCTACCATTGAACTTCCTCATTAGTTAAGTTAAACATGTTAATTCTCTCATGATAGAGACTTCCTAAATAGATTTACATTCTGTCACTTCCCGTTAAGACTACTATTTAGTGCAATGCACAGATTTTTCTCCGGTCTGCTTCGTGTCCGTCTCTTAATGTGTCTGCTTCTCTTCAACCTGGGAGTAGGGCGATGCTCACTTTCACATATACTCTTAAGGATAGAGTATCTCACCTTGCGCAAATTTGATAAAACTCCAGTTATGCTTCTGGATAAAATTATTTAGTACTTCTAAGCTTTATGTCTTCCACTTAGTATTGAAATAGTGTTATTGCGCACTTCATCCGCTAGTTATCTTTATATTCCTGTTGCAAAGCACTCTAGGTTTATACTCAGATAGATAACAACTGAGTTTATTATAATATTACTTGAACTCACATACTCCTTATTTCCTAAAGAGGTCCGTTGCAGGATTCCTTATTTATTAATATTGGATCATTGCTACTCAGCCAATAGGCACACAATCTACTACTCACTTTGTCACTCTATCTCTCTATACTGGAGTGTATAGTAATACAAGCTTAGGATTAGCTATGTACTGATTAACATAACATTGTGCATAGGCTTTACGCCTAATCCAGGTAATCTATCAATATTTTTTCAATAAGTAGTGCTATAATATTATAATTAAGTACCTTCATATATACTATCTCTAAACGTATTAAGTTACAATATAACTGTTTAGATAAGTATAGAACACTATACTGACATTTTTATATGGTCTGTGCCATAAAGGGGAGTTTGGAGCTACCCTAGAGCGTTATATGCTCGATAATGTTCAGCACGTAGTCTTGGACACTACGATTTGTTGGGCATCATCGTGTTTATTACTCCTTCTTGATTCAAACTATGATAAGTCTGCGAGTAACTTAAGAGGATTTCGTTCCCCTTGTACTGTTTAATTTTGTAGACTGCTCTCTACTAATTGCGTCTTCTGTTTCTGTCTCCAGTCGGTTCTCACCAAAAACAAGAGGGTTGTACACGCTCTCCCTCTATCTTATTGCCTCTTCAGTTTATAGATAGTATATAAACACAATAAGTTATTATACTTTCAGTAATAGCCTATAGTTGTAGCTATACTCTATTCCTACTAATATTCTGTACTATCTTAATTTTAAGAAAGTAATCTAACCATTTACTTTCTAATCCTTTGATTTAGATATCTCTGGATATACACCATTATAGCTCTATAATCGCATTGGCTATTCTAGTTGCGACTCAGATTTATCTTCTCTGATTGTTTTTGTTTCAGTCTTTGGAGAATATCCGTACAAGTGGTTTTATTCTCTTTAACTGATGGCAGTTCTCTTACCTTAATGTATTTAGGTACTTCCTTCTCTACAACAGAAGTTAGATAGATAATACTGTCTTTCTTTTTGATTTCAACATTGATATTTTGTTCTGGGTTGCTTTGTCCATTTAATTTTATAGCGTTATTGTTCAAATTAATATCAATATTAAAGTCTTTTGTCCGAGGTACATCTGTGAACTTCGGAATCACATACTCATGTGCGGTGGCGGTATTTGTATAGTTAGTTACAAATCCTACATATCCACCGAAAGCTAGCATTGCTAGCGTAAATAAAACTGTTGGTTTTTTACTCATTTTGATAATGCGTTAGTTGTTACTTTTTAGTAGCATACGCAGATTTTTCAATATAGAAAGTAAGAGGATTCAAAGAGGTTGATGTATACAAGCCAGATACTTTCTGCATTACTTGTTTCAACATCTTGTCATTCATTTCTGCTCCATAAGCAATCCGTAGATTGTTTACAGTCTTTATTGCTGAAATGTGTTTACCTTTAAGATTTAGACCCTTGATTTCCGGATATACAAGTTTGTCTTCATCTTTACCTTCGTTATTAGCAGAAGTAATGATACGATTGATCAGATCGTCATTAGTTCCACTAATTAATTGAGAATACCGTTTTGCTTCTTCTTCGTAATTATTGTTTTTTGCAGTTTCATCAGTAATCTTCTTAGCTAAGAATACTTTCACAACATTAGCAACTTGCGCATCGTTGTATGTTGTTAATTGATTCTTAAGCCAAGCATGAGATGCTAAAACTGACAAATTACCTGTTAGGTTACCCCAAATAGCATTTGCACAACCTTCAAGCAATGTAGCATTCCGTCCTGCTTCTTTCATCTTAAGCAATACAGTTGCTAATACTTGTGCTGGTTCTGCATTTTTATCAAGCTTATAGGCTTCTCGTGCAAATTCAATCATATTTGCTACATTCTTACCTATACCTCCTGATTTCTGCTTGTGCCGCATATTCATAATAGTACACATTGCTGCTACTTTCTGTTCATCGGTAACACATTCTTCGGGTTTTGGCATTTCCTGAGTTTGCGGAACTTTAGCGTCTTGTTCTAAAGCTTTCTGCATTTCAGGATTTGTCTTTGCGACAGCATCTTTGAAGTTAATCTCAAGCTGTCCATCAGATGTTTTGCTAGGAAGCAAATTAACACCGAGGAATAAAGAAGCTGTTTCATTCAAATATGCAAACATTTCTTCGTTCACAGTAAAGCCTTGTTCTTTTGCATCATTCTTGAATTGGTCATTCCATTTCTGAATCAATACAAACATCATAAGGTCTGCCTGTTTTCCTGTTGCTTGATACATTGCCCGATCGTCTTTAATCTCTTCACGGCGTTTCAGAATTGCATTCATCAAATCTACTGAGTGATTTGCATCAATTCTGTCACTGTTTTGAGTTACGATATTAGGCGCAGGAGCTGCTGCTGGTTTAATAGTTGGAGCGTTGCTGATGTCAATTTCTTCAGCTTCTACTTCTTCTATTTTTTCCTTCTTTGGCTTCTGCTGTTTAGGTTTCTTTTCAGTAGGTGTAGATTTAGGATCTTCCTTCTTTGGCTCCTCAACTGGCTTAGTTTCAGGAACTTCAGCAGGAATAGGATTCTTAATTCCTTCCTTAATCCGTTTGATGTCAATTCCGTCTCCCTCCTTTACATTAGATACTGGGAAGAGAACACTAATAGTTTCACTAGTTTCATTGTTCTTCCACTCGGCTTTGATATTTTCAATGCCTTTACTGTCTTTCTCAATCTTAAGAGAAAGTAGACTCATATACGGTGATTTTGTGCACAACATATGAGTTTCATATGCTGATTTACCCATTGGAGTCTGATAAACACCGCCTTTCTTTTGTTTAGCTGGTTTCTCTTCAGGCTTCTTTTCTTCTGGTTTAGAATCTTCTACTTTTGTTGTTTCTACTTTAGCTGAAGCTTCTACTGCTTCTTTAGCTTTTTTCAAAGCTTCTAAATTTCTTGCTGCTTTTGCACTTGGAGTCTTTCCACCTTTATTTCTTTTTGCCATATTGATTATGTTTTAAATAAATTAATAACTTAACAATTAATACACTTAAATTATGAAATTAAGTGCAGTCAACTGTCATCTTCTATCTCTGCATTGTTAGGCATAGTAAGTACATCTTCTCTATCAGTTGTTACTAACGTCTCACCTCCATCTTCCTGACCCATTTCATAAGATTGGTTATCTACTGTCCCTACAAAAGCAGTAGAACCTTGAGATGTGGGATTAGGAGCCATAGTAACAACTAACTCTTGAGAAGGAGTATCTGAGGTATTTGCAACTACCTTTTTTACTCCAGTACCTACAACAAAGCCTAGTAAAAGTACGCATACTAAGAATACGTACAAACTAGCACTTTTACACATTCTAGAAATGATAAAAGATGCTAATGCTCCTAAAAGGAGTAAACAAAAACTAGTCATATTGTTGAAAGTGTTTGTTAATAATCTGTTTTCTGTTTAAGTTTTTGTCTTGCTTTGTTTAAATCACCTTTTACAGCTAATTCATTCATTGCAAGCTTACTAGCTATCTCTTTATAAGATAAACCATCTATGCGAGCATTAATCAAATCTCTATATTTCTTCTTAAGAGTAGGTATAGCTTGTAAGACTATATCTAGTTTTTCCTTTAGGATTAAATCTTCTTCAGGACTTCTCTCTAAAGCAGATAGTTGAATTGGATTTTCATCTTCATCAACATAGTTATTTAATTGCTCTTTTTTGTTTCTACGTATATAGTCTATTGATGCATTAACAGCAATAGTTTTTAACCACATATTAAATGAAATATGTTGAGTATACATAGATAATTTCTCATAAGCTTTAGTAAATACTACTGATGTTAAATCATCAGCAACGTCTGTATTTTTAACTACACCCATAATAGTGTACCAAATATCAGTTTTATACTTATAGTATAATTTACTAAATGCTTTCTGAGAACCTTGTTTAGCTTGCTCTACTAGATCTATTATTTCTTGTGTCATATAGCTAAACTTTAGTGGATTGTAGTTAACCCAATAACTACAATCCTTAAATTTAGAAGGGAAGTTTTATGATTTCTTTACAGTAATAATTATTTACTGCTAGACATCTTTTATAGAATACATCTGAGATATGTTCTCTCCATTCTTCTTTCTCTTCTTCATTGAGAGGATATGCCATTTTTAATGACATATTAATAGCAATCCTTACTCTTACTAATCTTGTTTGAAGACTTAATATTTTATCTTCTAATAGATTATTAAGAATATCCATCCATAGTCTTCTATTTATCCACTTATTGATACTTAGACAAGTGTTACTAGTAACTATCTTAGATTTTAAATCAGGTGGTATATTTGCCCAATCATCTAATACACTATCTGCATATCCTAATACTTTAGTATCAAAATTTGCAGAAGATATAATCTTGTCTAAAGTAAACCTATAAGGTTCCTCTAATTCAGCATTGAGTGTTTCAATAAGTCTCTTAAAATCGCTCATTATGGTTCTCTGTTAAGTGCTTTACAAATTACAGTAAATACATAGTTAGCTTGAGACATTTTTAGGCTGTATTTCTTCTTTAAATGCAGTCTAGTTCTTACTTTAGCTTGTTCTATACCATATAATGGTAAAGTTGATTTATAGTAAGCAATACCTTCTTCGATGATTTTATCTTTTCTAGAATCTTCACCTAAGCCTTCTAGAGTTTGTAAATCACCAATACCTACATTATCAACTACTTCAGTAATAGATGGTAATGCAAATGTATACTTTTCAGGATACATCATAATATCTACTACTTCAGGACTGTCTTTAGTAAGATCTTTAGCTTTACCATTCTGTTTAAAGTAATTAAGATCAATTGCACCTACTACTTCTAATAATGGTTCTACTCCACTTAATAAGAGTAATACATTAGTTTCTGGACCTTGTGCGATCCACATACCTGCTTTTAACATAATCCTTTTGTTTTAAGTATTTTGATAAATTCATTTTTGAATCTTTTTACTACAACTGCTGCATCCATTGGGCTAATGTTGAATTCAGAAGCTACTTTCTTTCTAAATTCCATTTCTCCACTGCATTGCTGCATTACTTCCTGTAGTCTTTCTCGCTCTCCTGGTTCAGTCCAGCGAACATATTGAACAATTTCCATGTTAATTCATTTGATGTTCAAGATCTTTAATTTTATTATAGATGCCTACCCAATATATCAAGCCTTCTTTACTCTTTTCAGCTTGAAACATTTCATAGATTTTGCATCTATTGTATCCGACTGTAATGTTATGTACACCACGTCGCCAACCTCTACCTCCCTTCATTACTGATGGAGTTGATTCATATACATACTCAATGAACGCAGTAAGTTTACGTTCTCTTGTAAGAACAATTTCCCAAGTCTTAGGTAATTTATTCCTAATAAAACCTCTTAAACCTTTTTTATGCATGTTTATATTTAAATGTTTTTGAATTACTTTCAAAGTCAAACTTAATTAAATAGATTTTATTTTTAATAGTTGCTCTATTAAGTTCTATTTCAACTTTACTTATAAAATCATCAAGACAATACGCACTATTAATATACCGTCCAACTATAATATGATAGCTTCTTCCATCATTACTACTAATCCACGCTTTTGCAAAATAATCTTTCATATTATATGCTGATTGACTTTCATATATTGCTAATAATGTACGAAGTTCTTTTCGTATAGTACCTAAGATTTCTGCTTGAGTATCGAATTCTTTTTCTTTACTCTTTTTATGCCGACCACGATTCATAAGTAGTTTCTTTAATTGAAGATTGGAGTCTTTCTATAGCTGCTAATAGAGTATCTATTCTTATTGCTACTTCCGTATCTCTAACAAAATGTTTAATGTGCTTCAGATTAGTAATCATACCAGCTAAAAGCATAAGAGATAAGTTCCTTCTACTTGCCTTTAATTGATTTAAAGTCTTTTTCATCTACAAAATGTTTTTAAGTATTGTTCATAATGTTTCTTTTCATTTATTGAAGCTAAAGCATCTAATTGATTATAATTCTTTTTAGTTAAAGTAAAATCATAATCTAATAATGCTTCTTTCAGATTGTAAAATACATTATAATCAAACAAATCTCTGTTGCTTATTTTGATTTGTTCAATGAGAGCTGTTTCAAATATAGCTAGTAATCTCAGAATATATTTATTATTCTTTTTAACTGCTAGTCATAAACCTTTACTTCCTTTACTATAATCTAAAGGAATAAGTGATACTTTGTTATAATCTATTTTCATACTCTAAAATTTGTTTTATAATACTTTTTAATGATTCTTACAGCTTCGTCAAATTCTTCTTTATTATCAAAAACATTACAAAAAGTGTAGTTGTTCTTGTTTAAGAATACAGGATGAAAATAAGCTACAAAGAATGTTTTAAACAATCTGCTTCTTTTAATAGGAATTAAATTATCTAAAGTAATATCACTAGTTATACTTACTACCCAAGCAATATTTAGCTCAATATCTATTTTATAGATTACTCCATAATGTTCACACACTCCTATTTTTGTTCTAATAATATCATATTTTTGTAAAGGTATTTGATCTATACCTTGACCTAATATTTCTGTAGGTAAAACTATATTTTGTTTAGGAACACATGAACATTGTTCTACTAAACTATGGACAGATGAAGATGGATTAAATGCATCTACTATACTTATTACATCTAATATTTTATTATCATCTGTATTTTTTAATTTAGAAGACACTTTACATCTTATAGAATTTAAAAAGTTCTGTTTTTCATTAGCAGTCTTTTCCTTTAATAAATTTAATATACTCATACTTTTTGTTTTTAATTTTTGATAATATTTGTTTACGGAGCGGGACTCGAACCCGCACTTTTCAGTATTATCTACCTGTGTCTATCCATTTGCACGATCCGCAACCTGCTTTTTACGACATTAGCTTAGCCGTTGACTTATCGTATCACGCTGCGATACGAGTATAGTCTGTTACAAAAGATTTGTCATTTCTGACTTTATTGACCTATTCATTACTGTTTCTGCCAATCAATACATATATACCCCCTTATTATTATTTTATAGTGGAGGTAGAGTCGGCGAAGACTCGTCTTGCTCAGGCATATAATGACCTAACAGTCAATAGTAGCATAGAGAACGATCAAGCTCTCTATACTTAATAAGGTAATTCTAAAGTAATAGTACATACTGTTGATTACGAGCATAAAGCATTGAATCTAGTATATAACAGCATAAAGCTTCTATTACTTTAGAATTTAAAGATCTTTGACAGAATACATATTATACCAAGTGCTCATCTAGCAAGCTAGAGACTCGATTGAAATATAGACATATAAGTACTATATGTATATGTATTTTGATATACTTACTGTTTTTCGTCTATAAGACTATTCTTCAGGATTCTCTCGAATCATTACCCTTGGAGCATAAAGCATACGGAGTGAAGAAATGATCTACTATAGCACATGATCAGTAGGCATGTATTCCTATTATTAGCATAAAAGCATTAAATAGAACTGTCAATTCAGTTCGATCTACCCGAACTCCTTAATGCGACAATGCGACTTATATAGTTTGCGGTTAGACTTTTATTCTATTTTAGCATAAAAGCATTTAGAATACGGATGTTGATTAAAGATAGATATTTTCGTATCTTGAACCAAAGACTTCTTCTTTCGCTTTTGCGATAGCTTCGTCTTTCTTATCTGTGAGTTCTGAGTACTTTTTGTCCCAAGCTTTGTAATCACCAGTAGCTTCAAATTCAGCTTGAGCTTTCTTCAGTTCTTCAGAAAAGTCCTTCATAATGTTCTTATGTTTTGATGCAAAACGTCCGTTTCTTTCAGCTTTAGAAACAGCTTTATCACATTCTTTGATTCTACGTTTTACTTCCATAGAATCACGTTCTAACTGTTCTTGTTGTATCTGTTTCTTAGCTTCTGCAACTGCTGCCGCTTCAACTTTACCGTCTTTTTCTTCTTGAGCTTTCATTCCAGCTTCAAAGTTATAACCTCCATCAGTTGCTTTGTCACATAACATTGTTGCACCTAACATAATTCCTACAAGGTTCATAAAATTTTTCATAATTCTTTTGATTTTAATTGTTAATAATTGATTTATTTAAGTGAATGAATAATTTTTAAAAAGTATCTAATAAACGTCTGCGATAGATTTCATCTCTTTCTTCTCGAATATCTATCTGCATTTTAATAATAATGTTTACTAGTTCTTCTTTTGTTTTCTTTTCTAGTTCTTCTTTTGTCCACATAATAATAAAGAAATAGAAAGTTATACTATCTATTCGTACGCCTTATTTGATAGCTAGCCCTTTTCCTTCTCCTGACCTTAAATAAGGTTGACCGTTGTATAGTCCGTAGGTATTAATCACCTTTAGGGGTCTGGCGTTATAACCTTCTGTGTTGATTGGATTCTATCATAACTACTTAATTAGTAATTCTGTTTACTTGCCAATAGCTGCTAAATATGCAGCTTCTCGACGTTTATTTGCTTCTTTTATTCGAGGAAGTGTTTCACTCAAGAATTTCTTCTTCATTTCCTCTTTTTCTCTTAGCTTTACATAAAGATGATAATAGTACATTTCTAAATCATTAATTTTAGTTTTACTTGTTCTATGATGTATTCTGAATATTTCAAGAACAGATTTTCCACTTAATGATGCTTCATTTAGATATAGTTTGTTATGCATCTTTCTAGCTAAACTTCTTTGTTTTCTGCTCATAATTTCACTTATAACAAAAATTATACTATAGCTCTTTCCCTTTTATACGGTTGCATTTTAGAATGTCTAACTCTCTTTTTAGACTGATATTCAGCTGCTTTTCCTGATTGCTTAGAACCTGGAAAATGAGATTCTTTATAGGTCTTTCCCATGATTATAACACTCTAATTGCTTGTACTAAAAGGTCAAAGATATAAGCGCATCCCTTTTTGTTGAGATACTCAATTGTAACTTCTTTTTCATCCAGCATCATTTCAATTTGTGGTCTAGTTAACTTACCATCTTCAATCAATTTCCAAAAGTTAGCATTGATTGCAGCAATATTCATTAGACCAGCTGCTGTACACACAGTAACAACATCTTTTAAGATGTTTTCAATCATTTGTTTATTTGAAGAACTAGTTACAAACTTACTTGTTTCAAGTATTTCTGTATGTACTTCTGATAAACCAAGTTTTTTAGCCATAAGAGCTACTGCTGTTACAATACTTTCCTGATTGATTGATGCAGGAATTCCAATAATTACAAAGTTTAAAGATTTCATTTGATATGAATTTAAAGTTGTTTATAAATTTCTTGACTATAGTACTTACCACATCTTTCACAGTAAGTTCTTTTAGTGATAGGAATATTTAATTCATTGTTATTGGGCTCATTTTTCCATTTGTGCCCATGAATTAAACATTGTGAACGTAATGCAACTTCTTTTTGCTTTTTAGGATTGTCTAATAATTCTAATTCAGCAAGTCGTTTGATGTTACTATGATAGGCTTTTAGCCTTCTGTAACTACTGATTTTCAGTTTGATTTTCTTAAAAATATTCATTTTTTCATATTTAATAGTTTTAATTATACAATATTTTGAGGACGTCTAGCTGCAACTAGATGGTTTTATCAATCTTAATTATATATTAACACACATTTTCTACTGTACGCTTACAGTAAATAAAGAAGGCATGTAACAGTTTATACAATATATTGCAGTATATTGCAGGCTTGACGATTCACATCGTTGTGTAACTTCTACACTAATACAGCTTAATTGAAATACTAATTAAAATGACTCTCACTTAGTTTTAACTCATAAGCAGATATAGCTGTCAAACTAATCTTATTGGAGCACATGATTTTAACGTCTGCACTAATACTAATCTCCTCCACCTACCTTCAGACGACAGTAATACTGCCCTCTAAAATGATTAGATATAAGCCCCACATGTTTGTCACTGATTCTCACAGTAAGGAGGCAGCTGCATCTATTCTCACGAACCAATACAGCTTTATCTGATGATATTTAAAATCCTATTTTCTTCTTTATAGAATCATCCTTTTTACAAAACATTATAGTAGCTAAGTATTGTGAATCTGTTGCAAATAAATGACTATGTGCTTCATCTTCACTATAATTCTCAAGCTTTTCTAATTCTTCGTTTACTCTAGTCTCATATTGTTCTAGAGATTCATCTTCGTGTTTTAACACTAATTTTCTAATGTACTGCGGCATGAATTGAGTCACTATTAAGTTGTGGTAATGAGGACCTTGGCATACTATCTGGTATATATTCTTTTTGTATATCCATACTCCTCTTTATTAATTTATCATAAAAGTCTTTGTTACTAATATAAATAGAAACAATTTCGTGATTTGATAAATCGGTACCTTTAGTTACAAGTATTTGAGTTAGTACTTGTTCTGGCATAACCAAGAACACACTATCTACATACTTGTCTAATCTCAAATTCTCACGCCATTGTAGCACTTCTTGTACTGTTGGTGCTACTACTTGTTCAATTGTGTCCGTTTCAGGGATTTGTTTTTCTTTAGGACTACGAGGTCTTGCACAACTGATAAAAATTGCTAATGCTGCTATTGCTGCAATTAGCCAAAATACGTATTTACTTTTCATTTTTTGATAAATGTTGTTTAATCGTTTAACATGTTATAAATCTCTTCTACTTACTCTTTTGCTTCGAGAATCATAGTTTCTCCGTCATCATCTTTAGTAAAGATAGCTGATCCTTCTGAATAATCTTCTGATGGAAGAATTGAAGAAATAATGCTTTTTCTTACAGCAGCTGGTTTTCCTCCTGATTCATTGTCATGTAATAATAAAAATTCACTCATTTTGATAATGTTTTAAGTTAATACTAAGTATATAAATGCTATTAATATTGCATCTATTACAATTAATACTCTTGTAACCGGATGTGTTTCATACCAGTTTTCAAATTTATCCCACCATATGTCTGCTAAATCAGCTTGGTTTGATTTCTTTGTATCCATTATCTTTATCTTTATAGCCACTTCCTAGTGTATATACAAAAGATAATACGCAGAATATAAATAGTGCGATTATCACTACTTTAGAGTAATACCAATAATTCCAATAATCGGTATATAACAGTCCATACACTTCTTCATCAAAGAAATATATTCCTTGATGTTCAATAATCATCACAGCTGCAAATAATGCAGTTATGAGTCCAAATAAAAAATACATTAACTTTTGCATAATAATTATTTATTGATTAAATACTATTTGCTACAAATACTATTGTTACTACTATTGCTAATAATATTAGTAAGTGTACTAATAATCTGATAGTAATAACAATGCGCCAGAATCGTTCATTTCCCATATGTTTTTATATTTATTGTGAAGTTTTCTCCAAAAATGATGTCCTTCTTTTGTATATCTCCATATAAGTGTACATTCAATTGCCATATCAGGAATTCTTAATATTCTATAAAATGATTCTAGGTTTATTTTATTATCATGAGCATATTTACTACTGCCGTCTAAAAAGCTATCTAATACTTTTTCTTTAATAAGAAAAGTAAGCAATAAATAAGGCATATTAAATAATATTTGCCTTCTGACTTTTTGTTGTTCTGTTAACTTTTTCATTGATTGAATTGTACTTTTTTATGAACTTTAAATGTTACTTCAGTATCACTTTTAACTTCAATGGTAAAATGAGGAGATGATTTACTATCTATTCTTCGTTTGATCCATTTAACTACGTAATCCGCAGTTAATACTTCAAATTGCAAATAGCTACGCCATTTTCCACTCTTACCGATGTGTAGTTTTAGATTTCCTCTGTCAATATTAGTAACAGGGTTAACGCGACTTTGTTTTGAGTTAACTAATTTAGCTACTACTATGTCGCCAATTTTAAGATTCTGAAATTGTTCTAATGTCATATCTTTTTTTAGTTTATTGATTAAACATATAAAGAGGACAGCTAATGCTGTCCCCTACTATTTACGCATAGTTACGTTGTCACTCTTTGTTCATCTAATGACAGATGCTCAGAACTATTTTTCAAATCTAAAATAGTGAAAACTCCTTTATACTGAGTTTAGATAGTGCTTACACGTTTGTACCACACACTACAATGATACTAATACTACATGTAGTTAAGGCTCTGCATTCTGTCAGGCTTGCCACTGTCTCTTGGCTGCATTACTATTGTAGTATAAATAACTCTAAGTTAGTTTGAATATATCTTGCTAAGAGTTCGTACTTTCTGATAAAGTGTTTTCTTGTTTTCATAATGTTAAATTTTAATTAAATTTTCAATTTGTTCTTTTAAACGAAAGGTTTCAGATACACAAAAGTTATAGTCTGTATTAATATTATTTTGTATATCATTGTAGTGAGCAAGATCAAATCCGATACAACGATATTGATGCCAATTTTGTGGTATTTCCGTAAGTGGTATGATAGATGTAGCAGCATTAAGTTTACGGTCAAAGGTAATGCCACCATGTACTTCTACCTTGAAATCTAAAGCTTCTTTATCGCAGAGATCATTACTTGCTTGTATACTTAAAGGTATTTTGGAGTCATCTATAATACCTACATAGCCACAATAATGATAATTTTGGTGTGGATTTTGATAATTGTGTACTATTTTTCTAACAAAAGCAAATGTTTTCATAATTTTAACTTTTAATATTATTAGTTAGATTAAAGTCTCCAATGATATTTTTTATTACAGGTATGAATTCATTATCGTATCGTAAAATTATACGATGTTGAATATCTCCTACTTCTCCTATTTCTTGATTTATTTCTTTTATAAGATCAATTTTTGGATTTTCTACAATAGCTTCCATAAAGCATTCAAATGTTTCTTGTGATATATTATCATTATTGTTGATAATAATATCTAAAATTGTATACCTTAGCATTTTATCTTAATTTTAAGTTAATAATCAGTTAAAACACTACTATCTTCACAGACTGTAGTGTGTGATTAAGTAATAATAAAGTAAAGGATAGTATGGCTGTATCCTTACAATATAGAAATAAATAATTAGCATTTTACACCTAAAACTTATATCTTTATAGCTGCATACTGTCATAACGTTGAGTTATTAACTCCGAGTACATCTTTTCATCCATATAGGAACTATGACTTCTTCTGTAAGCCTTACGCTAATATAAGAAACTGGTGCCCTCAATGTCTTGGGATTGTTACACAACTCCGTAGCTTACGCTACTCCGAAGTTATTGAGTTTTTTAAAAATGCCGGGAATAGATTTTCACCCAGCTATGAGCCTTTTCTCTAACGCTCTTTGAATTGAACGGAGCAATTACGTCGCATTTTATATTTCAATACCCGAAACGCGAAAAGCACAAGAACGGTCTTTCCCGTCTGTCAACCGTCTAAAACTTATAAGGATGAGCCAATGGTGCTATTAACTGTAACCGGCATTTCCATCTTAGACTTATTATAAGAAACTGGTGTTGCAAGACGTCCTATCCTAAGAGGAACCAGACTGTCTTATAGTTTTTTATAGCGCTGGTTTTCTGTTTAGTTACTATAGAGATAATTAAATCTAGATAGTATTGTTAATCATATTAAGCAGCATTAATATTACTGCTATAAATGATATATTACTAAGCTTTATTAGCATGTTTTGCATGTATACACAATCGTATATATTTGTTATTGTTGCAAAATCGCCTTTAGTAAATGCTATTGCTATAGATAATGTAAATATTAATATAGCACAACATCCTAGTACTATTATGATTTGTGTTATAATATTTATAAGCTTTATCATACTTTATCTAATAATAATATTATCCACAGAATAAATTGACCAAGTACAACAATTAATGTTATAGTTGTCATTAAATTGTTTTTTTGTCTTTTATCCATCTCTAATTTTATATTAAATCCCATTCAATTAACGCTTC
>ERZ779737.1397-NODE-1397-length-19002-cov-2.347073_pt1 | contig 19002 bp, 18 predicted proteins | sample MGYA00511889_ERZ779737 | MGnify/ENA primary metagenome ERZ779737 (study PRJEB29588, sample SAMEA2163575) | human gut metagenome | biome: human gut; feature: human-associated habitat; material: faeces | place: Denmark | collected 2008/2010 ...
ATTTCGCCAACTATATTGGGCGCTATATATTTTTTTATTTCAGCAAAAGACGTCTGATCAAAATTGACCCAGCCAGCCAATTCGGAATATTTGCTTACATATTTTAAAGAAGCTTGCACACCAATAAAATTTCTATTCATGTTTTGAACTTCAATCATCAGTTCATTTCTAATTTGGTTGCAAAACTTTTTGTCATCTATATCTAATTTTGCATAATTCGCAAGCATTACTCTATATAACGCAGTTTTTTCAAGAAAGACTTTTTGATACAAGGAAAGCGAAGCATCAGATTTGTCCACTTTGCCATCAGGATTTTCCTTGAAATAAGGAAAGACATTACATATATCGAAAATAAGAAATCCCTGCTTGTCCACATATAATTGTCTAGATCCATCGTTGGTCATTCTTCCAAAATATGCTTTTGATGGTGATATTACTTTTATGTCAGGGCAAAGTCTTGTGCCTCTACCTATCATCTGCCAGAATTTAATTTTTGATAGAACTTTTTTAAAGAAAACAAGATTAACAACCTCTGGTATGTCGACACCAGTGTCCATCATATCAACGGAAACAACAATCCTAATACTTTGTTTTTCCTTGAATTCTCTTTGAAGGACCTCGTTATATTTAATTTGATTGTCAATTACAACGCAGTAATCTACACCATTAGGATTGTTTTTTAAACATAATTCAGGATACAGTTTTCTGAATTCTTCTTGAATCATTATGGCATGATTGTGGTCCCTCGCGAAAATAATGGTTTTACCAAGCGTATCGCCATTGTTAACCTTTAAGCCTTCTTCCATTAAATCTTGAAGAACCTTTCTTATGGTATCTCGGTTGGTTATTACGCTATAAAATTCTTTGCCTTCTATTTTTTCTGGGATTGTTCCATCATCTTCGGTGAATTTGTCTTCGTACTCTTCCTGTTCTTCTGGAGTGAGTTCGCTGTAAGTTACGCCGTCTTTTAAAATATCTGGCGTCCTATCTAACGCTCTATAATAAGTTAGGTATCCGTCTTTTACTCCCTTTATTACATCGTATTCATAATTAGGAGTCTCACTGTCAAGGTTGAAAACTTTATATGTTGATTTATTTATATCATTCCTTGGAGTGGCGGTTAAACCAATCATCAAAGCATCAAAATACGTAAATATCTCAGCATACTTGTTAAAAAGACTTCTGTGCGCTTCATCTACGATAATCAGATCGAAATGACCTATTCCGTATGGACATGTAGATGTATCTTTAATTATGGAAAGCATTGATTGATATGTAGAGAAAACAATTCTTGCCTTGCTCTCGTCTCCTTCTTTTTGCCCTTCGACAATAACCATCATTGGAACTTCAGGCAAAAACTTTTCGAAAGTGTCTTCTTTAGCCTGTTTTACAAGGTTTTTTCTATCAGCAAGAAACAAAATTCTTTTTATATAATTGTTCCTAATAAAAATATCACTAAGAGCGCAAGATACTCTTGTTTTTCCTGTTCCAGTCGCTAAGACAATTAACGAACGAGAATGTTTGGTCTTAAAATGTTTAATAACCTCATCAATAGCATCAACTTGATAGTATCTGCCACAAATATCGGTATTTGGATTGACGTCTTCTAATTTGAAATTTCTTTTTTGAATTAAATATTCTAATTCTTCTTTTTTATGAAACCCAAATATTTCTCTTGCGGGGAATAAGCCGTCGATGATTTTAATTGTATAACCATTCGTATAATAGATGACTGGTCTTACGCCATACTTTTTTTCTAAAGCATCTGCATATAAACAGGCTTGAACCCTACCTTTTTCTTCGTTGAAAATAGATTTTTTAGCTTCGATCAAAGCTAAAGGTTTTCCATCATCGCCAAAAAGAACATAATCAACGAATCCATTTCCAGATGGGTTATCGCTGGTTTTAGGCATACCGGTAACTGGAGTTTCGATACATGCTGCATTTTTTTCAATCAGGTATTTTTCATTTATGACTTTCCATCCGGCAAGTCTTAGTTTTGGATCTATTAATTCTAATCTTGTTTCTTTCTCACTTTTTGGCATTTATTACCCCTCCTGCTTAATCGAAGTATTCTTCCATTTTTTTATTTAATAATTCTTGATAAAGTTTAATTCTTTCCTGCGCTTTAAATTTCAATTTATCTATCTGTTCCACAAAAGAGGCAAATTCATTTTGCTCTTCGATTGAAGCCAGTGGAATTTCTAAAGAATCATATTTCTTAGCATTTATGCCTGGTTGGGCAGCTCCACTTTGCTTTAATTTCACCCAACCCCAATATTCATTTTGTTTCGTGTACCAATATAAATAGCGAGGATTAATTCTGTTTAAATCAAGTTTGTATCTAATGAGATACCCTGCATATATTTGATTTCCTGAATAGAAAGCATATGTTTTGCCTACTGTTGCACCCATTCTTGCAAATAAGAAATCCCCGTAGGAAAGTTTATATTCGTTATCATCTGTTAGAACCTTTGAACTGACAAAATCGACGTTTAAAGTGCCATCATCATTAATATCGGTGATTCTGACATAACGAGGACGATTAGGATCATATTCAATGGAAGCCGAACAAGCACCGTATTCACCTTTAGCAATTGAAACATCTATAAGCCTAACTTTTGGCAAAACATGATGCATAAATAATTCGTTAAATCGTGATTTAATTAGGACGTTAAAATAATCAATATGATTTTTTTCTTTAAAAATTAAATGTTCAATTTGATCTAAATTTTCAACAATTTGCTGTTCGCTGAATGATTGATTGAATTTAAAATCAATATTTTGGACATAAACCTTTGAGACATTTTTTATGCCTACGCCTTTAAAGCCTCTATTTAACACTTCGTAATTGTTTTTTTCTAAAAAGTATTTTACACACCTGATATTACATTTTTCATTTGGTTTCAATATATAATTATGGTCAGAAGCGGAAAATCGGCCTCTATAATATTTACAATTACCACTCCCGCCATCGCCAAGTATTAAATATTCACCATCATAATCAGGGCAGTCAGTGTATCTATCAATTTGATTTGAGGAAGTAAAGAAAGGGTATTTTCCTTCGTCTTCACCATATGATGCGCTACGTTTGCTTTTAGGAAGAAATTCAAATAATTCAGAAAGTAACATCTTATTCACCATCATCCTTCAACATTTCTTCAAGTTGCTTCATTAAGACTTGAGTTTCATCGTAGTTTTTTTTCAAATCAGCAAAAATGTCACACGTTGGTCTATATTCAACTTTTTCTCTAACAATTTCTTTATATTTATTAAATGAAAGGTCATAGTCATTATCTCTAATCTCTTTTACTGGAACCATGAAAGACTGTTCTGTGCGTTTTCTATCGAATTCTTTATCAAGATTTTTGAAGCGTTCAATAATATCAGGTATATTAGATCCTTCGACAGGTGTTCTTTTAACATCAAGTGAAAACCCGTCGTTTTCCATATTGTAGAACCAAACATAATCTGTTCCGCCTTTGTTTGTCTTTTCAAAGATTAAGAACGATGTTTTAACACCTGCGCCCTTGCTTGCAGAGCCTTTTTTTGATGGTGCACTAAAAATACCCTGAGGCATCGAAACTACACCAATAAGTCTTTGTTTATCAACAAGTTCACTTCTTAAGGAAATATAAGCTTTTTGTTTATTGCTTGTTCCATTAGTCAAAACACCATCAGGAACAATAGTCATGCATCTTCCGCCAGGTTTTAGTAACATATCCATTATCGCAACAAATAGAAGCTCAGTTTTTCCTGTTTTAGTCAATGATAGTATTTTGCCATTAATCGCTGTTTCAACGATACTTCCAGAGAATGGAGGGTTAGCCAAAACCAAGTCAAATTTTCCTATATAATCCTTAGCATTTTCGTTTTCAAGTAAAGAATCTGTGGAAAACATCGGGTTCTTAATTCCGTGTAGTACAGCATTCATATAACCGATTCTCGCCATGTTGGTGTCGTTATCACACCCATAGAACATTGAATCTGTGAACTCTTTCTTTTTTTGTACATTCATCAGTTCAGCACTTTGATGCTCTTTAATGTACTTGGCACTTTCGATTATAAAGCCAGCCGTGCCCATGGCAGGGTCTATTATTTTTTCACCTAATTTAGGTTGCATCATCTCCACAGCCATATCAATAATGTGTCTTGGAGTTCTATATTGACCGGAAATGCCGCTGCCACACATGTATTCATAGACATCCCCCATTAAATCAGTGTTATTGAAATCAAGTTCTGGATCAGATAATTTATCAACAACAGACGTAAGTAGTCTTTCTTTATCATCAAAACCGAAAGAATATTTTTTTGCATATTGGCCAAATTTTCCAACTGATTTATTATCTGGGTCTTTTATAAATGGAATCACGTATTCCTTAATTATTCTGGCTAGTTCCATAGGACTTAAATTTTTGAAATTTTTCCATCTAAGTTTTTCATATGGTATTTCAAACTTAAGTCTTTTCTCACCGTTGATAATTTCATAATTTTTATAATTCCCGTTTTTGAACGTTAAATCATCTTGACGAGGCTCAACCCCAATTAAAGCAGCATCTGCTTCAATAGCATTTTGCCTATCATCTAACATTTTAATAAACATCAATGTAGTTAGCTGATTTACAATATCAGAAACTTGAGCCATATTTTCATTGTAGAAATCCTGCCATATAGCATCGATTTTTGATTTGAGTGTTCCAGTTATCATTTTTTATTCCTCCACCTCAATATTGTATTTTCTAAAATAAGGAGCCAGCTTCCTTTTTAATTTCATGGTCGGCTCAAATTTTCCTGCTTCCCATCTATTAACAGTACCAAATTTAACGCCAAGCAATTCTCCGAATTCAGTTTGGGTTAAAAGCATTTTGATTCTAAGTTTTTTTATCGCTTCCGCATAATTCATCAAAGTTCTCCTATTTTTTTGTGAAAACATATATGAGTATTATATCACTTTTATGAATTTTAAGCGATAATAATAGAGAAATAAATAATAATTTTTAGAAATAATAGGAGATTTATATGACAATTTTTGAAAAAAACGAAATTTTAAATAAAATGAGGAACAAATTAAATGAGAAGCAATTAGCTTTTTTGGACGAGACATTGGATGAAATGATCAACCAATTAAAGAAAACGCCATCAAATGAAGAACTATTGAATTTATTCAAGACAGCTAAAAGTGTTGAAGGGTGTTCACCTAAATCGATGAAATATTATATGTATTTGCTGCATTGTTTTTTCGATAAAATTCCAAAAGAATGTAAAAACATCAGTACCGACGATATACGAGATTATCTAGATAATTATTCTGCAACCTCTTCAGCATCTAAGGTTTCTTTGGATAACATAAGAAGAGTTCTTTCATCTTTCTTCTCTTGGCTCGAGGAGGAAGATTACATTCGCAAAAATCCAGTAAAAAGAATACACAAAATTAAGACCGTCAAAACAATCAAGCAAGCTTATACCGATGAAAACATCGAGAATTTAAAAGACTCTTGCAATTCTTTAAGAGATAAAGTAATCATTGAACTTCTGGCATCAACAGGAATGCGTGTAGGCGAGCTTGTTTCTTTAAACAAAGATTCGATTGACTTTGAAAACAAACAATGCGTCGTTCTTGGAAAGGGTGGAAAGCAAAGGATTGTTTATTTCGATTCAAAAACGAAGATCCACTTGAACAACTATCTAGCATCAAGAATTGATGATAATGATGCGCTTTTTGTCTCTCATTTCAAGCCATTTAATAGGCTTCAAATTAGCGGTGTTGAAATAATGCTTAGAAAGCTTGGCTTAAAAGCTAACATTAGTAAAGTCCACCCGCATAGATTCCGAAGAACACTAGCAACAAAAGCCATAGATAAAGGAATGCCAGTTGAACAGGTTCAAATTTTATTAGGCCACACGAAAATTGACACGACAATGCATTATGCAATCGTGGATCAAACCAATGTTAAAAACTCCTTTAGAAGATATATAGGTTAAATCACGATTTATAAGTGAGGTGGTATATACATGTTAGTTAAGCTTAAAGATGTTTGTAAACAAAACTGCTATAAGCAAATAGATGCTGAATCGTTAGAAAAGCTTATAGACAATAACTCTTTTGAAGTTAAATTATTGCCAAGCTCTAAAAACTATGATTGGTTTACATCTTTTAAAGATGGAGCGAACTTTGTTTGCAATGGTGAAATCGTAACATTAGGCAAAGCTAGATATGCAAATATAAAGTATTGGAAAGGTTCTTTTATTTCTGCAAATAACATAATTATTGAATCAAACAATAAAGATTTAGTCAAAACAAAGTACCTTTATTATTTTCTAACAAAAACATCAAAGGATTATTATATTGAGACTACATCATATCCTAAATTTGATCAAAAATCATTTGATAAACATCTAATTAATCTTCCATCAATAGTTTTACAAAATTATAGAATATCAAATCTAGATGCTTTGTTTGAATTAATAAATAGCGAAGAAAAAGATATTGCAAAACTAAACGCTCTAATTAAATCACGATTTATCGAAATGTTTGGTGATCCCATATTAAACAGCAAAAATTTACCTATAAAAAAAGTTATTGACGTTGTAACTATGCAAAGAGGTTTCGATCTACCTATTCAGGATAGAATTACTGAAGGTAGTATACCATTATATGGTTCTAATGGATTGATAGACTATCATAATGTACCTAAAGTCAATAGTGGCATTATTACAGGGAGGTCTGGAACTATTGGAGAAGTATATTGTTCTAAAGTTCCTTTTTGGCCATTAAATACAACATTATTTTCAAAAGATACACATGGAAACAACATTATTTATTTGAAATATTTGCTTACGCTTTTTGATTTATCTAGGTTTTCAACAGGATCGGGTGTTCCAACGCTCAATAGAAATAATTTTCATGGCGAGGAAATAATTGATTCGCCAATAGAGCTTCAAAATGAATTTGCAGCCTTTGTTGAACTGATCGATAAATTGAAATTTAGCATTCGAACACCAGTCATAAATAGTAATCGTGTAATTTACTAGCACCCTTGCCATAAATCGTGTAAGCAGCTCTTTTAAAAACAAAAAAGCCATCAGATTTTAGTATAAATTCATGACGAATAAAGCCGGTTCTGATGACAAAGCATAAAAATATAAGCACAAAACACTTAAATATGGGCATTTTGATGCGTTTTTTCAAAAATAAAAGGCTGATAACTAGTATCAACCTTATAATTACAATATGGTGGAGATGACGAGAATTGAACTCGTGTCCAAATAAGGCACCATCAAGAAGACTACAGCTTAGTTTGCATAAATTAAGATCTATTAGCTGCAAACGACTGCCAGATCTTGGTGCTGACTAATTCTTATTCTTTATATATCAGCCTATAAAGAAGCAATCATTCTTAGTTTGCCGTAACCTCTCCGAATGATAGCGAGAAGAGACGACTATGCTGGGCTAAGCCCTGAGCTGCGGAGTTTTAAAAAACTAGCAAGCAGCTGCTGCCATCATGGCAGGAGCATTATTTACATGATAAAGTTTTTTGGCATTTATCTTTTTTTTGGTGATAACGTCACCACTCGGCTGCCTTGTTGACTCATCCTTACCTGTCGAAACCAAAACATCCCCAAGTAGCACTTTCGTGCTCATTAATATTATCACGCATTTTTTTAAAAATCAAACAAAAAATGCCTTTCGGCATTTTCTTTAGTTAAGCTACTTGTGGTATAACAAGATTCCAACCTGGTCTTGCTTTATTTACTACGGCAAGTGATTTATTGAATAACTCTTGTTCTTTTAAAAATCTAGCGTTCTTTAAATCTTTATGAGAAGCTAAATATGCTGCGTATTTATTTACTACTGTTTCGGTATCTTCTTTCATGTTGTTGATAATACCTTCGATGAGAACTGCTGTTCTATACATTGATAATTCACCACAAGAAACAATACTATTTTGGAAATCTTTCTTTTGAGAAGAATAATAATTTTCAGCTTCGTCAAAACTTTCTGAAGAAAGTAAGATAAATAACTTCTCTGCAATCATTTTAGTTTTTAAATCATCGGTATACCAATCAATATACTTGAAGGTATCTTCTAAAATATTGATGGCTTTATCGATATCATCTTTTAATAATGCATCCATATATTGATAATATCTAACATGTGATTTGTAATAGCTATCATAATTATCAAATTCAATGATTTCAAGATCTTCACCAAGCAATGAATGGCGAATATTCTTCAATTCATTTTCATAAGCTAATAAATCTTCTTTATGAGTTGTTTTAATTAAAATAAAGCAGTCATTAACATAATCTAATCGACATGGGAATAATTCATATAAAGCAACGATGAAACCATAACCAATGCCAAATAAGATAGAATAACTGATGATCTTATCGCCGGAAAATACCAATAAAGCTAATAATAATGCGACAACATTGATCAAAATATATCCGACCATACCGCCTAATAAATAACCATAATGGCAAGTCTTCTCTTTTTTCGGAGTCATAACAAGGTGGAAATCTAAAATGTTATTAACTTTAAAAGAAACATCATTATCTTTTCCATCATGTTTAAATATTATCGTCATTCCTAAAAACACTACTTTAGTCACTTGGTAACCACCGATTAAACCACCGATTAATTTACCTAATGTATAAAATAAGAAATTAGCAATTAAAGAAACAGCGACAACAATAACAATATATAATGTGCTTTGCATTGCCAAAGAATGTTGTTGCATAACATTGAGATTCAATGTTCCAAGTCCGAAGATTAATGCTAAATCGATGACAAGCATTATCCAAGAAAAATTAAAATCTAAGAAACTCTTTTTTATTTGCCCGGATTCATTTGTATTTTTTTCCATATTTGTATTGTCTTCTTTCATAAAACCTCACTTTCAGTTCAACAATTATTATAAACTAATTAACAAATTAAATATACTATTTTATCAATAAGGAAGAGGATACTTTCTTGTAAGTTTGAGTGCTCTTTGTTTAGCCTCATCAAGTTTTTCTTCATCATCAGAGTTAGTTAAACATAAATCGATGATGTTTGCAACTTCTACCATATCTTCTTCAACAAAACCTCTTGTCGTACAAGCTGGTGTTCCAAGCCTGATACCCGAAGTAATAAAAGGCTTTTCCGTATCATTAGGAATAGAATTCTTATTCACTGTAATATTGCATTTCCCTAAAACATCCTGAGCCTTTTTACCAGTGATATTAGCATGAGATTTCACATCTACTAACATCAGATGGTTATCGGTACCACCGGAGACTAAATGATAACCTTTTGATACTAATGTCTTAGCTAAAACATCAGCATTTTTTACAATTTGTTTTTGATAATCTTTAAAATCTGGCTTTAAAGCTTCTTCAAAGGCCACAGCTTTAGCCGCAATAACATGCATTAAAGGACCGCCTTGAACTCCAGGAAAAACATTTTTATCAATACGTTTTCCAAGCTCAAGATCATTTGCTAAAATCAATCCACCGCGAGGACCGCGCAAAGTTTTATGCGTTGTTGAAGAAACAACATGGGCATAAGGAATTGGACTAGGATGAAGACCAGCAGCGATAAGACCAGCAATATGAGCCATATCAACAAATAAATATGCGCCAACTTCATCAGCGATATGTCTAAATTCTTTAAAATCAATAATTCGCGGATATGCTGAAGCCCCAGCAATTATCATCTTCGGTTGCACTTCTTTAGCATATTTTAAAATTTCATCATAATTAAGTCTTTCAGTTTTTGGATCTAGACCATAAGAAAAGACTTGATAATCCTGTCCGCTGAAAGATAAAGCACTGCCATGAGATAAATGGCCACCAGCATCTAGTTTCATACCTAAAACCCTGTCACCATGATTTAATAAAGTACGAAATACCGCCATATTAGCCTGAGAACCAGAATGGGGTTGAACATTAGCATATTCGCAGTTGAAAAGTCTTTTTATTCTATCACGTGCTAGATTTTCCACAATATCAACATATTCACATCCGCCATAATATCGATGCCCAGGATAACCTTCCGCATATTTATTTGTCATTATAGAACCTTGTGCTTCTAAAACTGCTTTTGAAACATAATTCTCACTAGCGATCAATTCTATATGATCATCCTGACGAATTCTTTCTTTTTTAATAGCGTCAAAAACTAAAAAATCTTCTTCTTTTAAATCTTTATCCGATATCATAATATTCTCCTTTTATAGAGCTGGTTTCAATAAAGAAAGATAATACTCTTTTTCTGTACTAGTAATACTGAAATCTTCCATTGTTTTATTAAATGGTAAAGATTTGATATATTCATCAAATTTATCCAAAGCAACTTTAGGATCATCTTCATCGAAGACAAAATGACCAAATTTCTTTATCTTATCTTTTAATACTTCATAATTTCTTCTCATGAAAGGTCCTAAAAGCCAACTAAGACCTAAACCATGAGCGATTTCAGGATATTTCCCTGAAATTAAATGTTCTACAAAATGACAAGGCATAGAAGTTACTTTACCAAAAGAAGTGAATCCATTATGGGAAACCGAACCCGTTTCCATCATCGCTTTACGCAAATCTTCATCATTTAAATTCATCAACAATTTCGGTGTTAAATCAACAATATTTCTTATGACGCCAAGAGCAAAAAGATCACAGACCTGATACTCTTCAGATTTACAAAAATATCTTTCAAAGCTATGCGAAATTATATCAACAAGACCACAGCAAGTTTGAAACTCGGAAACACTTTTTGTTAAACTAGCATCTAAAATAGAAAACAATGGATAATTGGTCGGAGAATTAAAGCCACCTTTGAAATTAGTCTTCCGATCTGAAATAACACAGGAAGAAGACATTTCACTACCGCTAGCAGCAATTGTAATTATTGTAGCTAATGGTAAAGCCTTAGTGGGCATAGTTTTCTTTTTATTGAAATCAAGTATATCGCCATCATAATAAAAATTATTAGCAACGCTTTTTGCTAAATCCAAAACACTACCACCGCCAACAGCTAATAATAAATCCGGTTTAACTTCTTTTGTTAGATTTAAAGCTTCTTCTGCATTTTTTAAATCCGGATTAGCAGTTATCCCCGAATAAACATAAGTTAGAATATTAGCTTCTTTTAATTTTTTTAAAATATTATCAAGAATACCAGAAGATTTTAAATATGAACTTCCACATAGTAAAACAACTTTACTGAAGCCATATTTTCTTATCAATATACCTATATTTTCATAACTAGTAAAATAGATATGCGTAGGATTATAAAAATCTATCATAATTTTTCCCCATTATTATTCATATTCGCTGTGCCAATATATTTTGAATAGACAGAATGATCAGGTAAAGCTTTCCTCTTATTAAAGGCAATAAATCTTCTTACCCACTCTTTAACCATACCATCAGTTACCAAGATAAAATGAACTATTTCATAATCTGGAGTGGTAGAAAATCCTTTTTTCATCCAAAGTGAAATAGAAGAGATAAAATTAGCAAAATAGAAACTTAAAATATAATCCATATCATCGACACTCAAATATTCAACATCAGGAATCCATTTAGTAATTTCCGAACGAAGAATATCTTTTCCAAGCTTTTGGATTTTATCATACAAAACCCCCGCTTGGCTACTGGTAGCAATATTAGTAAAAACAACTCTATTTGCATAGATGTAATTATATAAATCCATCAACAATTCACGGATATTATTATAAGAACTATTTTTTCTGACATTGACACCTTCAGCTATAATTATGGACATTAAACAATCATTTAAATCAGCAAAATAATAATAGAAACTCTGTCTTGAAACACCAGCTGTACGGCATAATGTAGCAACACTGATTTCATCATATGGGGTAGTTTTCAACATGTTGAGCAAAGTTGAAACTATAATTTTTGAATAATTTCTATTCATAACATCACCGCCATTATTGTACTAAATATTTTTACAATAGTCAAAAAGAGCATCTTAACTGGATGCTCTTTGAATACTTATATAAATTTAATTAAATAGCGAAATCGCCATCTTTGAAAATGACAATTTCTTTACCGTTTTTATCAGTACCAATAATCGAAAGATCTTCAGTACCGATCATGAAATCAACATGTTCACGGCTTTGATTTAAACCAACTTCTTCAAGTTCTTCAACACTCATTGCTTCACCATTAGAAACACATTCAGCAAAAGAAGCACCCAATGCCAAATGACAAGCCGCATTTTCATCAAATAAAGTATTATAGAAAAGAATATTCATCTCTGAAATTGGAGAATGGAAAGGAACCAAAGCACATTCTCCTAAACGGCAAGATCCTTCATCAAAATCAATGATGCTTTTCAAAGTATCGTAACCGACTTCAGCACCATAATCAACAACCTTACCATTTTCAAATTTGAGGAAGAACTTATCAATTATATTGCCATTATAAGATAAAGCCTTTGAGGAATAGACAATACCATCAACCTTATCTTTATGAGGAGAAGCAAAGACTTCCTCAGTTGGCAAATTAGGAACAAATTCTGAATTATAACGGCTTTGAACAGCATTAGCAGCAGCAAAACGATAACTATTTGGTAAGCCGATGACTAAATCAGTACCATTCTTACTTTGATAGTGCAAGCTCTTTAATTTCATCTTATTCAAAGCATTAGCATTGCGATTTAAAGTAGCGATATGCTTTTTCCAACTTTCAATTGGAGTATTATCAGCATCGATTCGACAAGCTTTATAGATAGCTTCCCACAAACTTATTTGAGCTTGAGTTGGAGTAGCCTTTGGGAATACTCTTTCCGCCCACTTTTTAGTAGGAACAGCAGCGATACACCAAGCTAATTCATTGTTCATATAAATTTGACGATAAGGGAAAGTAGCCTTATTAAGAGCACTATTATAAGCGGTAACCTTTTCAACACCGACAGAACTATAGATATTAGGATCATTACCTACCAACATAATTCTAGCCATTCCTCTATCAGTATAAGATTTCATAGCCTCAACATCTAAAGGATTAACCTTGGATAATCTTTTGATAGGAGTATGTAACATCTTTTGTTTGATCAATAAAGGATCAGAATAACTAACTTCAATATTTTTAACCTTATGAGCATATAGAGACAAGGTTAAATAATGGACAAATTGTGCCATTTCTACCGATGCAAAAATAACTATGTCTTGATTACTGTTTGCACCTATGCCAACTTCTGCTATCAAGTCAGCATACTTTTTCATCATTTTTACTTTTTTCATTTATTACCTCTTTTTCATTATATAAGATTTTTTTGTATTTTTAATATTAATATAATCAATTGTAACCACTTTCATAAAATATTTTACTATTTTTTATAAAAAACTTTAATTTTTTTGAAAAAATAATAAAAAAACATAATAAACTAATTTTAAGATAAGTTTTTAACAAAAATAAGTATTAACATTATATTTTTATATTAAAAATAAATCAACCATTTAAATAAAGAAATATGCATTTACCGATAATAAATATTTATTTGGTATATTATATATTTTATTAAAACTACATTATAAAAACATAACCATATAATGAGGAATAGTTAATTTGTTTTCGTTTACACCAACATTTCCATCTACAATTTTATAAGCTACTGTTGGTTTATATTTTTCAATAAATCTATTCAAAGACTTTGTTGCCGTATTTCCTGCCTTCACTTCCACAGGAATAACTTCTCCATTTTTTTCTATCAAAAATTCTAATTCATTAGAATCATCTGGCCTGTAATAATATAATTCATATCCATTTTTGCAATTATATTCTCATAAATGCCACCCTTAGCATTCCCTTTTATAACATTTTCTAGAACAACTTTTTTAGTTTCAAATCCATACATAGCACACAATAAGCCAGTATCATTAATATATAATTTGAACTGATTTTCATCAGCATTTGCCATAAGTGGCAAATAGGGTTCATGAATATTATAACAAGGATTGACAATATTGGAATCTTTCAACCATTGAATACTTCCACCATATTTTTTACTTGTCTGTCCTTTCTCAACCGTAGAATATTGAAACTTTGTAATTTCTTTTGCTAATTGTCTAGGAATTGCTTCATAGCATCTACGAACTTTATTTTTTTCAGCACCTTTAGCATGCTTTGAAATATCAAAACGATAATTTTCAAGTATTTTTTCTTGTATTGCAGCTACTTTAGTAAAGTCATGATTTTCAACATAGTCAGCCACAACTTCAGGCATGCCACCAACAACCATATATTCACGAAATAAAGTTTCATATTTTTCATTTAAAGCAAATGGTACTTTTTCTTTATTATCAAAAAGTTCTCTTAAATAAGAAATGCCATTTTCATATCCTTCTGCCCATAAAAATTCTTCAAAATCCAGTGAATACATTGTTAAAAACATTTCATAACCAGTAGGAACGGACTCTGGTTCTTCAGTATTTTCATCAGCATCTTCTCCATAAGTTAACCCTAATAAACTTCCTGAAGTAATGACATCAAATCTTCCATCTTCTGCTAAAAATTTTAATGCAGTTCTTGCATTTCCACATGCTTGAATTTCATCTAAAAAAATTAAAGTATTTCCTTTAACAAAATTAACGCCATTTATCATAGCTGACATTCTTTTATAAATGGAATCAGCATCTAAAGATCCGTTAAAAATTTGTTTCAATTCTTGATTTTTAATAAAGTTAATCTCAATAAAACTTTCGTATTCTTTTTTTCCAAACTCACGAATAATATATGTCTTTCCTACTTGCCTTGCACCTTCTACCATAAGACAATTATTTTTATGTGTTCTTTTCCAATCAACAAGTTTTTGATATATTTTTCTTTTTAACATAAGTATCTCCTTTACGTTTAATCAATTACATAATATTTCATTTATTAATGCTTGTCAAACAAAAAAGGAATAAAAACGGATACTATTTTGTCGAAAAAAGGAATAAAATCCGATATCTGAATACTATAAAAAGGAATAAAAACGGATACACTAAAAAATAACTATCTAAAATAATAACCATATTATTTTTCAATCATCAATAATATTATAAGATTTTATGTTTTAAAAATATATATTTTCTTTTATAAAAATAGGTCTTTTCTTAATATATCTAATTCTTATACAAAAAAGTTTAGCTTACTATCACTAACTATTTACTATCACATCTCCAAATTGCCATAGGATGCCAACAAAGACGTGAAATAACATTTTGGTCATCGAATAATTTTTCTGGCTTGTATTTTTTATTTTTGAATTCTTCGACAAAGAGTCGTTCATCATCCGTAAAACATAATAATTTTTTAAGAAATTGCTGTATTTCACCTATTGTCTTTTTTTAATCAAATTTCTCATCTTTCGATAACATTGGCTTAAGCATACGATCAAAATCACGTTTAGACATTGCATCGAATTTATCTATATTAAAATCAGTAATATTTGCATCTCCTCCAATACAATTATAGAATATTAAGCATTTTTTCAATATTTCAGTATTTTCTAATAAATGAGATTTTATCATCTGATAAACATCATAAACATCTCTCGGTTTGCTTCTATCAATAAGAGCAGCAAGTTTGCTTCCATATAACTCATATTTATTTAAAATACTTATTTTCGTTGTACCTTTATAACCTAAAACATTAACATTTTTTTGATTAACAGGAAATATATGTGTCCTATCAAGATAATTAATTTCTATCTTTATCACATCCTTATTTCCTGCATTGTTTAAATACTGTAATACATAAGAATCTAATCCATAATAACTTTTACTTGCGTTAGAAAATGAATAATACTTTTGATAAAGTGAATTTTTAAGATAAGTTGCTATCGCTTCTTTATCTGCGAGCATTTCTTCTTTGCTCTTTCCTATATAATCTAAATCTATATCCACAGACAATCTTGGCATGCCCATATAAAACATGTTAATAGCTGTCCCACCTTTTAAAACAAATTTATCTTTCCATTTAGTTAAAAAAATTGTTTCAAGTATATCGATAAGACGCATTACTTTTTCTACATTGTCTTTTATAAATCCAGTAGCCTTTGCTGTTTTTCTTATATTCTCTGATGTTAAGTCTATCATTTTCAATTCTCCATATTTATTAAGTGTTTAGGAACATACAGTTTCCATTCACTATTATAAATATAAGCATTTTTATTGTTTTCACGTATATCATCATCACATTTTGACATATTTTTTTTACATTCTTCATAAAAATGTCCAGTAAGATACGAAGGTTTCAAAACTGAAAATAAATATCCTGCTTTTTTATAAATAATTTTTTTACCATAACCAGATAAATGCTTTAAAAGTTTATCTTCATCACAATAATTTATCATAGTTAAAGCCATGAATACTTCTTCTAGACCACCAGATAAAAGTAAACGATCAAGACAATCTATTATAGTACGTTCAAGTTCAGTTATTCGAATTTGTGTATTTTGCTTTGTCTCAATTATTCCGCCATTATATTCATTTTGAAAAAATTGATATTCCAAGCCTTCAATCACCATTGGAGAATAACGCTTTTCAGTAACAACATGAACATCATAATATACTTGTGTAGCAAGACCATAATATTCTAAAGCTGTATGATACGCACAATAAGCACCTTCATGTAAAGCTGTAGCTATCTCAAACCGATTGACATAAATATCTTTTTCTATTGGATTTACAGTAGCATATAATCCACCCTTAAGTTTTACTATTTTCCCATTATCTTTTAAACGTTTTAAAGCACCAAATAAACTTGATTCTGACGCAAAATCTTTTTTTATTTCATCAACTTTTATAAGCGCTTTACTCAAAAATGTATATTCAGACATTTTCATCTCCTTTTAAACTTATTATGCGTGAAAACTCTTTATTTATCAATAGTTTTCGTGCGTTTTAAGTTTATGTTTCATTATTTATATAATTTTTATTCTATTATATTGCAAAAAAAATAACTTTTACCGCACTTTTTAATTCCTGTTATTACTTTTATCATACCATTTTCTTTTCGATCGATTAACTTTTGTAAATATCTTTCTCTTATTATTGCTCCCATACCCTCTCCTCCCTCTCCTTTTATTTGAAAGTCAGTCGTAAAAACAATCTACTTTCAGCGAACATATATGAAAATCAATATTTTTTCAACCTGTACGCATCAAGTTTTTCATCTTTTTTAGATTATTCCGCGCATACTATGTAAAAGTCAGCAACAACAACGTATTGTTTACAATATTATTCATTTCAATAACAACGAGAAATTGCCGATAAGCGACATTTTACGCTACTATTTTTGCTTTTACCCTGCAATTAATGACGAGATATAAGCAAGCAACGAGAATGGAAAACATGACGAAAAGTCCGATGACGTAGTTTTTAATCATCTTTCTTGCCTTTTCTTTTTCTTCGTTCTTCTGCGCAATCGCAAAGAAAATATCCATCGCAATTCTCCATACGCCTGCTATCGTCAAAAGTACCCAACACATATAAGGCTGATATCGGCCGAAAAAATATTCGATATACGAAAAATCCTGTTCATACTGCCCGTCCATATTCTGCGTGATAATTGCTCCACACTTCGTACAATAGAAACTTCTTTCGTCCATTGTTTCGCAATGAAGATCGCGTACTACCTTTGTTTCATATTCGTGTCCTTTGGCTTCGATATAATCTCCATTATAACTACCGACGCAACCCATACATTTATATATTGTATAGCTTTTTTGCGTGCATGTCGGCGCAACCATAGAGTATTTCGCGTAATAATGGTCAACCATAAATTTGTAAGTCGTCGAACGTTTTGCATCGTTGGTAATTACGAAAGCGTATTCACCCTCTTGCTCTATCCACGTTCCGTTCATATATTTTTTTCCATTCAATGTCACAGTACAGTTACTCGTCGTCCAAATCATGCAAACTATATGACTATTCTCAGACCTGACAAAAGTGAATTTGGGAGCATCGATACTCACATACATATAATATTATTACTAAAGCCGTCCACAGCATAAAACGCATACGTTCCGTTCGTAGCCATCTTATCAAAAATAACGCTTGAACCCGTACAGCAACCTGCGTATTATTCCCTTTTTGATGATATTCGATAATTAGTTTATAATTTACCATAAAAAAACTCCTTTTCCTTGCCATCTATAATACAGCAATACCTATTGCTGTGTGTAAAAAAGCAAGAACCACCTGCCTTTTTAATGCGTTTTTTTGTTCCAAAGCGAAAAGAAAAAAAACAGTCATTCTTTTTCAAGAATGACTGTATTTTTATTAATATTGACTTTTTCTAGCTTTATCAAATACTTCAAATCCGAAATTATTTTCTAGGATTCTTAATATTTGCTTGAGCAGCAGCTAAACGAGCAACTGGGACACGGAATGGAGAGCAAGAGACATAATCGAGTCCAGCATTGTGGAAGAATTCGATAGAATCAGGATCGCCACCATGTTCACCACAGACACCAACGTGTAAATCTGGGTTAGTTGCACGGCCTTCGGAAACAGCCATCTTAATGAGTTTGCCGACACCTTTGGTATCAACAGTTTGGAATGGATCTGTATCGAAGATCTTATTATCGTAATAATCAGGTAAGAACTTACCAGCATCATCACGGGAGAAACCGAAAGTCATTTGTGTTAAATCGTTTGTACCGAAGGAGAAGTAAGCAGCTTCAGAAGCGATTTCACCAGCAAGAAGTGCAGCTCTCGGAATTTCAATCATAGTACCAACCTTATAGGTGATATCAGAATGATTTTCAGCGATGACAGCATCAGCTGTTGTTGTGATGATCTTCTTGACAAAACGGAATTCCTTTAAGTCAAGTGTTAATGGAATCATGATTTCTGGGTGGACAACAACATCTTCACCAGCAGCTCTTAAATCCTTTTGAGCTTGGATAGCAGCTTCGATGATAGCTCTAGCTTGCATACGTCCAATTTCTGGATAAGAGACATCAAGACGGCAACCACGGTGACCCATCATTGGGTTGAATTC
>ERZ779737.1399-NODE-1399-length-18991-cov-4.389047_pt1 | contig 18991 bp, 20 predicted proteins | sample MGYA00511889_ERZ779737 | MGnify/ENA primary metagenome ERZ779737 (study PRJEB29588, sample SAMEA2163575) | human gut metagenome | biome: human gut; feature: human-associated habitat; material: faeces | place: Denmark | collected 2008/2010 ...
CATCTGCTTTTTTCCATACATCACTTGTTTCATCATAATATACTGGTATCATATTACTTGCTAGTATTGGAGCATTAGCTCCACTTGTATCTAAATTAGTTGTTTCTACTGTTTCAACACTTACTTTAAACTTAACAGTACCTCCTATAATAGTTTGATGTGTTCCTCCTGCTTCAAATATATTTGTTTTAGGACTTATCCATGATGTTAAGCTATATTCATGTGTTTCTGTTGCATTTGTAAATGTATTAGTACATAATACATAACTATTTTCATATTTATATTTAGCTAAATCTGATATAAAAGATGGTCCATAAACTATATTTTTTGTTTTATTATTTAAATATACTTTACCTTTATCTATATTATTTAAATACTCAACATCCATAGTTAAATATACTATATAATTAATTTCTTTATTAGTTGTATTATTTACACTTACTTTAAAATTAAATACATTACCACTTGCAATACCTTCTTCATCTGTTTTTAAAGTATCTCCCGTTACATTAATATTATTAGTTTCTTCATAAGTTAAAGTAAGTGATCCTATATTAACTTGATGTTGTTTATTTCCTTTTAAAACAAGATTATAAGTAGCATAACTTGCTCCTACCATTAAACATAATATTAATGTAATATATAAAGTTAATTTTATATTTTTTGTTTTCTTATTTTCTTCCATATATCATCCCTCTTAATTATCTACTTATATCTTACAACAAAAAAAAGACTTTGTCTATTAAAATAGGAACAAAGGCTTCATTTTTTTACTATCTTTTTCGTAAACTTTATATGCTACGAGTAATTTATTATTCTTTGTAAATAAAACTATATCTTCATTATATATATTATCTATAATACAACCATTCAATACTTTCTTTTCTAAAATATCATCTACTTCTACTTTTTTATAATTTAAAATACTATTTATATCACAAAACTTATAATTATCATTTTTTATATCTTCAATTGTATAACTTTTTTTTATATCAAAATCATCTATTTTTATTCTTTTTAAACTACTCATACACATTGGTATATTAGTTACTTTACTTAAATCATTAATAAAACTTCTTATATAAAAACCTTTACTTACTTTTATAGTAAAACATAAATAACTATAATTATTTTCACTTTTCATATAAATATCATATATATCATATATAGTAACTTCTTTTTTAGGTAAAACAACTTCTTCATTATTTCTAGCATATTCATATAATCTTTTACCATTTACTTTAACAGCACTGTAAATAGGTACTTCTTGCATATATGTTTTTTCAAAAGATAATAAACTATTAATTAAATAATATTTATTAACAATAATCTCTTTATTACATACTATCTTACCTGTTATATCATAAGTAGTAGTAGATGTTCCTACAAGTACTTCTACTTCATAAGTTTTATCCTCTTTAGGAAACAATTTCTGTATTTTAGTATATTTACCTATTCCTATGACTAATAAACCTGTTGCTAAAGGATCAAGAGTTCCAAAATGACCTACCTTTTTAGTATTAAACTTCTTACTAATTATATTTACTACATCTCTACTTGTATAATTTTTATCTTTATTTATAAGTAATAACTCATTCATATAAACGCCATCCTTTTATTTTTATTTTAATATAAACTGAACACCTAAGGTGTTCAGTTTATATTATTTCATAATATTATTCTTATTCTTTATCGATAGCTCTTGCTAACATATATCCCCAACAAAGAGCAAATAAACTTGTTGCCACATTATTAAATGTAAATTTAAAATCTGTTAACTGAAGAAGTAATACTACAACTGATGATAAAACAAATCCCATAATAGCAAAATATGTTTTTGTTTCATATTTTTTTATTAAATTAGTAATAAGCTTAGCCATAAATACTATTCCTATTATTACACCTATTCCAAAAGGAACAAGAATTAATAAATTACTTCCTAATTTGCTAAAATCTGTTATTGTAGATACTGTATAAATTATCTTATCATAATAACCTAAAACCATTAAAATAAATGAACCACTTATCCCAGGAATTACCATTGCAGAACTTGCTATAAATCCAATAAGTAATAAAAGTAAATAATCTATTATTCCCATATTAGCAAATGATATTTCTATTAAACCTGTTTTTAAAAAATTTAAAGAAATAACAAAGAAAAAAATAACAAAAAATATCAAATAATTTGTTTTACTTCCTTTTCCTTTTATTTTTCTCATAATTAATGATACTCCACCAAATATAAGCCCAATAAATAAACATAATGTTTGTGCTTTATAATTAGTTAAAGCATATGTAACAAGTTTACTTGTTGATACAATTGCTACTAAAATACCAAGAATTATAGGTAAAAGTTTTATAAAATTACCTTTTATATCTTTAAAAAAATTCCCAATTGATGAGAGTATAAGTTCATATAATCCCATAGATACTGCCATTGTTCCTCCAGAAACACCTGGAATAACATTAGCTATTCCTAAAATAAAGCCCTTAATAAAATTAATTAATCCAATTTTAACTGGATTATCTTTACTTACAACACCCATCTTATAAATCCTCCATAAACCATAATTTTAATTTATATGTTGTTCTTAAGCCCCCATCTACTTTAATAATTTTATAAATAATATTATCATATTTTGTTACTTCAATATTATTACCATTTTGTTTTGTTTTATATGTTTCTTTTTTAACCACATATATTGGATTTTTTTTATTTGTTATATTTTGAAAATTAAAATACCCTAAAATAAACCAAAAAACAAGTAATAATATTATTGTTGAAAAAATAACTCCAAATAATTTTTTCATAATTTCACCTACTTACATTTATAATTTTATCATACATATTTTAAGATGTAAACAAAAGAAAAAAACATGTTTAGAATATACAATAAAAATTAATTTAAGTAAGATAATATAATAAAAAACGTAAAAGTTTAAAACTCTTACGTTTTTATTATAATAACAATTAATCTATTAAATCATTACCAGATGCATCTTTTTTAATATTACCAGTTAATATAAGTATTCCTTCGATTAATCCCCAAATAGCACTAACCCAAGAAAGTAAAAATAAACTAAGTAATGTTATTAAAAGTTGTGCTATTGCTTTACCATTATATCCAAGATAAAAATTATGAACTCCATAACATCCTAAAAATATACCAAGTATTCCAGCCGTTATTTTTGATTTACCATTTACATTATCAATTTTTTTATTTTTTCTTAAATTAACTCCACAATTTAAACATACATCTTGAACTTCATTTACTTTTTTACCACAATTAAAACAATAATTCATAAATCCCTCCGACAAATTAATTACATGAAGTACATACATCATCTAATAATTCATTTATATTTTTTCTAAGTTTTTCATTAAATAAATTCTTCTTTTCTTCAGTCCAATATTCACTTGGTACTTTATCACTAATTAATGATGTTTCATTATCATTAAATATTATTTTTCCTTCTTTAACAAAAGTTATATTAGGAACAAATATTCTTTTTTTACCTTCTTCATCATAATCTAAATAATCATTTAAAATACTTACTACTTTTTGATAAAACTTTGTATTATCATCTCTATCTTCTTTTATATTATAATAATATATTTTTTCTATTCCTTCATTTTTAGCTATTTCATTTAATAAAACAACATAAGCCTTACACCAAGGACATTCAGGAAATCCTAAATATACTATTCCTGTTCCATGTTCTAAAATATTTATTATTTCTTCTTTAGATCTATAAACAAATATATTGTCTTCACTAATACTTGTATATTCTTTACTAAATTTTATATTATCACTAACCTTATCTTTTTTAATAAAAAAACAAACTAATAAACATAAAACTATTATTAATGCTCCCAAAGCTATATATTTAATTTTCTTATCCATAATACTTCTTCCTTTCAAATTATTACTTCTTAATTGTAACACATATTATCTAATTATTCAATTTATTTACATAAATTAGATTATTTTTAACATAATAAAATTAGGTTAAAAGAGGGTGATTATTATTAAAAATATATATAAATCTTTAGAAGAAAACATAAATAAAATAAAATTTGAATATAAATATTCTAAAGATTTAACATTTAAATATCTAAAAATAAACACTTTAAATATATCCCTTGTTTATTTAAATACATTAGCTAGTGATGATGCGATTAATAATTATATTTTAAAAAGTTTAAATGATTTAATAAAAACAAAAAAGAAACTTAAATATAAAAATATTTTAACTTATTTTAAAAGTTTTATACCAGGAAGTAATATTAAAGAAGAAAATACTTTTAATAAATTATATGATTTAATAGAAAATGGTTTTACTTGTATATTATTTAATAATGAAGATAATTTTATTGCAGTAGAAACTAAAAAAGACTTATCAAGAGCCATAGATACTCCAAAAACAGAACAAACAATATCAGGCCCAAAAGATTCTTTTACCGAAAATTATAATATTAACATTGGGTTAATAAGAAAAAGGATTAAGTCAAAAGATTTAATTTTGGAAGAATTTACTATTGGTAATTTAACTAATACCAAAGTTGGTATTTTATATATGGATAATATTATTGAAGATGAGCTTTTAAATGAAGTTAGAAAAAAATTAAGTGAAATTGAAATAGATGGTATAATTGACGCTAGTTATATAACAGAAATACTAAGTAGTAAAAATATTGTTTTACCTTTAATAACAGAAACTGAAAGACCTGATTTAGCTACAATGTCACTTCTTGAAGGAAAAGTTTTAATTGCTGTAGATAATTCGCCTTATATGGTAATAATTCCTACCTTCTTTAGTGATTTATTTAGTGCACCAGAAGACTACTACCAAAGAAGTAAAAATGTTACATTTACAAGAATTATAAGAATAACTGCTTTTTTACTTGCTATTTTATTACCAGCCTTTTTTATAGCTATAACAACTTATAATCACGAAACAATACCACTTACATTAATAATTAATTTTGCTGCCCAAAGACAAGGTGTTCCTTTTCCTTCAATAGTAGAAGCACTTTTAATGATTTTAATTTTCGAAATATTAAGAGAAAGTGATATTAGAATGCCAAGTTTAGGAGGAAGTGCTATTTCAATTCTTGGAGCAATTGTTCTTGGAGATGCCGCTGTTTCAGCAGGAATTGTATCTCCTATTATGGTAATAGTTGTTGCAACAAGTGCTATGTGTAGCTTAATGTTTTCCCATATTTCAATGGTTAATGCAATTAGATTTTGGCGTATTATTTTTATGTTATTTGCAACTATTTTAGGTTTACCAGGTTTATATTTTTGTATATTTTTGTTTGTTATATATTTATCTAGCTTAAAATCATTTGGAAAACCTTATCTTTATCCTTTTGCTCCATTTAACTTTGAAGGAATAAAAGATACTTTACTTAAACAAAATATAAAAGAAATAAAAAAAAGAAATCCTCTTCTTACTGATAAAAATATTACAAGGAGTAAAAATCTATGAAAAAAATAAAAATTATTTTAATTTTAGTTTTAACTATTTTAATAAGTGGTTGCTCTTATAAAGAACTTAATGATTTAGCTATTGCAAGTGCTTTAGGTATTGATTATGAAAATAATGAATATATTATAAGTGCTCAAATAATGGAGCTAAAAAAACAAGAAAAAGAAGATACTTCAAGTGCTTTAATTTATTTAGGAAAAGGGAAAACTATTTCTGAAGCATTAAGAAATATTAGTTTAAAATATCCAAATTACTTATATTTAGGACATCTTGAATTAATAATAATAGGAAAAGGAGAAATTACTCATGGAATTAATAACTCACTTGATTATTTTATTAGAACATCTGATGCTAGAAATGATGCTTTAATTTTAGTAAGTACAAAAAATAAAGCTTATGAAATAATAAATCCTAATGAAGAAACCAAAGAAGAATTCCCTGTTAAAGATATTGTAACTACAATTAAAAATAGTAAAGAAAGAAATGGACTTGTTATTGAAAAAAACTATGAAGAATTAATAAATGATTACTTAGAAAGAGGTATTAGTCAAATTTTAACTACTATTGAAAATGAAAAAGATGAAAATGATAATTACAAAGACACTATCCTTTCTAATATTGCTGTTTTTGAAAAAGGAAAATATATAAAAGATTTAGATAAAGAAAGTGCTATTTCTTATAACTTAATAAACAACAACTTTGATAATGTATCCATTGATATTATATATAACAATAAAGATGTAAGCGTTAGTTTAATTAAGCCTAAATGTAGTTTAGATTTAAAACTAGATAATGATAAAGTAATAGTAAACATTAATATTAATGTTGAAGAAGGAGTTTTAAATATAAATGATAAAAAAAATTTATTAGATAAAAATTTTTTAAAAGATATAGAGAATATGACAAAGAAAAAAATTAATAGTTATATAAATGATCTTATAAATTTTAATATAGAAAATAACACCGATGTTCTAGGACTTAAAAATATAATATATAAAAAATATCATAAATCTTATAAAAAGTTTAAAGATAAAAATATATATGAAATAGCAAAAATAAATATAAATACTAATGTTCACTTATATAAGTATGGAAATATATATAAAAGTTTCTCAGGAGGAAGCCATGAATAATAAAGAAAAAATTGGTACAACAGAATTAACCTTTTTAGTAATGTCTATTTGCTTAGCTCTTTTCCCCGCTTTTGGAACAGCAACCGTTATTAATTATGGGAAAAACACCGCTATTATATCCGTTATAATAGGAAGTATAATTGGTCTTATACCTTTATTTATGATTTTATATATAACAAAATTCACTACCGATAAAAATATTTTAGAAGTGAATGATGAAAAATTTAAAATGTTTGGAAAATTTATAAATATTTTATATTTTATTGGCATCGTCTTTATTGGTTTTTGTATTTCTTGGCAAGTAATAAATTTTACAATAAGTCATCTTTTAACAAGAACTTCTTATTATGTTGTTGGAATAATCCTTTTTTCAGTTATGTCTTATGCTATTGTAAAAGGAAATGAAGTTATTTTAAGAAGTAATTTAATTCTTACTATGCTTGGAAGTGTTCTGTTTATATTTATTTTTATCTTTTTAATACCAAAAATAAAAATAGATAATTTTTTACCAATTATTAACGTTAAAAAATCTTCTGTTATTAGTACAGCATTAATAGTTCCTACTTTTATGGTGTATCCTTTAGTATCAATTCTTTGTATAAAAAAAGATGAAGTTAATGATAAAAGTAAATACAATAAATCTATTATAAAAGGTTATATTTTAGCAGGTATTATAATTATTGTATTTATAATTTTTATAATAGGAATATATGGATCTAATATGGCAAGTTTATTTACCTTTCCTGAATACTATATCTTTAAAAAAATAAAAGCGTTTGATTTTATTTCTAGAATAGAAAATATTGCAGCCGCCTTAATTTATATAAGTTTCTTTGGAAATATGGCATCACTTATGAATTTTGCTAAAACTTGTGTAAAAAAAGCTTTAAATCTTAAAAATGTTAGAGTAATAAATTTAGCAACTTATATTTTATCTATAATAGTTCCTATTTTAAGTATAATATTTTTTAAAAAATATCAGCATTTACAAATATTAAAATATTATCCAATAATATCAAGTATTTTACTAATTGCTTTAATAATTAATTTTATTTTACTATTTATAGCAAAGAAAAAAAATAATCTTTATCCTTAGATTATTTTTTTATTCTTTTTAAATTATTTTTAATATCTTTTACTTCACTTTTTATACTAAAACTATTTATTAATTTTTTAAATGTTTCTAATTCTTCATTAGTTAATTCTTTATAATTATAGATTACACTTAATTCTTCTTTTTTAATATGAGTATAACATTCTGCAACAAGTAAACCTTCTTTATATTCACCATATAAATAAAACAATAAATCATTAGAAGTTAATAAATCAGTTAATATCCTTTTATTATTTATTATTTTTTCTTCACATACTAAATATAAAGGTAATTTTTTATATAATTTTTCATCTTTATTTTTAACAAATGACTTAAAATCTAAATAAATAGGATAATCATCAATAAATTTTTCTACTATTTTTATTTTATCAAGTGGTATAAATACATATTCCATTAAAATCACCTATTTAATATAATAATTTTAAAAATACTTTTTGTCAACAATATTTTATTTTACAAAATTCACTTAATTTAATTATTTCTAATTCATTTAAATCTTTTATATTTATATAAAACTTATTTCCTTTTTTATATGTTTTTTTATTATTATTAAAAATAAAAAAGTCATCACTTTCTAAAAGTATTTTACTATCATAAAGTATATTTACTTTTAAATCACAAAGATCAGGAAAAAAGTCTAAATCATCTTCTTTAACACATTCAAATATTAAACCATATAAATCATTTTGGTATACTTTTATTTTATAATAACCTGATAATTTTATTTTATAAATTTTTCTTATCCTTATTAATAAGTCTTTAATGTTTTCTTCTATATCTTTTCTATTTTTCATATCATAATTTATTAAATATTTATTAACATAAATAATAAAATTATCATTTTTTATATCAACTTTCAAAATAATCACCCTTAATTACCTAATTTATTGTATGAAAAAAGAAACTATAATGTTTCAGTTTCTTCTACTTTTTCATTTACATTTAATAATTCATCAAGGTATTTTAGTACTGCTTCTTTTCCTAAGCCTGTTTCACTTGAAAATAAGAATAAATTATCTTCTTCTTTTATTTTTAAAGTGTCTATAATTAATTTTTTATGTTTTTCTCTTTTAGTAGTTGCTATTTTATCTGCTTTTGTAGCAATAATTGTAACAGGCAAATTATAATATTTTAAAAAGTTATACATTAAAATATCATCTTCACTTGGTTTATGTCTTAAATCAACCAGTAAAAAAGTTCTTTTTAAATTTTCTCGTTTTTCTAAGTATTCTTCAATCATTAATCCGAATTTTTTTTGTTCTTTTTTACTTACTGAAGCATAACCATAACCTGGAACATCAACAAAATAAAATAAATCATTTAATAAATAAAAGTTTAAATTTCTTGTTTTTCCTGGAGTACTTGATGTTCTAGCCAACTTTTTTCTACCTGTTATAGTATTAATAAAACTTGATTTACCAACGTTACTTCTACCCACCAGTAAAAATTCAGCTTTTTTATCTTCTGGATATTGACTTCTTCTAACAGCACTTACAACAAGTTCAGTTGTATTAATCTTCATATACTTCACTTTCCTTTATATATTTTTCACATGCTTTATCTAAATCTTTTATTAGATATTCAACTTCTTCAAATGAAACAAGTCTTGCTCCACTCGCAAGTTTATGTCCTCCACCATTATATTTTTCGGCAATTTTATTAATTTCAGGACCACGAGATCTTATTGATACTCTTATACAACCATTTCTTGTATCTTCTATTGCACTAAGCCATACAAGAAGTTCATCAACATTATTAAATTCATTTATTGCTCCCCCACTTGATGCTGAATCAATATCATATTTGCTCATTATTTCATCAGTTATTTTAATATATCCAACACCATTTTCTGTTACTTTCATATTCATTGCCATATAGCCTTTTAATCTAATTTCATTAAGAGGTCTTCTGTAAAGTTTAGCATAAAGTTCTGTTATATCAAAATTATATGTTTTTATAAGATCTCCTATACAATAGAAAGTATCACTTGTTGTATTGTTAAACAAAAATCTTTCTGTATCTGATGCTATGCCTAAAAATATTATTTCTGCAATTTCTTTATTCATTTTAAGAGGTGTATTTTTAATTAAATCATAAATCATTTCTGATGCACTTGATTTTTCTTCATCAATAAGCTCAATATCACAATATTTTTCAATAAATGGATGATGATCTATTTTAATACTGTAAGTATAATTATTAAAATCTCCAAGATCAAGTCTTTTTAAATCTGGTGTATCTACCGAAATTAATAAACAATCATCAAGACCTTCAGGTATTTTATCCATATGTCCTATATAATTAAATCTAACTGTTCCTGTTCCTATTTCATATACTTTTTTATTTGGAAAAGTAAGTTCAATAGTTTTTTTAAGAGCAGTTTGACTTGCCATAGCATCAGGGTCAACCTTAATATGTCTTGCTATTACAATATTATTATATTTTTTTATTTGTTTATAAATACTTTTATACATTAATAACACCTAAATTCTATTTTACTAAAAAGTATGTATCTTTAGCAATCATTAATTCTTCATCTGTTGGAATTACCCATACATCAATTTTAGAATCATCACCACTTATTTTAATTTCTTCTCCACGAGTATTATTGTTTTCTTCATTTAATGTAACTCCAAGAACTTTTAATCCTTCGATTATTTCTTTTCTTGTTTGAATACCATTTTCACCAACACCTGCTGTAAAGATAATTGCATCACATCCACCAAGTTCTACATAATATTTAGCAATGTAATCTATTACTCTTTTTACATACATTTTATTAGCTAAAATACATCTTTCATTTCCCTGTTTTATACCATCTTCAATATCTCTAGCATCACTTGATACACCACTTATTCCTAAAAGACCACTTTCTTTATTTAAAATAATATCAATTTCACTTGATGTTTTTCCTAATGTTTTTTCCATATATGGAATAATCGAAGCATCAATATCTCCAGAACGTGATCCCATAACAAGCCCTGCATTTGGTGTAAATCCCATTGAAGTATTAAGACATTTGCCATTTAATACTGCACTTATACTTCCACCATTTCCAATATGACATGTAATTAATTTAGTATCATTTCTTCCAAGAATTTCATTCATTCGCATAGAAACATATCTATGACTTGTTCCATGAAAACCATATCTTCTTACATCATATTTTGTATACCATTCATATGGAACTGCATATAAAAAGTTTTCTTCAGGCATTGTTTGATGGAATGCTGTATCAAAAACTATTACTCCTTTTGCATTAGGAAGTGTTTCATTTGCAGCTTTTATACCTGTTATAGTCGCAGGATTATGAAGTGGCGCAATTGAAATATATTTTTCTAAATTGCTAATAACTTCTTCATCTGCAAATACTGCTTTATTATATAATGCTCCACCTTGAACTGCACGATGACCTATTCCTTTTATTTCTTCTAAACTAGTAACAACTTTATTTTCTAAAAGTTCACTCACTAAATAATTAAAAGCATCTTTGTGATTTTTTAATTCTACTTCTTTTTTAATCTTTTCTCCATTGTATTTAATTGTATAAAAACTACCTTCTATACCTATTCTTTCAAATACCCCAGAAATTAATAAATTTTCTTCAGGCATTTCATATAATCTAAATTTAAGTGATGAACTACCTGCATTAACTGATAATATTTTCATATAAATTCCTCTTTTCTACATAACTATAATAACATAAAATATGTAAAATTTCCAATAAATATTTGTTTAACTTGTTATAAATAATATTTTATAATATAATTAAAGTATAAAAAGGAGGAAATATATGAAAAAAAATAAAATACTTGTAACATTTTTAATTATATTTGTTATTATTTCGCTACTTCTTGGAAGTTATATAATTTATAAAGAATACTTTAAAGATAACAAATGTGATGATCCAAAATCAGAAATTAAGAAAAATACTAACTATGTTGTTGATTTAGTAAATGTTAAAAAAGAACCTAAATATGTAGGGACTTGTAATCTTGACCCCAGAAAAGGTAATATTGATATTAAATTACCTAAAATTAATATTGATACTGCTAATGCAAAGAAACTTAATAATTTAATTCAAACTGATTATAAAAAAGAATATGAAATCTCATCTAAAGATGAAACTGATATAGCTTTTATTGATTCTTCATATAAATATGTCGTTAGAAATAATATTATTTTCTTATATGTTGAATCTACTTTAAATAAAGGTTGTGGTACAGGTAGTACAACACATAAAAACTATTATTTTGATATTGAAAATGATAAAATCTTAACAACTGAAGAAGGATTTAAAAAAGCAGGATATTCTTTAGATGATTTAAGAACAGAAGCTTATAAATCATGGAACTATCAATATACATGTGAAAATGGTGAAGTTAAAACTGTTGAAGAAAGTATTTCTCCATGGGATATAACTTTTGATATGTGTGATAAAAATGCATGTGGATGCGGATTAAAAATTATTAATGAAAATCTTTTAATATATTATGTTAAAGAATGTGCTTAAAACTTTAAAAAAATGCAAAATTAAATTTGCATTTTTTTATTTGCAAGTAACAACTAATCTTAAATCATCACTTACACAAGTAAGAAGAATAATAACTCTTTCATCACCTCCTTCAAATATAGAATAATCATCTTTTTTAATTATTTTTTTAGAAACAACTTTATACTTATAAGTATAAAATTTACTTCCAATAATTACCTCATCACCTATTTTAAGTTTATTTAAATTTTTAAAAACATAAATATTATTATGACCTGCTAGTAAAGTTATACCTGTTTTACTATCAAGATCTTTTAAATCTTTATATAAACCTACAACATTTTTATTTAAAATATTATCACTTGTGCCTAACATAATAAATTTATTTATATTATATTTATCTATTTTTATATATCCTATATAATTATTATTTTTCATTAATAAATCTTTCTCTTTTATTATTGGTGGCGTTTTATAATTATTTTCTATTTTTGTTGTTATTATATAATTTTTATTATAATTATATTTAAAATAATTATATATTGCTATACTACTTACTATACTTAACATAATTATTAATACTAATTTAATTATCTTTATACTTTTTTTCATATAAACCGATACTTATATTTATTAATATTATAATTATTCCACTTAAATAATTTATATTTATAGATTTACTTGTATTAGGCATTTCTATTTTATTATTTATAACTTCAAAAGTTAAAAGTTCATTATTTAATATCTCAAACTCTATTATTTCATCATTTTTTATATACCCGTAAGGAGCTTTTAACTCTTTTAAATAATAACTTCCTGCTTTTATATTCTCTATTTTTATAATTCCTTCGTTATTAGTTGTTTCTTTATAAATTAAATTATCATTGTTATCATATATTCCAAATGTAGCATCTTTTAAAAGATTTAAATTATTAGATTTTTTTATTATTTCAAGATTTCCTAATATTTTTTCATTTTCTAAATAAAAATCATATACTTTCCCATTTTCTTTTATTTCAAAATAATGTTTTGTATTATCTAATTTATAATATTTAGGACTTTCTTTTTCAACAAAATAATACTTTCCAAGTTCCATATTTTCTATTTTTATAATACCTTTATTATTAGTTGTTTCTTCATATAATAGATTATCATTATTATCATAAATCATAATAACAGCATTACTTAAATTTGTTTTAGTATCTTTATCTATTTTATTAATTATTAAAGTTGGTTTTTTAATATTTTTTAAATTGTAAATATATTCTTTACTTTCTTCAATATTAATTTCAAATTCATCAGTAAAAATATAGTTTTCTTTTCCCTTAACTTGTTTTATCTTATATTTACCATAATTTAATACCTTACTAGCTTTTCCATTTTTATCTGTTTTTAAGATATCTATTAAATTGTTATTATTATCATAAATATCAAACCAAGCATCGCTTTCACTTTTAAAGTCATATCCACTTCCACCATATAACTTATTTATTATAAGTTTTCCTTTTATTTTATTATTTTCAATTGTAACAATAGGTTTATTATTTTCTTTTGATATTTCAAAGTAGTACTTTTTATCATTTAATTCATATCCTTTAGTAGATGATTTTTCTTTAAAATAGTATTTACCATCTGCTAAGATAATACGTTCATTTTCATCCTTTATATCAATATCTAAAATCAAATTATCATTTATATCATATAGTGAAATAACACTTCCTATTAAATTAGTATTAAACTCTTTTGTATCACTATCTACCTTTTTTAACGTTACCATACCATCATGAATATTAACTTTAATAGTTGATGTATTATACATATTAACATTTCCCCTTGTTATAGCATCTTGAACATTCTTACTTTTAAGAAGGTAAAAATCATTACTTAATTCTTGTCTTGTTAAGGTAAGATTTTCACTTGTTTTTTTAAGTGCCGTTATTTCAAGTTTATTATCTTTTTTATTAATTACCATATTTTCATTAGATTTAGTATTAAATTTATATAACACATTATTAGTATCTTCCAAAGTTATTTTATCTCCCACGAAAAGATTTAATTCTTCACTATCAAAACTTGGTAATATAGAATGATTATAAACAAGAGTTAAAAGTTCACTAACTTCATTAAAATGTAAACTTGCTTTTATTCCTCCATACCTACCTGTTTTAAACGTCCAAGTAACATCAGGTCTTATTGTTCGCCATATTAATACTTGTGTTATTCCATACCATTTTTTTGATGTATGATTATATTTTTCATCTTTATAACCATATCCATAATAAGCAAGTAATTTTATTCTTGTTAATATGTTTTCATCAATTTTAAGTTTACTTATAATATCTTTTTCACTTACTATTTTATTATAACTATTGGCTTTACTTTCATTTAAAAAAGGCATATGTGTTGCAGGATCTATACAATAATAAATATAGGTATTAGCAGTAGATTTTATAATCCATCCATTATAATCCAAGCTATTGTATGTTGTATCTTTGGCAAATACATCTACCCCACTTAAAGTATATCCATCCATATAAATTTTTCCATCATTTGCAAGTACATTTATGTTTATACTAAACAAACTTATTAAAAATATTATTATTTTAAAAATTAATTTTTTCATATAAAATCTCCTTTCAAATTAATTTTGTTTACTAGACTAACACACTAAAAAATGCTTTGCAAACGGCTAATTTTCACTTTTTCACCACAAAAAAAGACGAATTATTAAAATTCATCTTAGAGCAATTTTTAAAATTAACACCATAAAAATTATCATATTTTGTCGAAACACTTAATTTACCCTATTTTTAAATTTTTTATTATTTTTCATAAATTTCATATCTATTTGTAGAATTATAATAAAGTTCACTATATTTTACAAGTTTTTTTATTCCTTCATTTATATTAAAACTATACAATGAATCTTCATTTATAAAATATAAATTATTGTTTACTAATTTTATATTATTAATGTCTTTTATATTAAATAAAACCATTTTGTTATCAAATAATTTATTGTAATATATAAAATTATTATCATCATCTAAATAATAATAGTTATTATCATTTACAAATATTTCCTTATAGGTAAATGGTACATCTATTTTTTCTAAAGAAAAGATAAGTTTATTTTCTTTAAAATCATATAAAGGTCTTTTACTAAGTTCTTCACCATCATAATAGAAAGCTTCCGTTGTACTTATTTTTTCTATTTTATTTTTCTTAGGATTTAATCTATATTGAATTAAATTATCAACATCAAATAAATATAATTTATTATCAAAAATACCATTGTTATAGTAGTCATTAGTTATTTTTTTATCAAGTTTTAATGTTTTTACTCTATTATTTGTCATATTAATTATATAAAAACTACTAAAGTTGTATTTTTCATCATAATTAGGTAAAACATAATATTTTCCAACTTTTACTCCTAAATTATTAACATAAGTATCATTTTTTAAAATATCTAATGTTTGTTGTTTTTTAGAGTTAAGAGTATAAAACCCTTTATATTTCCATATATAAATATATGTATTTTTATTAATATTTTCATGATAAAAAGTAAGATTACCCATATTCTTTTTTACCTCATTATTGATCCAAGAAGAATTAAAATATCCTTTTTCTTGTAAATATGCTGTAAAATCAGTTAACTTATCTTTAAAATAATTATAATGATATATATTATTATCTTTAGAACAAATAATATTATAATTTTGATTATTTTTTAACACAGGATAAATACATACTAAATCATCTTTTTCATATACAAAAATATCTTTTATTACTTTTTTAGATTTAGAAAATTTATTATCGTAAGAAAAAGTAAATTTTGTATTTTTATATTCTATATTAAATAAGTAATTATTATTTTTATATACTTCATTTATTTTTATTTTTTCATCATTACTTACTATCACATAATTAATGTCATGTTTTGTTTTAAATATAAATAATACTAATTGTAATAAAAGAAGAACAAGAATTAAAATAATAATTTTTTTTATTAAATCTTTCATATACTTCAACTTCCTAACTATCTAATTAAATTTTATCAAATATTTATTATAAAATAAAGAAAAAGAAGATTATTTTTCAAAACTGTTATCTTCTTTTTCTTTTTTAGCATATTTTTTCTTTTCTCTCATCATATATTCAGTAACATTAGTTTCAATCTCATCAAGTGATCTTTTACTTAAATTAGAAACATAAACAAGTTCTTTTACTGTATCTATGGTTACATTTCCCCAAATCAATCCTGAATATACAGTTAAATCATTAAACATATCTGGTGTTATGGAATATAAGAAATATCCAAATAATACTCTTTTTGTTGCAATAATTAATCTTTTATTAGTAATTACAAAAACATGAGTTGAAATAATATCATAAAAATGATTATTTTTTTGTCCTGCAAAAGCATATAAAACTTTTTCCCCTTGATTTAAATGTTTTTCTACTACTTTTGAATGAGCTTTTAATCTCCATGCAATTGTACCAGGATATCTTTTCTTAAAGGCTAAAACCTTTTCATAAACGCCATTATTCATTATTTAATCACTCCATTTTTTACTAAAAATTCATGTACAGCACTTTCATCAACATACCCACCTATTGTATCAACAAGTTTTCCATCTTTATATAAGAATGTTAATGGTGTTCCCCACTGTTTTTCAGTTAAGTAGCTTTCAGAAGCAGTAAAGTTATTCCAATCTTCACCTTCAAACTTATCTGTATCAATATAATATAATGTTATATTATTGTCTTTAGCAACATTTTTCATAACTGGTTTATATTTTTGACACCAACTACAAGTTTCTCTTCCTATAAATACTATATGATTTCCTTTACTTTTTATTAATTTTAAATAATTATCAATATCAACCTCTACTAAAGTATTTTCTAAAATATTTTGGTTAATAAATTCATTTGTTAAAGAAAACTTAGAAAAATCACTTGTATAAGTATCTTCTTTTCCTTTATTTATAAAGATTAGTTTTTCTGTTTCATCACCACTAAATACTTCTTGACGTTCTTCTGTTGTTAAATTACTTGATATAACATATTTAACTTGAACATTATTTTCACTTGTAAATTCTTTTAATGTTTTTAAAGCATCACTATCTTTATTTCCAATATAGACTACATAGTTACCACTTTCTTTAATTAAATTTTGATATTCATTATAAGAAATTTCTTTAAAGTTTTTACTTTCTGCTAAAGATGAAAGAAAAAATAATCCTACGATTAATAAAACTCCAAGTACTACTCCAATTATTATTTTTACACTTTTGTTCATAATTTTTACCTCCATATAAATAAATTATAACATAGTTTCTTTATATTTAAAATAGTTTTTGTTTCTTAGAATATTTTTATATAACCTTGGAATAATAATTAATATCAAGTATAATATTATAGAAAAATAATATTTTTAAAATTTTTTTGAAAAATATATTGACTTTTTTTACCTTTTAGCATAGAATTAAATATGCCTACAGTTTTTGTAGTTAATTGCAGATGTAGTTTAATGGTAGAACCTCAGCCTTCCAAGCTGACTACGTGGGTTCGATTCCCATCATCTGCTCCAGATTGATAGGAAACTCGGAAATTAACTTCTGAGAGTAATAAATTCTAACTAGAAATAGTTAGTTTTTTTGTTATGTAAAGGAGTTGGTTTTATGTTAAATATAGAAACAAAAGAATTAAAAATAAGTGATAAATTAAAAAGAAAAATTGAGATGATTGGAAGATTTACTAATACTACTCCAATTATAAATAATGGTTCAATTAAAAATATAACAGGTACAAATGTTGCTTATGTTATGCCACATATTATAGTTATTAAGAATAATAAATACCTAATGTTTGATGAATGTGATGATGTTTATGTAAATACCTTTAAAAGCAAAATATCATTTAAAGATTTAGAAGATTATATAAATAGTCATTAAATATCTTTTTTAAGTATTATACTTTTCAAAAATACTTTTAAAGTGCTAAACAAAAGAGATGTGTTTTTTAAAATATTTAGATTTTAGACTACACTTTTCAAGTTTAAAGTGCCAAACAAGTGAAAGATATAATTTTTATGTTGCAAAAATCAATTTAAAGTGCCAAACATATGAAAAGTATCTTAATAATTTTAAATTTTATACTTTACTTTTTACGTTTGAAGTGCCAAACATATGAAAGGAGATATTTAAAAATATGAATGAAAAAAATAAAATAGCAGGTATTTACATTAGAGTCAGTACAGATGATCAAGCTCGTGAAGGTTTTTCATTGGGAGAACAAGAAGAAAGATTAAGAGAATTTTGTAAGTTTAAACGATATGAAATATTTAAAGTTTATAAAGATGCAGGAATCAGTGCTAAAAGTGATAAACGGCCAGCATATCAAGAAATGCTTGAGGATATAAAAAGCAAGAATATTAATGTAATTGTAGCATTTAAACTTGATAGACTTACTAGAAGTGTTTATGATATTGAAAAATTAATGAAAATAGTTAATGATTTAGAGTGTGATATCGATTGTCTAGCTGATGAATCTAACACTACTACTTCAAATGGCAGAATGGTTATGAGAATTATGACTAGTGTAAGTCAAAATGAAATAGAAAAATGTTCTGAAAGAACTAAAGTCGGATTAGCAGGTGCAATTAAACAAGGACACTTGCCAAGTAGAACTACACTGGGTTATAAAAGAGAAAATAAAAAGTTAGTTCCCAATCCACTTACAAAAGATATTGTA
>ERZ779737.1401-NODE-1401-length-18936-cov-4.150998_pt1 | contig 18936 bp, 18 predicted proteins | sample MGYA00511889_ERZ779737 | MGnify/ENA primary metagenome ERZ779737 (study PRJEB29588, sample SAMEA2163575) | human gut metagenome | biome: human gut; feature: human-associated habitat; material: faeces | place: Denmark | collected 2008/2010 ...
AAGGGTTGCGTACCTTCGTCATAACGACCAAGGATAACCACCTACCGTATACGGCTGTTCCACGCATGAATTATATCATAGAAATCTATAGGTCGGGATAAGTTATCAATTATTACATTTTCATAATAAGTCGAAATTTATTGGTAGAAATGCAGCATAAAACAACCCCTAAGCCATTGTACTTGCTTAGAGGTTGTTTCAATTTTTTTATTGTCTATAAAACGCAGAAGAAGCATTAATATGTTGTTTTCAGCATAGAATTAACAATCAACCCACGTAATATCATTTTCTATTTCCCAAAAAGTCTTTCCATCAAAAATTCTATCTGATAAAAAATCTTCCACAGGATAATTATTGTTGTCACCTTTCCATTTATAGTCCTGACCGTTTTCTTTCATTTCGTAGAGCACTAACTCTAATATATCATTTTCTATCCACCCTTCTAGAAAATATTTTGTATCATTATATAGGAACCACAATTCATCACCATAATGTATATGATCTACAAATTCCTGAACATTACCATTTTTCATATTGAGGCACTCCCTTAAAAAACTTTTTGTACTTTTCATGCTCTTCTTTTGTTATAAGATGGACAGGTCGAATTTTAAAATTGTCTCTTTCTTAAATAATCATGTACATGCAATATATTATGTTTTCTGTCCCCGTGATTTATTGCAGGTTCTGGATGATAAGCTATCTCTTTGATTAAACAATGATTTTCGTCATATATTCTCATTTCGTGAAATGTACCACCTGGTTTTAACTTAATATATGCTGTACTTGAATAAGATTCCTCTGACAAACCATTCTTTCCACTCAATACTTTAACACCTTCTATTTTACCAATACTTTCATAAGTATAATCCACATTATTGCCTATTGCAAAAGTTCCTCTTCCGCTCATACTATCTCATAACTTATGAGCATCGCTCATAGCTACAAATATTGACTTTAGATTTGGTCTAAACTATAATCCTGTCTTTGACAGTTGTACATATAAAAACCCTTCAAAAATACTGATATATTCAGCGCTTTTTGAAGGGCTTTTTGCTTAGAAAATGTGCTAATATTTTCCTGTCTTGGTATTCTTTATAATTTTTTTCATATTCTTCTCACTATTGATCTGATAGTCGGTCCTGAATCCGAATGCCTCATGAAGAATGTCGGTTTCATCATTTCTTGTATACGTTGGGATATAGCCACTTCCCTCAATGTGCTGGAAGTTATATCCTCTTAATGTATCAATGAGCTTCTCAATGGTTAGCTTGTTGCCTGTTCTGTTTTCAAGTATTCTGATGAACATCAGCGCAATGAAGCATGTGAGGAAGTGTGCTTTTATTCTGTTATCCTTTTGAAGATATACCGGTCTTGCCTTGAATTCAGATTTCATGATTCTGAATGATTCTTCAATCTCCCATCTTCTCTTATTAACTTCAATGATATCCTTTATATCATCCTCTAATGTAGTACACACTGCATAGAATCCATCATACTTCTCTTCTTCAGCTATTCTGCCATCATTCACAACTATTTCTACATTATCTGCAATCTCGCCATTTTCAGTATATCTGATCTCATCAAGGAATCTTGAAGGACTGTTAGGATTTTTAGCAGTTGTTTTTTTATTACTTTCAGCTGACTTTCTAGCTCTTTCGATCTGCCTGCTTCTGATGTATCTCTGGTAGGCTCTGTGTTTTGGAGAGAATGAAACAATGATTCTCTGTTCAATGCCGTTCTCATTGATCCATCTTTCCTTGTACCAGATGCCATCTTCATATGTATCACCTTCATCAACAGCCTTCATTACAGAAGAAATGTCTAGTCCATTACTATCACCTTTAGTCCATCCTTCTGTATTAAGCGCCCAGTCCTTTATGTGCTTCTTAATCTTCTTAAGAGACTGTGTAACGACATAAGAGCGTTCACCCTGTGTATTGAATTCTCTATTGTCATTAGAAGCAAGCCCTGCATCAGTGCATACAATGAACTTGGTAATTCCGAAATCCTTTATTATCTTCTTCTCAAGTGGAATGAGTGAAGGCTGTTCGCTCTCATTGCCAGGAAATATGACAAATGAAAGAGGAAAGCCATTACCATCCATGAGAAGTCCCATCTGAATAATAGGAAGTGGTCTGTGTTCCTTGGATTTACCATATCTGCAGTTGCCGCGTTCTTCCTCGATCTCAAAGAAATAGTTTGTGCAGTCATAATAGAGGACAGAAGTATTTCTCTTTACAACCTTCTTTGAATTCTCGTAAAGGAATTCCTGTATTGCATCGCACTTTTCTGCAAGAACATCAAGTGATCTGTAAATATCATGAAGCTCGAATGTAGTCTGTTCAATAAAGCTTTTGGAATCCTCAAAAGTAGAAAGCTTGCTTGACGGATAGATAATTCTTGAATATATGAGTCTTGATAGAATATCAGCAAGATCATATTCAAATTTATATTCATCCTGTATATCTCTGCAGATCTTATCAAGCTTAAGACTGTGAAATATATCCTGAAGGAAAAGATAGCCACCATTATATGATGTCTGCTTCATTGGTTCTAGAAGCTTTGACTGCGACAGAGAGATAAGGACAACGTCCTTGTCTCTTTTTTCTTCCTCCGTCATCTTCTTGGCAATCTTTTTTCCCCAGGCTATGACTTCCTCCTCGCTGTTATTATGTTGAGGAAGAAGTTCTTCCATAGTTCCTAGTTTCTTGACTACCTTTGAAGTAGATTTACCATTCTTTCTAAATGATTTCTGAATATAAAGTGATTTAGAGTTCTTTGATTTTGAAATAATCAGATTCATGAACATCATCTCCTATGTCTATTATAGCACACATTAGCCCATATTAGTACATTTATTTTAACGAATTTGACAATAAAAAAACTCAAAAGCATTGATATAATCAACGTTTTGAGCGATTTGGTTAGTAAAAAATTGGAGACAACTGTCAAACTCCCGTTTCTGAGGATCAGTCTTGTAATGAATCTGGTATGTTTCTCCCTGTTTCACAGTTACATACTGATCAGGAATAACCACACTACTTAATACTGGTCCCTGTGCTACACATGCATATTGATAAACACCAAACAAGAAAACAAAATAAACAATACCTAAAAATATCTTCATTTTCTTCTTTATATGTTTATTAAAATATATCAGCACAAAAGGAATCAGTGGAAAAAGAACAATACCTGCAAAAATCCAACTCTTAGAAAGAGGTTCTCTTTCTTCTTCAAGCGTGCTATTTTGTTTATCTGACATATTGTACCCACCTTTTTTAATTCTTCTTCATTATATCGAATATGTTATCGTTTTTAAAGACCTTTTGTATATGTTGACAACCTCATATAACACTTCTATAATAGTTATTGTATCTTTGGGGCAGGTGAAATTCCTGATCGGCGGTGATAGTCCGCGAGCGTAAAGCATGAACTGGTGTAATTCCAGTACCGACGGTATAGTCCGGATGGAAAAAGATGGCGTTTTTATGAAATGACTTTTTCAATCTCCTATAAGATATATATAGGAGATTTTTTTTCGCCATAGAAAGAGGCAAAAATGAAAACTAAAAAACTAGTAATGGCAGCTCTACTTGGTGCATTAGCTGCAATTCTTATGGTACTAGACTTCAATGTACCTTTCGTACCAATGTTTATTAAATTTGATTTCTCAGATTTTCCAGTATTAATTGGTGGATTTGTATTCGGCCCACTTACTGGTGTATTAATCGCATTCTTAAAGATTGTCTTAAACCTTCTCTTTAAACCAACTACTACTATGTTTGTAGGAGAAGCATCTAACTTCTTACTAAGCGTATGTTATATGGGAGTAGCCTGCTTATATTATAGAAAGCATCGTACTAAGAAGGGTGCTGTAATAGGTATGGCACTTGCAACTGTTGCAACAAGCTTATTTGCGATTGCATCAAACCTATTAGTGATGTTCCCAATGTATGCAAAACTATTTGGTATGTCTACAGAAGCCATCATCGGTATGTTCTCTAAGATCAATCCATTAGTAAAAGATATGACAACTATGGTTATTGCATCACTTGTTCCATTCAATCTCTTTAAATATGGTGTTATTTCAATTATAACATTTATTTCTTATAAGAAAATTGAAGTTATTTTGAAAAAATATTCGAATTAAGCAAAAAATATATTGATTAGTTTAGCCAAATCATGTAATCTTTATACAAAAGTGTGAGGTGGAATAAAGATATGAAAGTGGTTAAATTTGGTGGCTCATCGTTAGCCAGCGCAACTCAGTTTAAAAAAGTACATGACATCGTTCTAGAAGATACTGATCGTCATTATGTAGTTCCCAGTGCCCCTGGGAAAAGAAATAAAGAAGATACAAAAGTAACAGATTTATTGATTCTTGCCTATTCACATCACAACAAAGATGATTTTGAAGAAATCTATGACAGAATCAAAGAACGTTACAATGAAATCATTGCTGAACTAGGTCTTGATATTTCTTTAGAAGAAGACTTTAAAAAAATTAAAGAAGAAATCAAGAAACAGAACAGTTTTGATTATACAATTTCACGTGGTGAATATTTAAATGGTAAAGTGTTAGCTAGTTATTTAGGCTTTGACTTTATTGATGCGGCAGATGTTATTTATATCGATAAGCATGGTAGATATGATGAAAAGAAAACAGATGCAGCTCTCACAAAAGCTTTATCTGAACATGACTATGCAGTCGTTCCAGGATTCTATGGTCAATTAAATGATGAATCAGGACGCATTAAAGCCTTCTCTAGAGGTGGTAGTGATGTTACTGGTAGTATCGTTGCGAAATGTGCCTGTGCAGATCTTTATGAGAACTGGACAGATGTATCAGGATTCCTTATTGCGGATCCACGTATTGTCAAGGATCCTAAACCAATTGCGACAATCACTTACAAAGAATTAAGAGAATTATCTTATATGGGTGCAAGTGTTCTACATCAGAATTCCATCTTCCCAGTAAGAAATGAAGGTATTCCTATCTTAATCAAGAATACTAACAGTCCAGAAGATGCGGGTACTCTCATTGTAGAAAGTACTTGTCATAAACCAGACCACGTTATTACAGGTATTGCAGGTAAAACAGGTTTTGCGACTGTCATGATTGAAAAAGACATGATGAACAGTGAAATCGGTTTTGGTCGTAAAGTACTACAGGTATTTGAAGAGCATGGTCTTTCATTTGAACATATGCCTTCAGGTATCGATACAATGACAATCATTGTGAACAGCGATGACTTCATTGAAAAAGAACAGGCCATCCTTGCAGGATTACATCGTGCTGTACAGCCTGACTATATTGTCTTAGAATCTGATTTAGCCTTAATTGCGGTCGTAGGTCGTGGTATGAAGGACAGCCGTGGTACTTCAGCAAGAGTATTTAAAGCACTTGCGAAAGAAAACATCAACGTTAAGATGATTGACCAGGGTTCATCAGAATTAAATATCATCGTAGGGGTAAGAAACTGTTATTTCAAACCAGCTATCAAAGCTATCTATGATGAATTTATTACAAGTGAAGACGACGAATAGAGAAGCAAATCGCTTCTCTATTTTTTATTATAATATGAGATGACACGCTTTTAGAAGTATGCTAATATATAGGTAATTCATAAACAAGGAAGGGTATATTTATATGAAATACAAAATTACCGCATTATTAATTGAAATCATACAGCCATTACTTACGGTATCCTATCCCTGTTTATGTAGTGTTGGATGAAATTTCATATCGATTAGCATTAAAGTCTTAAAGATGACTTCAAGGCATGATTGCCTTGAAGTTTTTTTGTGAAAATAAAAGAGGAGATCAACTCCTCTATACCTTCACAGGTTTATTCCTTATACATATTATTAAACTGATAACAGTTAATAGGCAGGAAATTATATGAAATCTCATAAAACTAAATAAACATATAAGAACCATAAGACTGCCGCAAATCATATAAGTCGTATTAACCTTTCTGAGTAATGCACTCATACCTATAGAAAAACATCCTAATACTCCTGTTAATAGTACTAAATTCAATCCAAACAGCTGACAGATACTTCTCACTGGCAATAAATACATCATCGCATAGGCAACAAGTGTCATTGAAAGAAATAATATAGAAAGCGACAAATTACTCATTAAAGGTTTCAATAAAGCACGATCAAAGATCTGTATATGATTTCTTACATCCATCTCTACAAGAACACTTAATATCGCATTACATAATACAACAAGTATTGTGATTGTAGTGAGTGTTCCTAAAGTTCCAACTAACTCTTTATCTATCAAATGACGATCATGAAGAAAAACAATCATGACAATCGCGCCAAGTAAACCCTGCATTAAACTTAATATTCCTTGTAGTATAGAAATAGAATTATGTGAATGCACACCACATATAGCCATTACAAAAGAACCAGCCATTCCAATAAGAAAACAAAAAGCACTTAACCCAAAAGGTGCATTAATCGTATTATATTCAAATAAATGAAACAAATTATACAGCATTCCGACTATCTCATCCCCAATAGAAGGCTGTAAATGCACAACACCATGACTATATATCATATTCACTACTAAGAAGCTTATAGCCAATGCTTCATACTTCTTCTTCATAAGACTCACTCCCTTCCTATTATTATAGTTCTTTTATATTTTTATACAACTTTATCATAAATGTAAGCGGTTCTTATTGTCCATACATATGTGATACATTCTCTAAATATCCTTTGTGCACAAACATGCTATAATAGTACAAGGGGTGATGATATGGAGAAAGGTGTAATGATGCAGGGCTTTGAGTGGTATCTTCCCTCAAGTCCGCATTTGTGGAAAATACTCAGAGTCAATGCGTATAAACTTAAAAAAGCTGGTATTACCGCTATATGGCTTCCTCCTGCTTATAAAGGAGCAAATGGTGTCAATGATACAGGCTATGGTGTCTATGACCATTATGACTTAGGAGAATTCAATAGTAAAAACACAATCCGTACCAAATATGGCACGAAGAAAGAATACCTCTGGTGTATAAAGATGTTTCATCTATTCGGTATAGATGTCTATGCAGATATCGTACTTAATCATTTAATTGGTGCAGATGGGATGGAACAGGTCATTGCATATAAAGTAGATGCCTATCATAGACATAAAGTTTCTAAAAGAAAAAGAGTTATTCGTGCTTCTACTTACTTCTCATTTCCATCAAGACATAAATATTCAGACTTTATCTATAATGCCTCACACTTCACAAGTGTGGACTACGATGCCTCTAAACATCAAAAAGGTCTTTATTTATTCAAAGGGAAACATTTCAGTGAGAATGTAGATGATGAATATGATAACTATGATTACTTGATGGGAGCAGATTTAGACTACAACAATCCTGAAGTTGTCAAAGAAGCCATCAACTGGGGACTCTGGTATAAAGACATCACACATCTCGATGGCTTTCGATGTGATGCCATTAAACATATAGACTCTTGTTTCTATGAACATTGGATTAATACAATGCGCCAGCATTCTAAAAAAGAACTCTTTTCTGTAGGTGAATACTGGGGAGACATAGACCATTTATGTTATTATCTCAAATCTACACACTTCTGTATGAGTTTATTTGATGTTCCTTTACATTATCATTTCTATGATGCGAGTCATTCTAATGGTTGTTATGATATGCGAGAACTCTTCAATAATACGTTAGTACAAAGATATGACAAATATGCTGTCACATTTGTGGATAACCATGATACCCAGCCAGGACAGTCTCTCACTTCTTTTATTGAAGATTGGTTCAAACCACAGGCCTATGCCTGCATATTACTAAGACAAGAAGGTTATCCGTGTATCTTCTATGGAGATTATTATGGTATACCTCATGATCATATTTCATCTAAGAAAGAATTATTGGATAAGATGATGAAACTAAGAAGACAATATGTAGAAGGAACCAGACATGACTATATAGATAATCCTGATGTTATTGGATGGACTTATGAAACAGGACTTGCAGTGATATTAACCAATAGTAAAGGTGGCACAAAACGTATGTTTGTAGGTAATCAATATAAGCGTATGACAGATGGTAAACATCCAATTGATATTGTAGATGGATATGGAGAGTTCATCTGTGATGCAGCTTCTCTGAATATCTATGTGAAATTGTGACTGTAAATTATATAACAAATGTAAAGTAATTACAGATTTTGAAAAAACCTAAATTTTAAATGTAAACGATAGTACAGTAGGTTGGAATAATTGAAAAGAATATGTGGGGATAATATTTGATAGGGAGGAGATATTTGTTGGAATTTACTTACAGTCAGGTGGAAAGTCTGAATGAGACTGAAGCCTATGTTTACAATTATGTTGTGAAAAACACAAAGAAGGTATTAAATGAAAGCATTCATGAATTAGCCAATGATACATATGTATCTACGGCAACAGTCATGCGTTTCTGTAAGAAGATGGGTTGTGAAGGTTTTACAGAAGTAAAGTATAGATTGAAAGAGTCTGAAGAAATGCAGGAGACCAAAGAAGACAATGTGGCTGATCAATTTGGTTATCATTGCATTTTATGAAAGGCTACAAAAAAAGCTTCTTTTTGAAGAAATCTATCGTTATAAGAATAAGAATATAGTCATACCAGACTTATATTTAAAACAAATGCAGTCTCTCAAGAATAAAGATATACTTACAATTCAATCTATTTCAGGCTATAAGACTCAATATGAATTAGAAGTCATTGGTGAAATCGATACACTTTCAAATGATACGCTGTATATGTATTGCAAGAGTGGATCACAATATTATTGTATTAACTTAATTATGACGTAAATTTTAGATAAAATAGAAAATATTAATAAATGTATAAGAAAAATAGAAAAAGTAGTTGACAATGTATTGATTATTCAGTATGATGAGTTCACAAATTAAGAACTACTAAGTATAAATACAGTGAAAAGAAATATCCAAAAGAAGCATAGAGAGTCCTTGGGTGGTGTAAAAGGATGTTTGGAGGATATTGAATTCGTCTTGGAGTAGAGCGTTGAATGAAGTAGGCGTTTCCGGTCACAACCGTTATATTGTCAGAGTATGATAGTACTCGTTGAGATATATCTAGTGATAGATATATAAAATAAGGTGGTAACACGAAGATACACTCTCGTCCTTATAGGATGAGAGTCTTTTATTTATACAGGTAGATGATCAAAGGAGAAAAAGATTATGATTATTGTATTCAAACCAAAAACAAGTGAAGAAGATGTAAAGAAGATTCAGGAAAAGGTAGAAGCGAAGGGATTAGAAACACATTTAGTAGTCGGTCATGATGTCACTATCTGTGGTGTAATCGGTGATACGACTAAAGTAGATCCTAGAGATATTGAAGTTTCACCTTCTGTAGAAAAAGTAATGAGAGTTGAACAGCCTTATAAATTAGCTAACCGTGCATTCCATCCAGAAGATACTATTGTGGATGTAGATGGTGTAAAAGTAGGTGGAGGCCATATGGCTCTTATTGCTGGTCCTTGTTCTGTAGAATCAGAAGAACAGGTTATTGCGATTGCGAAGGAAGTAAAAGCAGCTGGTGCCAATATGCTTAGAGGTGGTGCATTCAAGCCTAGAACATCTCCATATGCATTCCAGGGATTAGGTTCTACGGGTTTAGATTACTTAGTAGCCGCAAAGAAAGAAACAGGTTTACCAATCGTATCAGAACTTATGAGTGCTGATGATATTGATGAATTCAATGAAAAGGTAGACCTCGTTCAGATTGGTGCAAGAAATATGCAGAACTTCACTTTACTTAAGGAAGTAGGTGCAAGAGTCAAGAAGCCTATCCTATTAAAGAGAGGATTAAGTGCAACATATCAGGAATGGATCATGAGTGCAGAATATATCATGGCAAGTGGTAATGAGAATGTCATCCTATGTGAAAGAGGTGTAAGAACATTCGAAACATATACAAGAAACACTCTAGACTTACAGGCTATTCCAGTACTTAGAAAGATGACTCATCTCCCTGTAATCATTGACCCATCACATGCTGGTGGTAAATGGTGGCTAGTAGAACCAATGGCTAAGGCAAGTGTTGCAGCAGGATGTGATGGATTACTTATTGAAGTACATAATGATCCTGAACATGCATTATGTGATGGGGCTCAGTCATTAAAGCCTAAAAAATATACAAAACTTATTGAAGAATTACGAGAAATTGGTAAAGTAGTAGGTAAAGAAATATAAGTAGAAAGGAAGTATAGTTATGGATTTACACGGGAGAAGTTTTTTAACACTTAAGGATTATACTAAGGAAGAAATCTATTATCTTCTAGACTTGGCTAAAAAGCTAAAGGCTAAGAAGAAAGCAGGAAAGATTGGCCATTCACTTGAAGGTAAGAATATTGCCTTATTATTCGAAAAAACATCTACACGTACAAGATGTGCTTTTGAAGTAGGTGTTCTTGATGAAGGAGGACATGCTACTTTCTTGACTCAGTCACAGATGGGAAAGAAGGAGTCAATTGAAGATACAGCAAAAGTACTAGGTAGAATGTTTGATGGGATTGAATTTAGAGGATTTAAGCAGGAAAATGTTGAAGCATTGGCTAAGTTCTCTGGTGTACCTGTATGGAATGGTTTAACCGATGTTGACCACCCTACTCAGACACTCGCTGATTTTCTTACTATTCAGGAACATCTAAACAAACCTTTAAATGAGATCAAGTTTGTCTTTACTGGTGATATTAGAAATAATGTATGTTATGGATTAATGTATGGTGCATGTAAGGTGGGAATGCATTTTGTATGTTTAGGTCCTAAATCATTAGAAATGGATCCAGAAGTTGTAGCTTATTGTCAGGAAGAATGTAAAAAGTCTGGTGGAAGTTTGACTATTACTGATGATACAGATGCAGTAGATGGTGCAGATGTCATCTATACTGATATCTGGGTTTCAATGGGTGAAGATGAATCATTGTATAAGCCAAGAGTGGAATTATTAAGTCCATTTAAAGTAACCAAAGAATTAATGAGTAAGACACATAATGACAATACATTATTTATGCATTGCCTTCCATCTTACCATGATTTCGAAACAGAAACAGCAAGAGTAAAACATGAACAGGGATTAGATGTTCGTGAAGTGGATGATGAAGTATTCAGAAGCAAGAACTCTGTTGTATTTGATGAAGCAGAAAATAGACTTCATACAATTAAAGCTGTTATGGTTGCAACTTTAGGTAAAGAAGAGTAATGAAACATTTATTTACATCTTACTATAATGACAAAGGCATGTATGTCATATATAACGAAAAAACAGCAAATGCAGATAGTGTGATTGAGTATGTGATTGTGATGTTAGAACAATTCATCAATACACTTGCAGAAGAATCTGATGAAACAATCGAGAATGTAATTGAGATTGTAGGTAAGGATTTTAATGATTTTGTTTCTAGTTATTATGAAGGAAGCTATGAACTACTTATTTCACAGGCAGTAGATCGTGGCTTTGCGAATGAATCACAGGAGTTAGTGGGAGTAAGAGATGAGAATGCGATTGGTATAGACTTAGAATTAAGTAATTATAGTGATCTGTTCTTATTGATGTCATTGGCTGTTTTGAGTTGTGATTATAGTGATAACGCGAAAGATATTATGACATATCTTGAAAGCATGAATAAAAGTAATTCACTTAATTAGTCTACTGGAGGGATTCCCCTCCAGTTTTTTTATGCACGCAAAAAAAAGAAGAGGATCACTCCTCTTCTATAGCACCATCATAAGCTTGATTGATTGTTTTGCTGATCTTATCTTTAGATATCTCTAGTTCCTTCAGACTCTTTTCAAGAGTATTTAAGTTCTTCATAACTTTACCATAACGGTCATCTAAACGATCAGTATCACTCTTAAGCTTGATAATTTGTTTTTCTATTTCTTTAATATTCTCTGAACGGTTAAAGTCCTTAGTGATGTTAATAAGTGTAAAGACAACTCCCATAAGTGTAGAAGGAGAAGTCATTAATACCTTCTTATTATGTGCATAATCATACAGATCAGCACATTCATCACATAAATAGAGATAGATGGCTTCACTTGGAATAAACATCACCGCTTCTTCCAATGTTTCCTCGGTAATATATTTATTAGAGATATCATCTATATGTTTCTTAACATTCTTCTTGAATTCATTCTGATAAGAAATATCCTTTGGATTATCTACTATCTTTAAATAGTTTTCCATAGGAAACTTAGAATCAATAATTAATACTTTTGTATTACCAGGTAAATGTAAAGCTGCATCACCTATCTTACCATTGCTTAAATGATACTGTTCCTCATAGATATGCTGATTATCACCACAATAAAGAGATAGGATATGGTAGAGCTGATACTCACCAAAAGTCCCTCTCTTTTTTGTATTGGTCATAATCACATTGATTTCATGCATACCATCAATCATATGATTGATTTTTACATCGGACTGACCAAGTGATCTATTTGTTTCATTTAACAAAGAAATAATAGAATTATATTGTCCATTAAGCGATGAATGAGCAGCCTCTGTCTGAATCATCTTATCATGAATTTTCATCTGTGATGTATAGAGAAGATAGATGACAATCACCAATAATACAATACAAATAATACTTAATACTATTTCCATATTACTTACGCTTTAAATCTACAATAATTTCTAAACGAGGTGTATGAGGTTCTTTATCTAAAGAAATTATAGTATTCACATCAAACATTTCTTCTAACTGATGTAATGTCTTTGCGAGAGTACTCATGTTATCAGAAACAATAATGACATGCTTAATACCTGATAAAGTGATAGACTTTAATAAGTCATCAGTCATTCCATCAACAGTTTCATTAATGATTAATGCATCATAACTATGATTCTTTAAATGATGTGCTGCCTGATCATTGACATGTCCAGCAATAAATAGCTTATTGTCTAACTCTAATCTCTTTGCATTTTCAGTGGCATCATGGATACTTACCTTATTGTCATCAATTGCGACAACTTTATTTTCTAACTGTAATTCCATGATTCCTGAACCACAACCCATAGATAAAACATCTTCCTTCTTATCTAATAAAGAAGCAATCTGTCTTGTCTTTTCATCATCCATTTCTGGATTAAGAATCATATCAGAACGTACTGAAATCTTGAAATCCTTATACTGTGCATGTGTCTGACCATAGATTCTCTTGAATCCCTGTTCATAGAAATCCTGATAACGAGATGTATTCACTGTATAATATAATGCAGTGACTTCATCTAATGCAGCAATCTCCTTAGTCACAGTCTGGCTGATACCATCCTGTCCAGTAACGAATGCCACCTGCATTTCTTCACCAATCTGTCGAATGATTAAGAATCTTAAGCCTTTCTTGAACTTATCATTATAATCACGACATTTATTTGCATTAAGAATATCTTCAATCTTCACCAGTAAGGAATTGATCTTCTGTGTCTGAAGAGGACAATGATCCATTAAAGTAAGGAACTTTGTTTCACGCTGGTAAACGCCCACACATAACTTTCCACTAAAGTAAGTAATTGGGAAAGCAACGATATGACGATAATGTTCTGGCTCTTTCATTCCTACAACAGGCTTGATATCCAAGTCTTTTACAGATAAATCTGTATATTTATGAAGTGTTTCTTTTAATAATTCACGTTTATGAACTAACTGATCAGCATAATTCATATGCTTTAAAGCACATCCCATACACTGATTGTACTGATCACATTCAGGATCCTTTCTTGCTGATGAAGGCTTCTTATATGCAGTCACATGACCTAACATATAAGTCTGTGTCTTCTTATCGATTTCTACTTCAACCATTTCTAATGGTAAAGCATTCTGTACGAAGATAACCTTCTTCTTAATATAACCAATACCTTCACCATTAATACCAAGTTTCTTGATATTTATTTCTTCTCTATCTTTTCTTGGCTTTGAAGTGAATCTTCTTGGTTTTTTGTCAAATTCTCTTACTGGTTTCTTTTCGAAGTCTTCTCTTGGTTTTCTGTCGAAATCTCTTCTTGGCTTCTTATCAAAATCTCTTCTTGGCTTTGATTCTGAGTCTCTTCTTGGCTTTCTGTCAAAATCTTTTCTTGGCCCTCTATTTTCTTTCTTATAGCCTTTATCAGACCCCTTGTTGAAGCTTTTGCGGCTATCCTTTCTAGGTTTTCTGTCTTTGTCAAAATTTTTTCTTCTTGGTTTACTCTTTCCAAAATCTTCTCTTGCCATTTTGCGTTGTTCCTCCTTAAGTATGCAATATGAGTCAAATACATTCCCACATAGAAAATCTCACTTGCCCAATCAAATACAAATAAGATAACACAGATTGAGGTAAGTGGTCCATATAAAGATGTAAGATCTGCATATTTAAAATAATAGTTTAATGCAATATATAAAATCACTATCCCACCAGAAGTTACAAAAGCTCCCTGAAGGGCTTCATGATATGTGATACGTTCTCTAGGCACTATCATATAGATAGCCATAAAAAATAGGACCATAATAAGAAATAATAGGACAAAGCGCATAAATGCAATGCCATATAAAAAATGAAATACTCTTGATATAGGTCCTGTCGCAAGTAATACAATTGAAATCAGTAATGTACCAAGTAGTAGCATTGTCACCTTAAAGACATAAATATACCAGGCAATCACTGATTCACTTCTCTCTTCTACTGCAAACATCTTCTTAGAAATATCATAGATATTCCCTATGCCTCTAGATACAGCATAAAAAGACCAAATAAACACTAATATAGAGACTGTATTTAAAGAGTTGCCCTTTAATGTATCAAGAATCATCTCTGCATAAGCGGGCTGAATAAATTCTTTAATACACATCTCTAGAAACTCTACGCTAATATGTAAAGAAGATGTCACAACTGCAATAATAGTTGTAGCAGGGATCAGCAGGATGATTAAATAAAATGATAAAGCGGCGCTAGAGAAACTAGGTACATAATAACGATAGTCATCATATATAGCCATTGCCTTATTATATATATCTTTCATGACTGCTCCCCTCCAAAAGAAAAAACACTTTAATCGTGTTTTTCTTCATTTTCTTTTTGACTTTCCTCTTCTGGGATAATAAGTCTCAATAATTCAATTCTGTTTTTATCAATCTTTTCAATAATAAACATACAGTCATCAACATAAACCTTCTGATGAGGATTTGGTGAACCATTCACCTGACCTAAGACAAGACCACCAATAGATTCAAATTCTTCTGAAGCAAATTCTGTACCACAGCGATCATTGACTTCATCTATGTTCAAACTGCCATCTACTAAATAGACGTTTTTAGAAATCTTCTTTACTTCTTCACTATTGTCATCATATTCATCATCGATTTCACCAACGATTTCTTCGACAATATCTTCTAATGTCACAATACCAGCCATAACACCATATTCATCTAATACAACTGATAAAGAAACATGTTCCTTACGCATAGAAGCAAAAACATCTGAAATATGATTAAATTCATAAACGAAATAAGCATCTCGCATATAATCCTTTACCTGGAAATGTTCATGATCAACAGGCTTCATTAAGATATCCTTAATATGTAATACACCAACAATCTCATCACCCTCTTCTGAAAGAACAGGTAAACGAGAATATTGTGATTCCTGTAATACAGCAACCACTTCATCATAAGTCGCATCATAATCAACTGTAGCCACGTGAATACGTGGTGTCATGATTTCTTTAATATCAGTATCACCAAAATCAAAGATATTATGCATCATTTCTTTTTCTTCATCTTCTAATACACCTTCTTCATGAGACACGTTTACAATTGTTTTTAAGTCTTCTTCAGAAAGTGTAGGTTGTGGATCAATATTACCACCTAATATATGAATCAAGCCATGAGACACAGCTGTTAAGATAACGACAACTGGTGTAAATATGAAATTTATTAATTGAATAAAGCGACAGAATCTATAACATAATGCTTCTGCTTTACTTACAGCTAAAGTCTTTGGTGTAATTTCACCAAAAATAAGAATCATTAACGTAACAAACCCTGTTGCAACCGCAACACCTGTTCCTTCATTACCAAATACACTAATTACAAATGATGTAGTCAATGAAGAAGCTAAAATGTTGACAAGGTTATTGCCTACTAGAATTGTACTTAACAAATGATCTGTATCTTCTAAAAGATTAGAAACAATTAAAGCCTTGGCGTGATGAGGATCCTCTTCATCCTCACTTACAGTCTTTACTCTAATCTTAGAAACAGACATAAATGCAGTTTCTGCACTAGAAAATAAGCCTGACAATCCTATCAATATAATAAAAATAACAACCATCATTATCTGACTCGAGTCCACGACACTATCATACTCCTTTAATAACTATATTGAGTGCTATATACAAAAGCACAAGTCTATTATACATTTTTTATAAGAAACATCAATAAAAAACAAAAAGGAGGAACAAATGTTCCTCCCAATGAATGATTATTATTTAAGTAATGATCTGTATAATGCTTCAATATCTTCAACTGAAGTATCTCTTGGGTTACCAGGACGGCAAGCATCAGCATATGCATCCTTAGCTAACTGAGGAATATCTTCTTCCTTAACAACACCCTTAAGAGTCATTTCGATACCAACATCTTCACCTAACTTCTTAACAGCATCTACAGCAGCTTTACGGTATTCTTCCTGAGTCATACCATCTACACCTTCAACACCCATTGCCTTAGCGATATCTTTATACTTTTCACCAGTATATTCAGCATTGTATTCCATAGTTGTTGGAAGTAAGATTGCACAAGCTTTACCATGAGGCATATCATAGTAAGCACTTAATGTATGAGCCATAGAATGGTCAACACCTAAACCTACGTTAGAGAATCCCATACCAGCAACATACTGACCTAAAGCCATACCTTCACGTCCTTCAGCAGTGTTTTCAACAGCACCTCTTAATGAACGAGCGATGATTTCGATAGCTTTAATATGGAACATATCTGAAAGTTCCCAAGCACCTTTAGTAATATAACCTTCAATAGCATGAGTTAAAGCATCCATACCTGTAGCAGCAGTTAATCCTTTTGGCATTGAAGACATCATTTCTGGGTCAACAACAGCAACTACTGGAATGTCATGATTATCTACACATACGAATTTACGTTTCTTTTCAACATCAGTAATTACATAGTTGATTGTAACTTCAGCAGCAGTACCTGCAGTAGTAGGAACAGCGATGATTGGAGCACAAGGATTCTTAGTTGGTGCAACACCTTCTAATGAACGTACATCAGCAAATTCAGGGTTTGTAATGATGATACCGATTGCTTTAGATGTATCCATTGAAGATCCACCACCGATAGCTACGATACAGTCAGCGCCTGCTTCTTTGAATGCAGCAACACCAGTCTGTACGTTTTCGATAGTTGGGTTTGGTTTAATATTGCTGTAAAGAACATATTCAATACCAGCTTCATCTAATAAATCAGTTACTTTCTTAGTAACTCCAAACTTTACTAAATCAGGGTCAGAAGCAACAAATACTTTCTTAAATCCTCTTGCTTTAATTTCTTCAGGAACAGCTTTAATAGCACCTGCTCCATGATAACTTGTTTCATTTAACATGAACTTATACATGATTATCAATCTCCTTTTAATTAACTTTTCTGAACTCATGTTAACACTGTAAGTGTTATCATTCAAGTGACAGATAAGTAGATTTGTCACTTTGTGAATAATTTTACAAAAACTTGTTAAAAAAAAGACAATCGATTTCTCAATTGTCATTTCATTCCCTAAATATTCAATTTTACTTACGCTTACTTTAATTGACAGATTATTCAGTAACTTTCTTTTTTGTAGCTAATACAACTGCTGCTAAAGCACTGACTAATAATAATGAAGCATATAATGCAATATTCATAGTATCACCAGTTTTTGGTGCTTCTTTCTTAGTAGTAGTTGTAGTTGTAGTTGTTGTACCTTTGTTTCCTGCAGGTTTTGTAGGTGTAGTAGGCTGAGCTGGTGTAGTAGGAGTTACAGTTGGTGCTGGAGCCTTTACTGAAGTTTCTACATACATAGACTTATATTTATCCTGACCGTTTAATTCGAATGCAAAAGCAAATTCAATTTTAGAATACTTTGTCCAATCTACTGAAATCTGGTTTGTAAAAGTATCATCCCAAGTTTTTGCATTTTTTAATGCATCGTTAGTAAATGTGACCTTACCTTTACCTTCTTCATTTACTTCTACCTTAGATGAAACACTGATAATAGGCATTGCTGCGTCGTCTGCACCATAAACATACATTTCCTGAGGATAAACTGCTCCACCTTTAGCATCTACTTCAAAGACAATATCACTATCCCCTGTCCATTTAGGTGTAAGTAAAGTGATTTCTGGTTCATAAGCTGCAGGTGTAGTTTCAGGTGCAGGTGTGGTTTCAGGTGCAGGTGTAGTTTCAGTTACAGCTGGAGTTTCTCCAGTGACTACTGCATCTTCTGCAAATACTGCTGTAGTAGATAATGCTGATACTGATAAAGCACAAGCGACTAACATAGTCATCAATTTCTTGTTCATAATCGTTTTCTCCTTATTTGATTTGTCCCAAAAAGAAGTCTTTTCAACTTTTCTAATAATGCAAAAAAGGCATAGAATATCTATTAAGAATAAATAATTCATGTCGATACACTATAAGTTTGTCAAAAAGATCAGAGTGTCCCTTCATATGTATTTCTTCTGTCCATCATAAGCGTAAAAATGTTTATACATAATTGTCTACCCTTCTTATAGATTACTTATGTAATCCTTTTCAAGACTTTTGTTATTATACTATTTTATTTCGCTCAGTTCAAGAAAAATGTTGCTACTAGATCATCAAATTTAGCTTCACATCAGGTTTTCTACT